>Ga0315909_10006548_pt1 | contig 13130 bp, 15 predicted proteins | sample LakEriMetagenome_11_FD_203527 | JGI IMG/M metagenome (GOLD analysis project Ga0315909, IMG submission 203527) | Freshwater fungal communities from buoy surface, Lake Erie, Ohio, United States - Buoy 2 MA125 | ecosystem: Environmental > Aquatic > Freshwater > Lake | place: USA: Lake Erie, Ohio...
TTGTGATCGATCCATTCGGGTTTGACGACGGCGCTGCCGCCACGAAACGGTGTGTCGATGGTTGACATGAAGTCTGAGCGCACTACGAATGCGCAAGGATGGTGCCTGAGGCGAATGATACGTGCGGCGCAGGCGCGTCCGGCGCGGCTTACAACTCCGGCACGTTTGCTTCATAGACTTTTAGTGATGTACCCGATCAAAATGCCGAGATGCCTGCCCTGACTTCTGCCCTGCGTCCGTTTTTGTTGCCGGTAACCCTGATCCTGCTGATGTCGGGGCTGCTGCTTGCAATGGACAACAGTGGAACGCGCAACGTCCAGGGGCCAGTCAGACTGGCCATCGTGCAACCGGCCTCCTTAGGCGCATTCGATGAGGCACTCAAGGGGCTCAATGCATCGTTGGCCAAGCACGGCTACACCGATGGCGAAAAGGCCCGCATCAAGTATTACAACGCACAGGGCGACGTCCCGACTTCCAATGACATTGCGCGGCAGGTCACGAACGGCAGCGCGGATCTGATCATCAGTCTCGGGACACTTGCCATGCAGTCGGTGGCGAGCGCCAACCGGCAAGCCAACATCCGGCATGTGTTCGGCGTGGTCACCAATGCAGCCTCGGCCGGTGTCGGTGTCAGCGCCACCGACCCGCTTGGCCATCCCGCCTGGATGACTGGTTACACGAGCCTGGTACCGATCCGCCCCGCGCTTGATCTGGCTCGCGAGTTCAACCCGGGGCTGCGCAAGGTGGGGCTGGTCTGGCACACCGCTGAGGTCAGTTCACAAGCGCAGACCGCCGATGCCCGCAATGCCGCCAAGGCGCTGGGCATCGAACTGATCGAGGCGAATGCAGATTCGACCAGCGAGGTTGGCCCCGCCGCGCAGTCGCTGGTGTCACGCCAGGTCGATGCCCTGCTGCTGACAGGCGACGTCATGGTCATCACGGCAGCCGATCAGTTGATCAAAGCCGCACGGGCTGGACGGATTCCAGTCATTTCAGTTGTGACACCCAACTTTCGCAAAGGCGCGTTATTCGACCTCGGCGCCGACTATGCCGGCATTGGCGCAGAAGTCGGTGATCTGGCTGCTGCCGTGCTTGATGGCGCGGAAATCGCAAAACTGCCGGTCCTGAATAAGGCGCCCCCCTCGCTGAATCTCAATGTCATGGCACTCGAAGGGCTGCGCGACACCTGGCGACTGCCGCCCGACCTGTTGAGCCGCGCCAACCGGGTGATCGATAAGGACGGCGAGCGCAGCGTGCGCTGACAGCCCACGTACTGGCTCCTCACACACCATGGACATTCGCACCGAACATCAGGATTCACGCACGCTGCTCAGCCTGACCGGTCGTCTGGACGGGCAGTGGTCAGACCATCTGGATCGTCATGTCAGCGAGCTGGTGCGTGCAGGCCGGCACCGACTGGCGCTCGATCTGTCAACCGTCGACTTCCTGAGCTCGGCGGGCATCCGTGCGCTGGTGTCGGCGCAGAGACAACTGAGCGCAGTCAACGGAACGCTCACGGTGGTGAGCCTCTCCGAGCCGGTCGACAAAGTCCTGTCGATGGTCGGCCTGCGAAGCATGCTGGTGCGCCTGGACCCTGCTGCGGCGTCTGAGATATCCGCACCGGTCTCGGCACCCGCAGATGCGCCGGCACCAGTGACGCACGCAGCCCCCCTGGCGGCGCCGATTGCTCCCGCTCCAGGCGCGCACGCTGAAGGGCCACGGCGCCTGATGCTCGATTCGGCCACGCTCGACATCCATACGCTGGCAGCGGCCACCATGACCTGCGTCCCCCAAGGGCACCCGCAGTCCCTGGCGCATGCGCGCTACACAGCACGCGATGCGCAAGTCACGACCATCGGACCACAAACGGTCTCGCTCGGACTGGGCGCCTTCGGGAACAGTTTCGAGGACTGTCAGAATTTCTTCGGGGAGTACCTGGCCGTGTGCGGTGCAGCCGTGAGTCAACCTGCTGAGCGCGGTGCGAGTTGCGATGTGCTGGTTGCTCAAGGCCACTATCTGCCCGAGGTACACACGCTTTACAGCCTCACGTGCACCGGCAGCTTCAGCCATCTCATCCGCTTCGATCCACCCTCCTCGGATGTACACCCCTCGGATGAGGCCAGCACTCACGGGATCGATTTGAGTGAGCTCGCCCGTCAGGCACTCGCCCTCACCGGCAACACCTGCGCCTGCATTGTCCTGATCGCCGAATCGGCTGGACTCATCGGCGCAAGCCTGCGCCGCTCACCGGCCGAGCCAGGCAACAGCGGCGCGCTCTTCGAGTTCCCGGGCGTGCGGGAGTGGTTGTCGTTCTCCACGGAACGCCTGGATGCAGGCTCGACGGTGGTCGCGGTCGGTGTTGTCGGGGATCCGACCCGCATCCCCGAGGCACTTGCCCCGTTCCTGCGTCCGATGGGCGCACATTCAGGGCTCGTCGGTCATGTCCATGGCGCGCCGTTCAAGCATCGACCGCTGCCTCGGGGCGTCATCGAGCTGGCTGCCTCGTTACGCCCGCTCTTTGACAGCGAAACCGCGGCGACCGTCATGCACCTGCTATGCGATGACCGCAATCCGGATCAGATCGAAGACAGCCGTTTTGTGCGCGGAGCCTGCTGGGCTGCAGCGCTGAACTGAGGTGGCTGAGCGATGGTGACGCAAGAGAGATATCCAGGATGAGCCTGCTGATCGGTGCACTGACAATCGGACTGATCCTCTCCCTGCTGGGGGTCGCGGTCTACATCAGCTTCAGGATTTTCAGCTTTCCTGACATGAGCTGTGAGGGCAGCTTCACACTTGGGGCTGCGGTCAGTGCAGTGCTGCTCATCGCAGGATGGGGGGCGCTGCCAGCGACCCTCGCCGGCATGTGCGCTGGGGCGGTCGCCGGCATGCTGACCGGCCTCATTCATACGCGGCTGAACATCAACGCCCTGCTCGCAGGCATCCTGGTGATGACCGCGCTCTATTCCGTGAACCTTCGGGTCATGGGAAGCAGCAACCTGCCGCTGACCAAGGTCCACACGTTCGCCGATGCCGCCAGCGACCTGGGCAAGACCGTCTTCGGCGACGCAGAGCGCATCCAGATTCTGGGCCGTACCGCACTGGTCCATGACATCTGTGTGTTGCTGGCGGTTCTGGTGATGGTCGTGGCCGTCACCGCGATCCTGCTCGCCTTTTTCGCTACGCACGCGGGCCTGGCCATGCGCGCCACTGGCGACAACAGCCAGATGATCCGGGCCCTGGGCGTCAGCGACGGCGCGATGCAGACCATCGGTCTTGCGCTGTCCAACGCACTGGCTGCCCTGGCTGGCTCGCTCATGGCGCAATTCCAGGGCTTTTGCGATGTGCAGATGGGCATTGGCATGCTGGTGTCAGGTCTTGCCGCCGTCATTCTGGGCGAGGCGCTGGTAGGCGGGCGAAAACTGAGCCACTTCATCATCGGCACGCTGCTGGGGGCCCTGCTCTTTCGCCTGCTGGTGGCGGTGGCACTGCGCGTGGGACTTGAGCCCAATGACCTCAAGCTCATCACGGCGCTGTTCGTCCTGCTGGCGCTGGTGTCACCCATGCTGCTCAAGCGCCTGCGCGCGAAGCGGGCACCGGGAGCAGCCCATGCTTGAGTTGCGCGATCTTCACAAGACCTTCAATGCCGGCACGGTCAACGAGATGCGCTCCTTGCAGGGCGTGAGCTTGACCGTGGAGGAAGGCTCGTTCGTGATGGTGCTGGGCACCAACGGATCCGGAAAATCGACACTGCTCAATGCGGTGGCTGGCAGCTTCATGATCGATACGGGCAGCATCCGCCTGGACAATCACGACATGACCCGCTGGCCTGAGCATAAGCGTGCCCAATTCATCGGGCGTGTGTTTCAGAACCCCTTCAGCGGCACCGCAGCCAATCTCACTATCGCCGAGAACCTGGCCCTGGCCGCCCGCCGCGGTCTGTCTCGTGGACTGAGTCACGCGCTGGGTTCAAGCCAGCGAAAGGCCATGCGCGATGTCGTCGCCGGCTTGGGCATGGGACTTGAAGACCGGCTCGACAATATCATCGGCAGCCTGTCTGGCGGGCAGCGCCAGGCCATCACCTTGCTGATGGCCACCCTGGTGAAACCCCGGCTGCTTATGCTGGACGAACACACCGCGGCCCTCGACCCCAAAAGCGCCGATCAGGTGATTCGCATCACGGATCGGGTGGTCACCCGCGACCGGCTCACCACGCTCATGGTCACCCACTCGATGGCGCAGGCGGTCAGTCTGGGCGACCGGCTGATCATGATGCATCGCGGTCGCATCATCGCCGACCTCAGCGGCGCACAGAAACGCCGCTTGCGACCCGACGATCTGCTGGCCCGTTTTGAAGATGTCCGCCGGGCAGACCTGCTCGACGCCTCCGCGGCAGCCCTGCTCCAGGACCGCTACGTCTGAACCCTCGACGCTTCATCCTCCCCTTCATCCGACGCTGAGGCCAGGTCATTCAGGGGGGCCTGCGCTGTATCCAGGTCAGGTTCAGCGGGCATCACACCTGGCCTCGCTCCGCGCTCACGCCGCACGCGCCTGACTTCATCGCGGCGCCGCTGCACATGCGCCTCGACACGTCGGCTGATCGCATCGAAGGCGTCTCGCACCGCAATCGCAACATCCTCATCGCCGTGATGATCGCCGGCAAACAGTTCTTCGCCGGTCAGCCGTAAATCGATGCGCACCTGATAGATGTGCCCCTGGCGATGATGATTGCCGGTGGTCTCGATGGCCACATGACAGCTCATCAGATCAGGCGCGAACTGCTCGAGCTTTTCAACCCGCCGCTCGATCAGATCCTGCAACCAGGGCGAAGACGGCATATCCCGGAACACAACCTGCACAGGCAATTTCATAGGCCACCCACCCCTCTGGAACGCAGAACGATCCATCTTGATCAGGTCCAGGCACGCCCCTCTTGAGCGCACTCAACCGGCGCCTGCCGTTGCAGCCCGGGGTGAGCCACAAGGCCGCAAGCCCTCGGAGTGGACACAGAGACCTGCCCCGGTACACTGATCGACACGCCCGGGACAGCCCGAGCATCTCTTTGCGGAGCCCTGCATGCCTGCGATTGGAATGGATCACTTCACGGTGCTGACCGAGCGCCTGGACGAGACCGTCGCGTTCTATGGCGACCTGCTTGGATTGCGATCGGGTGAGCGGCCCCCGTTCAAATTTCCAGGAGCCTGGCTGTATTGCGGACCCCGCGCCGTGCTGCACATCGTGGCTGGTCGGCCAGTCCCGGCAGACCCGGCGGGCGTGCTCGACCACATGGCCTTTAGCGCCACAGGCTTGGCAGACACACTGGATCGGCTCGACGCGCGCTCAATGCGCTACGACCTGCGTCGCCTGCCCGGCTCAGGCTTGTGGCAGCTCTTTTTCAGCGATCCGAACGGCGCTCGCGTGGAGCTGGATTTTGATGCGACCGAATCGCTGCCGGACGCGCGCCTGCAGGCCCTGGAGCGGGCCAAGGCACCGGCGACTGCGCGTTGAAAACTCAGGCGTGATGGGGGCGCTCAGCCTCCCACTGCGCCTCTTCGCCCGGTTCCGGCAACACTCGGCCGCCTTCCAGGATCCATGAGGCGGGTGCGGACGAGGTGCGCATGCTGATCACATCCAATGGCGCGCCGGTCTGGTCTGCGACCGCCTGTTTGCAGCGGGCGATGATCGCCTCGGCGAGCGCTCGGTCGCGGCCGGCCCGAATGCCCGCATGCAACTCGAAGCGCGCGGCGCCCGACGCTTCAGGGCGATGCAGAAACTGCACATGCACGAAAGTGCGCGGGGCACCCGTCAGATCACAGTGAATGTCCGTGAACGCGCGCGCAAGCGCCTCGCGCTGGGTATCGTTGAGCACGCCCTGAGGGCTGGTGCAGCGGTAGAGCGGCATGTCGGGTTCTCCTCTGATGGGGCGCAATACAAGCGGGCTTAGCCGGCGGCTTTGGGATCGGCGGCCACCACCATGACATCGTGGTAAGGCGCCCCGGTCACATCGCTGAACATTCGGCAGACTTCTTCCATGACCTGAACCCGCACAGCCTGCGACGTGCCTGCGGGCACGCTGCCTAGCACCATCGAGGCGCGGGACGGCTGTCCGCCGGTAAACCACAGGCCTGGCGCGACTTCCGTAAACTCGACACGCATTTGGGTAGTCGGCACATTGAAGCGCGCAGCATAGATGCGCGCCAGCCCGGCGACCACACGTTCACGCGTTGCCGCATCGATTGCACCGTTGACGAGACATTTGTAGGCGATCATCGTGCCCAGTATGACGGGCGTCCCTGAGGCCTACAAGCTCAGCGCGCCCCCGCCACTTTCATGCCGTTCCACAGGATGCACCCGATGAGCGACTGCTGTGATCACCACCCCTCCACCCCACCCGACTCCGGGGACATCGGGATTGCGCGGGTGGGCCGCTTCGACCCGGTCGCCTTCGAATCAGCGGTGCAGGCCATGCTGCAGGCCTGCGGCATTGCCACCGACTCGGTGCATACCGGGCGCACGGCCCGCCGGGTGCGTGATCTGTGGGAGCAGCGCCTGCTTGGCGGTTACGGTATCGACCCGGCTGAGGCGATCGGCGACGGATTCGAAGATGAGCGCGATGACATGGTGATCATCCGTGGGATCGCGGTCCATGGCGTGTGCCCGCATCACCTCGTACCTTTTCGCGGCGTAGCCCATGTCGCCTACATTCCAGGCGGCAGACTGCACGGTTTTGGGCGGATCGCCCGCATGGTCGATGCGATCGGCCATCGCTTCACCTATCAGGAGTGGATGACCCGCGATATCGCGCAAGCCCTGGTCGTCCATGGCAAGGCGCGGGGCGCAGCCTGCGTGATCGAAGCCGAGCAACTGTGCCTGCTCCTGGGCGAAGACCGGCGGGGCGACGAGCGTGTGCGCACCCAGGCGTTTACCGGCAGCTTTCGGGACAGCGACACCTTGCGACTGGAATTTCTGCGGGCACTGGAGACCCGCTGAAGCCCCGACTGCAGGCGCCGGCCCACGCCCTCCCTGCGCGCCCGCTCAGCCGGCTCGCGCCCGCTGCTCGCGCATCCGGTGCCATTGCATGAAGAGCACCCCGGACAGCACCAGGGCGCCGCCCAGCACCTGCTCAAAGAGCGGGATGACCCCGAAAAAGACCAGAGAAATCAGCACGGCAAAAACCGGGACAGTGTTCTGCCACATCATGCCGGCATTCACTCCAAGCCGAGCCACCCCGATATTCCAGAGCACATTGCCCAGGGTGGTGGAAAAGACCGCGGTGATCAGCAGATAAGCCAGCGCAGTCGGATTCGGATTCAGATTCGGTGCACCAGCAAGCCCTGCCGCGCGCGCCAGCATCCACCACAGCACGAGCCAGGGGATCGCGCACAAGGAGGTGAGAAAGGTGCGGCTCAGTTGCGGTGTTTCGGCAGGGAACCAGCGCACAGCCAGAATCGAATAGACCGCCCAGGCAACGAAAGACAGCACGATGAAGAGCTCGCCCCCGCCGAGCGCAACCGACTGCCCCGTCTCCCCTGCGCGACCATAAATGGCGATGATCGCGCCGATGACGGTGAGCAATGCGGCGCCCCAGAAGCCTTTTTCCAGAGGCGCGCGGGTCATCACGCGAAACACTACCGCTCCGTATACAGGGGAGCCCGCCATGATCGCCGCAGCGGTAATGGTGTTGGTGTAGAGCAATCCAAGGTTGTAGAGCACGAAGAAAAGGCTCACGCATCCGCTCATCACCAGGATGCGCCACCATGGAATCGACGGCCGCAAGCGCGCTGGCCCCAGCGTGACACCGACCCACACAGCCAGTATCACCGTGGCAATTGACAGCCTCAGGCAGGCCAGCCAGAACGCGTCGAACGTAGCGAACAGTGTCGCGGTGAGCGGAATGTTCAGGCCCCAGAACAGGCAGGCCAGCAAATAGCACACCGCACCCACCAGCGCACCCGACGGCGCAGAGACCACAGCGGACGGACCGCTCACAGCAAGGGGAACAGCATCAGTGCGACCAACGTTTCGTCGTTGCGTTCAAAGCATGGCATGGCAACACTGGTCTGCAATCACGGCCTCACGGATCGTTGGCTCTCGACGCGATCGAGAAAATCAAGCAGCAGCCGGTTGAAGACCTCCGGCTCTTCAAGATTGATGCAATGACCTGAGTTCGGCAGCACGGCCAAGGTGGCGCCCGGAATAGTCTGCCACATGAACAAGGTCGGCTCCACGCAACCGCTGTCGCGATCACCCAGCATCATCATCACGGGCGCACGCACCTTCGCAAGCTCCTTGCCCTTGTCGAGCAAAGAGGGGCGCGCAGCCTGAAAACCACGCAATGTCAGCGCTGACCCAAGGGCATCGTGGCCGGCAAATTGCTCGAAAAACGTATCGAAGCCGACCGGGTCCTTTTCCAGAAACGGGATCCGCGAGGCAGCACGGGCGTACTCGGCAATGCCGCTGCGAATGCCATCGCGCTCGATCTGATCGGCAAGTGCCCGACTCGAGGCGATCATCTCTTCGCGGCCCTTCGAGACCGACCCGGAACCCGCGCTGCAGGCACTGATCGAGACAATCCGCTGCGGATGCATCCAGCCGGCCGTGACCACCGCATACCCCCCCATTGACAAGCCAACCACATGGGCCTGGTCAATCTTCAGAAAGTCCATCAGCGCGATCAGGTCCGAGACCGCAAACTCCCAGCCGTAGGCCTTGGGGTCGGTGGGCACATCCGAGGGTGTGTAGCCGCGCGCGTTGTAGGCAATGCAGCGATAGCGGCGCGACAACGCGTTGACCTGAGGCAGCCAGCTGCGCAAATCCCCTGCAAATTCATGCACGAAGATCACCGCAGGGCCCGAACCTGCATCGAGATAGGCGAGGTTGACCGGTAGCCCCGTGGTGCGGCGAACAAGCGTGTCCATTGTGGAACCCAGGCAGCGCAAAGGACCGACGGTATCACTTTAGGTCGCTTCACCCGTGCGCCGCACGCCTACAATCGACACCCGTCCCCGACCACATCGCGCCGCTGCGAAACGCCTCATGTCCGAACTGGTCTTGCATCACTACGACTTCTCGAATTTCGCCGAGAAAGTGCGACTGACGCTGGGGTACAAAGGCCTGGCATGGCACTCGGTCATCATCCCGCCCATTGCACCCAAGCCTGACCTGATCCCACTGACGGGCGGCTATCGGCGCACGCCAGTGCTGCAGGTCGGTGCCGATATCTACTGCGACACGCGCCTGATTGTGCGCGAGCTCGAGCGACGCGCGCCCTCCCCGACTCTCTTTGCACCGGTCCATGCGGCTGCAGCCGACGCACTGGCCTATTGGGCGGAAAATCGCCTGATGCGCCCGATTACGCTGTACGTGTCCGGCATGAATGTCGATCAGTTGCCAACCGGGTTGCAGGCCGATCGCTCGCTCATGCGCGGCCTGCCGCCTCCCGATGACGTCACCATGCGCCGCGCCGCGTTGCGTAACGCCCCGCTGGTGCGCGCACAGTTGCCGCAGATCGAAAGCATGCTGGCTGACGGGCGCACCTGGTTGCTTGGCGATCAGCCCACCGTGGCCGATCTGGCGGTGTATCACCCGCTATGGTTCTTTACGGCCCGCACGCAGCGACTGGCCCACGAACTCCATCCCTATGTGCGTATGGCGCAATGGATGCAGCGTGTGCGCGCGTTCGGCCACGGCTCGCCTGCCCCCCTGTCCGCCCAGGATGCGCTGGAGATCGCGCGCAAAGCCGAACCGGCACCCTGTGCGCCGTCCTCGCCTGAGCCGGAGGACCCTGCGGTGGGCGCGCTGGTGCGCGTGCGCGCCGATGACTACGGACGCGATGCCATCGAAGGCGAGCTGGTTTATCTGGGCACCGATGAGATCGCCGTGCGGCGAACTGATCCGGTCGTCGGAACGGTGGTGGTTCATTTTCCCCGACTGGGGTATGACCTGCGTGCCGTGGAGCGGCGTGCATGACCGAGTCGATGAACACGTCCATGAGCGAGCCGAGCGGCGACGGCACCGTACGCATCTCCAAGCTGCTGGCCGAACGCGGACTGTGCTCACGCCGTGAGGCCGATCTGTACATCCAGCAAGGCCTGGTGCTGCTGGATGGCCGCCCGGTCACGGAACTGGGCAGCCGCGCGCACCCGAGCCAGACGGTCTCACTGGCCGAGGGAGCGCGGCTGCAGCAGGCCCAGCGCATCACGGTCATCCTGAACAAGCCGATCGGCCATGTGTCGCATGCCGATGACGATGGCCGCTATCCGCCCGCGGTGACACTCGTGACCGCTGACCGTCAGTGGGTCGATGCGCGCACCGCAGGCCCGGCGCGCAACCAGAACGCGCAGACGGCACGCGCCGGTGGCAACAAGCGGGGCACCCGCATCGACACCCGAGGCCTTGCGCCGGCAGGCCGACTGGATATCGACTCCACCGGCATGCTCGTGCTCACGCAGGACGGGCGCATCGCACGGCAACTGATTGCCGACGACAACACGATCGAAAAGGAGTACCTAGTGCGCGTGCAGGGTCGTCTCGATGCAGCAGGCCTGGCCTTGCTGAATCACGGACTGTCCCTCGATGGCCGCGCGCTGCGCCCCGCAAAGGTGTCCTGGCAGAACGAAGATCAGCTGCGCTTTGTGTTGCGCGAGGGCCGCCAGCGCCAGATTCGACGCATGTGCGAACTGGTTGGACTCACAGTTACCGGCCTGCGCCGCGTGCGAATCGGTCGCATCCCGCTTGGGGCGCTCCCAGTCGGTCAATGGCGACTGCTGACCGAATTCGAAAAATTCTGATCGAGGGGGTTCAGCCGCTCAGATGCTGCTGCCGCCATCCAGGGCCAGCGCCTGACCTGTGATGTTGCGAGCGGCAGGGCTGCACAGGTACAAGACCATGTCCGCCACTTCCTGTGGTGTCACGATCAGCCCGGTGGGCACGCCACGGCTCGCCTGCTGCGCATCAATGCCCAACTCAGTGAAGCGCTGTCGCGCCATATCGGTATCCACCCATCCCGGACAGATCGCATTGACTGTGATGCCGCGCGGCGCCAGCGCCAGTGCGAAGGCTTTCACCAATCCCACCACCCCATGTTTGGCAGCGGTATAGGCCACCTGATCCGGCACTCCGCGCAGGCCCAGAAAGCTCGACATGCACACGACGCGTCCGCCCGAGTCCTGCAACAATGGCAGGGCCGCGCGGGTGCAGCGAAACGCCCCACCCAGATTGACCTCGATCACGCGGTGCCAGGTGTCGTCGTCCGGATCATCCAGCCGATCGGCACCTGCGAGGCCCGCATTGTTGACCAGCACATCAATGCGCTGCACCTGCGCACGGATCGTATCGAAGGCGTGCTTCACCGACGCATCGTCGGCGACATCGCAATAGATGTATGCGATCGATGCATCCTGCATCGCAGGCAGCCCCGATCGCCCCAGCGCAAACACCCGATAGCCCGCATGCTGCAAGGCCTGGCAGGTCGCCAAGCCGATGCCCCGGGTGCCGCCGGTGACAACTGCCACCTTCATGCGGTTGTAAATCCGCCGTCGACCGGGAACACGGTTCCTGTGATGTACGAAGCCGCCTCGGAGGCCAGAAACACGACGGCTGCCGCAATTTCATCCGGATGTGCCATGCGGCCGAGCGGTACGCTGGACGAGGCAAACCCGGCCTGTCCACTGCCAGCAGGCTGGCTGCTGCGTGCCTGCAGATCCGACATCACCTGACGCAGCATGGCCGTGTCAGTGCTCCCTGGCGCCACGCAATTGATGCGCACCTTGTCGCGCCCCCAATCAATCGCAGCACTGCGCGTGAGCTGCCCCAGCGCCGCCTTGCTGGCTCCATACGCCGCACTGGCGGGCTTGCCCACCAGGGCCTGATCGGACGCGATGTTGACGATCGAGCCGCCACCGGCTGCCACCATGTGAGGAATGAAGGCTTTCATCAGCAGGAACGGGGCATACAGATTGACGGCGAACACCTCCTGAAGGGTCTGCAGGGATGTTTCCACCACGGTACCGATGAAGGTGGTGCCCGCACAGTTCACCAGGATGCGCACCGGGCCATGCTCTGCAACCAGCTTTTGTGCACGCGCCTCCAGCCCCGCACTATCCCCCAGGTCAATATCCGGCAGATCCAGGCCCACCACACGGCAGCCCTGGGCCTGCAGCATCGCGGCCACGGCCGACCCGATCCCGCCGCGATGGCCGGTCACCACGGCCACACGGCCCTCCAGCCCGGGAAATCGCAACGCTGACGGGTCCATCACGCGATCTTCAAAATTTGTTCGGGCCCATGTACCCGAACAGGAACCCCGCCACTTTGCGCATCTGGATTTCCTCCGAGCCTTCTGTGATGCGATAGCGCCGATGGTGTCGATAGATATGCTCGAAGGGCTTGTGCCGTGAATAGCCGATGCCACCGTGCACTTGCATGGCACGGTCCGCCGCCTCGCAGACCAGGCGGTTGGCCCAGTAGTTGCACATCGACACTTTGTCCGACAACTTGCGCTCGACCTCGGGGTGCGGCATCTGGTCCATTTCCCAGGCGGTTTTGCGAATCAGCAGGCGCAGCATTTCGCACTGTGTCGCCAGTTCCACCAGCGGGAACTGAATGCCCTGGTTGCGGGCCAGGTCCTCGCCGAACGGTTTGCGCTGGCGTGCGTACTTGACGCTCTCATTGACACAGAACTGAGCGGCGCCAAGGCTGGACGCGGCCTGACGGATACGGTTTTCATGCACGAAGGCCTGCGCCAGTGCCAGTCCCGCGCCTTCGGAGCCGAACATCGCGTCATCGGGCACCCACACATTCGTGAAGCTGACCCGAGGGTGGTCGGTGGGCATGTTGAATGTCCACAGGTATTCCTCGATCTTGACGCCGGGTGTGTCGGTTGGCACCAGAAAAGCGGTAATACCGCGTGCGTCGCCTGCCTTGCCACTGGTTCGTGCGAACAGTGAGCAATGCGTGGCCACGTGCATGCCGGTGGTCCACATCTTCTCGCCGTCAATGCGCCAGCCCGAAACACCGTTGCGGGTCTCGCGGACAGCCTTGGTTTCCATGTGGGTGGCATCGGAGCCATGGTTGGGCTCAGTCAGACCGAAGGTGATGCGGTACTTGAACTCGAGCGAGCCCTTGATGAACTG
>Ga0315909_10006549_pt1 | contig 13129 bp, 20 predicted proteins | sample LakEriMetagenome_11_FD_203527 | JGI IMG/M metagenome (GOLD analysis project Ga0315909, IMG submission 203527) | Freshwater fungal communities from buoy surface, Lake Erie, Ohio, United States - Buoy 2 MA125 | ecosystem: Environmental > Aquatic > Freshwater > Lake | place: USA: Lake Erie, Ohio...
TGTAACATATTTTCAACCCAGGATCACGCTGCTGCTGCACTAGCTGATCGAGGTATACCTGTATTCGCTTGGAAAGGTGAAACAGAAGAAGAATACTGGTGGTGCATTGAACAGACAGTTAGTGGTCTCGACGATTGGCGACCAAATATGTTGCTAGATGATGGACACGACCTTACTTGGTGGATTCATGAGAAACATCCAGATTTGTTAGACGGTATCCGTGGGGTAACAGAAGAAACCACTACAGGTATTCACAAAATCAATGAGGCGATAAAAGCAGGTAAATTCCGACTACGTGCTATTAACGTGAACGATAGTGTAACTAAAAGCAAGTTTGACAACTTATATGGCTGTCGTGAAAGCCTAGTAGATGGCATTAAACGTGCCACAGATGTGATGATCGCAGGTAAAGTTGCTGTGGTAGCAGGCTTTGGTGATGTAGGTAAAGGATCAGCCGCGGCATTGCGAGCACTGTCAGCACAGGTATGGGTGACCGAGATTGATCCAATCTGCGCACTACAGGCCGCGATGGAAGGCTATCGAGTAGTTACTATGGACTATGCCGCAGACAAGGCAGACATTTTTGTAACAGCTACAGGTAACATCGATGTTATCACCCGTGAACACATGTTAAAGATGAAACATAACAGTATTGTCTGTAACATTGGGCACTTTGACAGCGAAATTGATATTGCTGGCATACAGGATCTTGTGTGGGAAGAAATTAAACCGCAGGTTGATCATGTGACCTTACCTAACGGTAATAAGATTATTATTCTTGCCAAAGGTCGACTAGTAAACCTAGGTTGTGCTACAGGCCATCCAAGTTATGTGATGAGTAATTCATTTACTAATCAGGTCATAGCACAGATCGAAATGTTCAATAATTTTGAAGATTATCAAATTGGGCACTTATATCTATTACCAAAACATTTGGATGAGAAGGTTGCTCAATTACACTTGGCTAAGATTGGTGCAGAACTAACAGCCTTGACCGCTGAACAAGCCACGTATATTGGCGTTGCGGTCGATGGTCCATATAAACCTGATAGTTATCGATATTAATCGATCATAAAGTAATATTATTACCTCTCGGCCACCTGGCTAAATAAAAACGTGGCTTTGATGCAACAAAATTTTATTTTGTGGCATTTTTGCAACAAATTAAACAAGAGAGGAATAAGTAATGAAAAAATCATTAATCGCAACAATGCTAGCAGGTTTGTTCGCAACATCAGCAAACGCTGGTATTGTTATCCCAGCAGGTGAATGGACACTAGACATCAACGGTAACGTTAACGCTTTTGCAAACTACACTAAAGCACACGGTGACAATGCAATCACAGGTGGCCTAGCAGCTCGTCCAGACTCAAGAGGTGAGAACAAGGCTATGGGTATCAACACTGGCCTATTACCATCATGGTTAGGTTTCACAGGTAAGACTCGCCAAAATGATACTGATGTAGAATTCACTATCAGCTTCCAACCAAACGTCAGTGACAATTCGAGAGCAGGTGATGAACTAGCTCCACTTAATCGTCAAGCATACGTGAGCTTTGGTGATAAATCATGGGGCTCTATCAAGTTAGGTAAAGACCTAGGTATTTTCGCTAGCGATGCTATCTTAAACGACATGACATTATTAGGTGTTGGTGCTGGTGCTGGTATCAGCGGTGCTACAACAACACTAGGTGGTATTGGTAGTGGTTACATCTATCCAGCATGGAAAGGTCAAATCGCATATACAACACCTAACTTCAACGGGTTACAAGCAACTGTTGGTATTACTAATCCAAATCAAGCAAGTGCTAATCAACTTAATCAAGACCGTTTCGGTCTAGAAGGTAAAGTATCTTACACATTTGACACAAATGGTATCAATACTAAAGTTTGGACATCAGGTGCAAGTTACAAAGTAACACCCGCAACTGGTGCTGAATATAATGCTTGGGCTGCTGACGTTGGTGCTACAGCAACATTTGGTAAGTTTGGCCTAACTAGTTATTACTACCGAGGTGAAGGTGCTGGTACGACAACATTTGGTACAAACGGTGTTGACGCATCAGGTCAAAGACGTGATTCAGATGGTTACTATGTCCAAGGTACATACGTATTGCCGATCAAGACAAAACTTGGTCTAGCATACGGTAAGTCAAATCTTGACAAAGCTAACAGCAGTGACAGTGCTAGCCTAGTTGACTACAACGAACGCTACACAGTTGGTGCATATCACCCACTTACTAAGCACTTAAACTTAGTAGCTGAGTATAATCGTGTTGAGTCACAGGCACACAGTGGCGCGACTAACAAGAGCGACACTATCTCAACAGGTGCTATCTTATTCTTCTAAGATTGACGTCTTAGTTTGATAAAGCCAAAAAAGCCTCATTTCGGTGGGGCTTTTTCTTGACTTACGTTTGACTTCATGCTATAGTATTACAGTAACATTCTATAATTATGGAGTAAAAATATGTTTGATTCAATTGAAATTCGTAAAGTAACAAATGGATTCGTAGTGATCCTAACACAAGAAGAAGAAACCAGTGAGTATGTTTTTGATACCAGCCGTAAAGCTATTCGTTTTATCAAAGACTACGTAGAAACAAAGGTTGCACGTACAGTAGCAGATCGCCAAGAAGCATAATTTTTTCGGTGTTTTCGGCTAAAATAAATAGTTTAAAGCAGTAAATTCAACGAAAACTGGAGAAATCAATGTCAAAAACCGTCTTAGTGACTGGCGGTGCGGGTTTTATCGCACACCACGTTATTGAAAATATCTTAAGAAATACCGATTGGAATGTAGTCAGCTTAGACAGACTAGACTTCTCGGGTAATCTAAATCGCCTATCTGACATGATGGCAGATTTTGATGCAGTAACAAAGAAGCGTGTGAAGATAGTGTTCCACGATCTCAAAGCAGAACTTAATCCAATGGTCATGCGTGACATCGGTGATGTTAACTATGTCTTACATTTGGCCGCTGGTAGTCATGTAGACCGCTCAATTGAATTCCCGATGGAGTTTGTTTTTGACAACGTAGTAGGTACAGGACATATCTTAGAATTCGCTCGCAAATGTAAAAATTTAGAACGTTTCATCTATTTCTCAACAGATGAAGTATTTGGTCCGGCTCCAGTAGGCGTTAACTATGCCGAACGTGATCGTTACAATTCAAGTAATCCATACTCAGCAACTAAGGCCGGCGGCGAAGAACTAGCTGTGGCATTTGAAAATACCTACAAGATGCCGATCTATATTACACATACAATGAACGTGTTCGGACAACGCCAACACCCAGAAAAGTTTATTCCAATGTGTATCCGTAAGGTAAACGATGGCGACACTATCACTATCCACAGTGATGCGACACGTACAGTGCCAGGCAGTCGTTTTTACATCCATGCGGCAGATGTAGCTGATGCTATGATGTTCTTGCTGGGATTAGATTCAACTAAATTAGAACCAGACTACGGTGATGCTAAATGTCCTAAGTTTAATCTAGTAGGCAAACAGGAAATCAATAATCTACAACTAGCACAGATTATCGCTGATGCGCAAGGAAAAGAATTGAAGTACGAAATGGTAGACTTCCATAGTTCGCGTCCAGGACATGACCTACGTTATGCACTGAGCGGTGACTACATGCGCAGTTTAGGTTGGGAACCTAAGGTTAGTTTAACAGAACGTATCGGAGAAGTGGTTGAATGGACTCTGAAGAACGATCGCTGGTTACGTTGCGAATAAGGATACCTATGAAAAACATCGTATTACTAACTTCGGCAGTCTACACTAATTATGGTATCTATAATCCTGTGGAACGTATCCAGCAGACTTTAGACACTGCTAAGAGTGCTAAGAAATATATCCCAGGTGCAGTTGTTATTCTAGTAGACAACAGCAAAACAGATGTGCAGAATGATACCAGTCCAGAGTTTGAAGAACTGATCGATCTAGTTGACTATTACATCGACAACAGTGATGATGCAGATATCAAATACTTCCACGACAATGTACAGAACTATGACATCGGTAAGAATGCCATGGAAGCTTTAGGTATCATGAAAGCCTTAACTTATATTAGCAATGATGCTGATATGATGGAAGAAGTCAAAGATGCAGATCGTATTTTTAAACTCAGCGGTCGATATCAAGTAACTGATAAATTTGATATTGCTAAGTTTAGTAATGAAACGACTCGAGACAAATACGTGTTTAAGAAAGCACAACCAAGCTGGATCAATCCAGCCGACACAGGGGTAAACACATTACTACAAACACGCCTATGGTCATTTACTCCAGGCTTATTAAACGATACGATACAGATGTACAATACTATTATCGATACAATGATAGGATTATTCAATCAAAACAAATATATCGATAATGAACATGCTATGAGCAAGTTTATTCCTAGAGATAAGTTAGTAGAAGTCGAAACCGTTGGGCTCGTAGGTAATATCGCTCCTAATGGGATGATGATCATCGACTAATGAAAAAAGTACTGATATTAGGTGGCAACGGTTATATTGGAAGTAGGCTAAGACAAGTCTTACGTGAACATCATTTTGTAAAATCAAATGATATCTGTTGGCATGCCTACGATGAAACCAGCGATCGCAGAGATTATCATAAACTCACTCAAGAAGAATTAGCTGAATTTGAAGTTATCATAGTCTTAGCAGGACATAGCAGTGTACCAAGTTGCATTGGTGACCTACCGGGTCCATGGTTAAACAATGTCACTAACTTCACTGACCTATTAGATAAAACAACAGATCAATTGATCATCTATGCTAGTTCGGCTAGTGTCTATGGTAATAGCAAACCAGGTGAGCAACACAAGGAAACCAACACACACTTTACTCCTGTTAATAACTATGACGTAACAAAATACGCATTAGATCAACAGGCTACGATCGCTAATCTACGTGGTAAGCGGGTAATTGGCCTACGCTTTGGTACAGTCAATGGTTGGGCTCCTAATCTACGTGTTGATGTAATGATCAACAGCATGTATCACAGTGTGCAGAATAGTCGAGGCATACAGGTAATGAACCGCCAGATCAGCCGTGCTATGTTAGGCATTGAAGATTTATGTAAGGCAGTATTACGTTGTATCGAACGACCAGTACCGGGCATCTACAACTTGGCAAGTTTTAACAGCACAGTAGGTGAAATAGCACAGGCAGTTAGTCAAAAGTTAGGAGTTGCTATAGTAGACAAGGGCACTACCGCCAACGCCTATGACTTTGCTATTGACACAGAGCTATTTGAACAGACATACGATTTTACTTTTAAAGAAACTCCTGCTACAATAGTAGATAGTTTAATAGAAAGCTATGATCAAGCCACTCCACAGTGGAGAGACAAATATATAATTTATAATTGGGAACGAGAAGACTTATATGGAAGACGCTAAACAACTAGATGAATGCCTTTGCTGTGGTAGCGAAAGACTAAAATTGGTTTTAGACTTAAACGAACAACCACTGGCTAACAGTTTTAAGAAAACAGCAGAGGAAACGGAACCATATTTTCCTTTACGTTTAAACATCTGCGAAGACTGTACACACTTACAGTTAAGCCACGCAGTAAATCCAGACCTGTTGTTTAAAAATTATCTATATGTTAGCGGAACAAGTCAGACTCTACGTGATTATTTTGATTGGTTTGCTCGTCGCACCTTGGAATATTTTGAAACTCCTCCCACAACAGTATTAGACATTGCCTGTAATGATGGTAGTCAACTTAATAGTTTCAAAACATTAGGGTTAACTACTTATGGTATCGACCCAGCGACTAATCTGCATGAATTAAGTTCAAAAAATCACGACGTTGTCTGCGATTATTTTAAAGAGAAATATGTCTATCACTTTAAGATGAAAAAATTAGATATCATTACTGCGCAGAATGTGTTTGCACACAATGATTATCCGTTGGATTTCTTAAAAATGTGCAAAGAGATCATGCACGACACTACTAGATTATTCATCCAGACTAGTCAAGCTGACATGATTAAGAACAATGAATTTGACACTATCTATCATGAGCATCTAAGTTTCTTCAACAGCAGTAGCATGATGGCATTAGCTGAACGAGCAGGCTTACATATCATCGACATACAGAAAACCCCCATACATGGTAATAGTTATATGTTTGTGTTCTCAAAAAATCCTGGTGCAAGGCTTAGCGTGCAACAACAATTAGATCAGGAAACTAAAGAAGGTTTACAAGATATGAACACATATCTAGCCTATGGTGATCGCTGCCATACTATCGTAGAAGATCTTAACAATATGATCTCCCACTATCAAGATCTAGGATATATCATCGCTGGATATGGAGCGGCGGCCAAAGGTAATACCTTAATCAATTTTGGCAATATACATCTTGATTATATCATCGATGATAATCCTATGAAACAGGGACTATTTGCTCCAGGTAGCAACATACCTGTAGTATCAATTGATGTATTAGAGGAATATAGAGAACGTAAAATCGCCTTTGTACCATTGGCATGGAACTTCTTTACTGAAATAAGTAAGAAAATTAGATCAAATCGTGATGTAGAAGGTGATGTGTTTATTCGTTATTTTCCAACTATCAGCGCAAATTAACAAGGATCAATCATGGAACAAAATTTAAGACAGATGTATTTAGATATAGTAAGGAAAACGATACTTGGATTCACATATAGAGATCCATCATTTGATTCTGGTAAAGGGCAACAGATCGCCTTTAATCCAACAGCCAGAGAACTTGGTGAAGATTGGCCAGTCCTAGCACACTCAATGGCAGGAAATAAACGCTTACAGAATATCCAAGAACTTGCTGAAGATGTAATCAGTAAAAATATCCCCGGTGATTTCATTGAAACCGGAGTTTGGCGTGGTGGTTCATGTATATTCATGAACGCTATCTTACGTGCTTATGATATCACTGATCGTAATGTTTATGTCTGCGATAGTTTTCAAGGGCTACCTCCTCCAAAGGATCATGAATATCCAGTGGATCGCGGTGATACACACCATACAGCACCGTTCCTAGCAGTTAGTCTTGAACAGGTAAAAGAAAACTTTGCTGGCTATGACTTGCTCAATGATCAAGTAAAATTTGTTAAAGGTTGGTTTAGTGATACATTGCCTGTGTTAGATGTAGAACGATTAGCTATCCTGAGATTAGATGGTGATATGTATGAATCAACTATCGTGGCATTAGAAAACTTGTATCCTAAATTATCAGTAGGTGGTCACGTTATCGTCGATGACTATGGATTACCTAACTGTCGTCGTGCATTATCTGACTATAGAGAATTCCATGGTATCACTGATGAATACATTTCGATTGACAACAGTTCTGTCTATTGGACCAAGACCAAAGAACTTGATGCAGACAAAGTCGATCATAGATTTAAAAATACTGCTCCGGCACCTCAACCAGCACCAGCGACCTTCTCTATCCCCAATAGAGGCGGTAGCATCAGCAGTGTGTTTTAGGTCGAATAAATAGATGCATGAAGAAAACTGTCATATCACATTTCTACAACGAAGAACACTTATTGCCATGGTGGCTCAATCATCATAAACAGATATTTGATCACGGGATAATGATTGACTATCATTCAACTGATCGCAGTATGGAAATCATACGTGAAATATGCCCTGATTGGGAATTAAGATATACACGTAATAGATATTTTGACAGCACTCCGATCGATCGAGAAGTTATGGATATAGAACAAGATTTAGAAGGTTGGCGCATGTGTCTAAATACTACAGAATTCTTATACGGAAATGTTAGCTATATGGATGATAGGCAAGAACCAACACAGTATTTCATTGGTAATTATGTATTCGTTGATATGGAAGATGAAACCAAAGGTCCACTTACATTATCTCACGACGTGCTCTTGCACGAACAACGCTATTGGGGTTACAATGATACTGCTAACAAAGGAACTAGGATGGCTCATGGCAGCATGTCTCGCATGAATCGCAGCCTGCACAATTATCCTGTGAAATACGATGGTGGTAGACATTGGCCTGGCACTGAAAGATCATTTAACGATTTGGTTGTATTTTATTATGGATATGCTGATATCAATGAACCAGGAATAAAACGCAAAGCTCAGATCCAAACAAAAATAAATGAAAAAGGCCATCCACATCAATACAGTGAAGAAGGATTTCTTAGACAGTATAGGAATGATCAGAGACCTAAAGCCCAAGATCTAAGAGATTTCGTTAAAGGTACATATGAAACACAACAAAAATCACTCAGAAATAAAAACGATGTAATTGAAGTTGCAGAAACTATTACCGAATCCAATGAAGAAATAGCAGTAAAAGAATCCAAACTTATACAACCACCACCAAGGACGGTCGGATGAGAAAAACCTTATTGTGCCATTTCTATAATGAAGAATATATGTTACCGTGGTTTCTAAATCATCACAAGCAGATCTTTGATCATGGCGTGATGATTGACTATCACAGTACAGATCGCTCAGTGGAGATAATTAAAGAAATTTGCCCAACATGGGACATAGTTACAAGTCGGAATCCAGATTTTCAAGCAGATAAAATTGATTATGAAGTAATGGATCTTGAAAAATCTATAGATGGTTGGAGAATATGTTTAAATGTAACTGAATTGATGATAGGAGACTATTCTATACTTGATGATCAAACTCCTAAACAATATCTATTACCAAGTATGTTTTTTGTAGATTGTGATAGGCAGAATCCTGTTGACACACAAATACCATTATATGAACAAAAATTCCATGGTTTTGACTTTTGGGGTAGTTACACCACACGCAGAGCAACTGCAAATTTCCGTGAACGTCGCGCCAGAAGCATACACAATGTACCTATACAATACCCTGTACCTGGAAGACATTTTGAAGAATACACTACGGACCAATTGGTAATATTCTATTATGGATGGTGTCCATTTGATGATCAAGCATTAGCACGTAAACTACAGATACAAACACAAATTCCTCTGATTGATAGACAGCGTAATTGGGGATTCCATCATATCACAAATAAAGAAACGCTCACCTACAGATTAGAACACGAGTTCATACCACGTAGTAGAGATTTAACTGAGGACGTCAAACGTTATGTTACAAAACATAAAGATCTTTCAAATATACTTTAAACCAGAACTAAAAGAACAATGTGATCCATTGTTTACACCTTTAAACAACACAGCTAATCCTCGTCCGGAACTGCGTGAATGGGACGTATGGAATCGAGAGCATGATAATATCGTAAGCGAGAATTTGGACTATTGGGGGTACGTTAGTTGGAAGTTTAAAGAAAAAACCAATCTCACAGCTGAACAGACATTTGCTCACATCAACAACAATCCTGGATACGATGTTTACCTATTTAATCCCTGCATAGTCAATGAAGCACTGTTCGTCAACAGTTGGGAACAAGGTGACATACATCATCCAGGTATCAGCGCGATAGGTAATACTTTCTTTGCTAAACTAGATTACAAAGACATAGATGTGCGCACGACATTATTAGACAGAACTCGTACAGTTTTTGCTAATTATGTGGTAGGAAATCAGAAATTCTGGCAGGAATTCATGCGATTCAGTCGCCAATTATTTACAGAGGCTGATAAAGATCAAGAGTTTAAACATCAGGTCTTTGGACAAGGTCTCAGCAACTATGCACATGATAAGTCATTACCAAATTTTACATTTTTGATTGAAAGATTGATCCCAACATTCTTAGATATCTACGACTATAAGGTATGTCCATACATATATAACGATCAGACCCTTCCAGAAAAATATCGAGCAGTGGCTAATGATATTAAATATCTCAGCGATCTTAAAGTATTGATCAATAGATACAACAGCGATGAATTGTACGACGTTTGGAATTATTTCCGTATGGATTATCTGCGAAGAAATCCGTCAATTTTAAGTTTAGAGTAATTATCTCAATCCAATCCGAGTAATATACGTATAAAAGTCATGATTCTCGTGACTACATAATACTACGTTCGGAGGATTATGATATGAATACGACCGAATCAAGATACTATTGCGCAGGGAGATATTGCACAATGAGAGAACAGTGTCACAGACACACATCAAGCCTAGGCGTCAATCTAGCACCATTTAATGATTACGACCTAATACATTTAAGAGATGGCATTAGCAAGCCATGTCAACACTACATCGATCGCGACGTCGCGACTGGTGTAAATTCTTAAGGTAACTGCCTAAAGACAAATACTAACAGGAGGGAAGAATATGAACGTGTTCACACGATTCAAAAAAATACTAACCTGGACAATGATGTCCACAACAGTTTTAGCACTAAACGTATCTATAGCCGACGCGGCTGAAGATAGAGCTTTTGGGTTCAAGGTAGCCCAAGCAACTAAGATAAAGACCAAGACTATCGAACGTCAATTGACCTGCTTGGCTCGAAATGTATTTTACGAAGCCAACGGTGAGCCAATGGCAGGACAGATGGCAGTAGCCCAGGTCACAGTTAATCGCTCCAAGAGCGGATTGTTTCCAAATGATCTATGTGCAGTAGTAGCACAAACTACAGTAGTTGGTGATGACAAGATTTGCCAATTCAGTTGGTATTGTGACAGCAGAACGAACAAAACCAAAGTGATCGATAAAAACAGTCCTAGTTACATTGCCGCCAAGAAAGTTCTAGTAGATGGACAAAAAGTCGCTAAGATTGACAAAGATGTCATGTGGTTCCACGAAGATTCAGTAAAGGTCAATCCACGTTGGCCACACAAGGTTGCTACCAAAATTGGTAACCATGTGTTCTACAAGCGCGAAAAATAATCATTGACAACAGTCTATAGTTCATGTATAATGTTTACATGAGCTATAGACACGACGATACGAACTGGGGACAGCACGGTAATCCAAATAGAGATAGTTGGTATAGATATCAACGTAACTATCAACGTTCTGATATTGACTCTAACGATTCTTACAATTACAAAACTAACCCCTGGACCATATTATGGATCATCATATTCATAATAGTCTTAAGTGGATTCAGTGACACTGCCCGTGGATTAGTATTTTACGGAATCAATATCACTGAAACTTGGTACGCCAGCGTGGACAGCATGTTAGATGCCCTAGGGGCACCTAAGCTACCATGAAAAATTTCCGCAGTTGGGTCCAGGATAAATGGTATGATTATGTAGAAGAAATCATGGCTTGGGAAAAACGCATACCTGATCTCAATGCCCAACAGTATTTTCACAAGTACCGTTGGATGCTAAAAACTCTATATAAACACGAGCTAAAACACAAAGCAACTAAATAATGATATAGTGACAAAATCACTATATTTTAACAACTGCCCAAAAGGCGAAAGGAAGTAAAATGGCAAACTATAATGTATCAGGGTTACAGACCCTAAGTGATCTAGCCGCAGAAGCTATGGTCAAGAGCATTCCTAGCAAGCCACTAGAAACTACACAACCAGCAGAAAAAGAAACACCTGTTTGCGCAGACAACGACAAAGCCTGCACAAAACGCTGGATTGATAGTTTTAGTGATTGCTGTTAATCTAATAAAATCAACGACTTACAAATTGGTTGACAAAACAGCCAAAAGATAGTATAATGTTCCTATAAAGTAATAAAAGGAGCATGGTACTATGGCAGACATTCTTAATAAATTATGGGCAAGTAAAAGTACGCTAGTTATCCTATTATGGATAGCAGTATTTGCCTTTACTTATAATCTAGACTACATCAAAAAACCAAAAATAGTATCTAAACCTACAGGTAGGACGGTGGAAGAAATCATAGCCACCCCTGTAGATAATACTACACCACCGCCGTGGGATACTGAATTTAAATCAAAAGTAGAGGCGGCAGAATGAACTATAAATGGAGCCAACCCTATCCTGGTGAAAGCCGTTATGAACGACTATTTCGTGCCCAACGGATCCTGCAATTATCAAGGCATGTCATGTTATTAGATACGGTAGAACCTGTTAAAGATCTAACAGAAGCTAAAAAATATCTCAAAAAATTCCAACTTGGAGAACAATAATGGGTACACCAGTTTATATGGAAATCGAAGAAGCCTACAGCATAGTCCAATTTGCTGGTGAAGCTTATGGACAAAACAATCTATTCGGAGCCCTAAACAGCATGGAAGAAAACTGGGACGATTTGGACAGCATGGAACGTGCGGCCTATAAAATGGTTAAACGTGAGCTGGAAAAAGCCATAGTAGAAAGCGAAGGCGGCTTGATTGACTAGTGCAGAAGCATATCAGCAAGAATTAGAACACCAAGAATACCTAGAAGAAAACCACGTGTGTTCTGTATGCTCATGCGATTATACAGAAGATGAAGGTGGCACTGTAGGTTATATTGGCATATTACCCGTGGCTTTTTGCCCTACCTGTTTAGCTGGCATAATTGACATGGCCCAGCAGTATTTAGGCGTTGAAGATCAATGACTTACAACACCAAAATTTCAGTTGACAGAACCTAAAAAGTGTGTTATAGTATTGAAACAATGTAGCAATAATGCTTATTGAAACTTGATCCAAACGTATCATTAAACCATAAAGGAGAAATAGAAATGACAGTAACATTAAAAAATGTTCCAATTCAAAAAATGATCTTTCGTGACGGTAAGATTAAATTCACTCGCAAGGTAATAGATGGACAACCTAGAACCATTGATCAGATCAACACTGATGGTGTTGCTGGGTTTAAGGAAGGCCGCCCGGGCGACATATACACTTATTTAAATAATGGCATGCTTATATCTGCTCCAGTAGTAGCGTGGGCAAGTAGTAATACACAAGCAGACAATATTAAAAAGATTCTAGCAGAATATGAGCATAATTTAGGCACTAGCGTGCTTGATTATCAGTAACAGAATCAATAACTTACAACACCAAAATACCGGTTGACAACAGCCGGTTTTGGTGCTATAATACTACAATAATAAGAAAGCAGACAACTGCTTCAGATACAGTAAATTCAATTATAGGAGCAAAGACAATGCAAGGATTCGTGAAAATTAAAAGCGGGTCATACCGCAATCAAGAAGTAAAGGATGAAGTGTTTCCACTCATCAAACAATTCCAATT
>Ga0315909_10006553_pt1 | contig 13121 bp, 11 predicted proteins | sample LakEriMetagenome_11_FD_203527 | JGI IMG/M metagenome (GOLD analysis project Ga0315909, IMG submission 203527) | Freshwater fungal communities from buoy surface, Lake Erie, Ohio, United States - Buoy 2 MA125 | ecosystem: Environmental > Aquatic > Freshwater > Lake | place: USA: Lake Erie, Ohio...
TTAAATGATACTGAAAACAATGTAGTTGCAGGTAAAAATTTTAAGGTTTTTGATGAAGCCGAATTGGTAGTTGCCATTTGCGCCAAGGGTTGTGCCAATTATACAAGGAAGCAATTGGATGAGCTTATAGATTTTGTGAAAAAGCCGCAAATTGGTGCAACAGGTTTGGTGTATGCCCGCGTAAATGAAGATGGCAGCATTAAATCTTCGGTTGATAAGTTTTATACCGAACAAGATTTACAAGCTTGGGCTAAAATAACAGGCGCTGAGCCCAATGATTTGATTTTAATTTTAGCTGGATCAGACCAAAAAACTAGAAAAGCAATGAACGAGCTGCGCCTTGAAATGGGAAGTCGTTTGGGTTTGAGAGATAAGGATCATTTTTCATGTTTATGGGTATTAGATTTTCCATTACTAGAATACAGTGAAGACGATAACAGATATTTCGCCATGCATCATCCATTCACCGCTCCTAAGCCTGAAGATGTAGCTTTGTTAAGAGCTGGCAAATTAGGTTCGGTTAGAGCCAATGCGTATGATTTGGTAATTAATGGGGTAGAAGTGGGTGGTGGATCTGTGCGCATTTTTAACAAAGAATTGCAAGCACAAATGTTCGAAGTATTGGGCTTTACACAAGAAGAAGCGCAAAATCAATTCGGATTTTTAATGAATGCCTTTGAGTTTGGTGCTCCTCCTCATGCGGGTATTGCCTTTGGTTTTGATAGGCTTTGTTCATTATTTGGAGGTGCAGAAAGTATCCGAGATTTTATTGCCTTTCCTAAAAATAATTCGGGTAGAGATGTAATGATTGATGGTCCGAGTGCTATTGATGAAAAGCAACTCAATGAGTTGCATATTTCATTAAAAAAGTAAAAATGTAAATAGTTGAAAGCTTGTGGACTTTTTTCTAGGAATTGAGATTATTGGTGAATGTCCTTTGAAAGCCCGTTATTCCTATGAATAATGAGTGATTAGAATCGAACTTAGGTTTCCTTGCTCTGCATTATACAATTGTGTGCTTTGAAAAGTTGTAAAGTTGGGTTATTTTTATAAACTAAAATAAACGATTGATATGGCTTTAGACATCACAGGCAAAATTATTCAAATATTGCCAAGCACTACCGGAACCAGTAAGGCAGGAAAAGACTGGGTTAAACAAGAATTTATTGTGGAAACACAAGAGGCTTATCCAAAGAAAATATGTATTGGTTTAATGGGTGAAAAGGTTCAAGAAATAAAGAAGTATGTACCTGGGAATGAGGTAAAGGTTTCTTTAAACATTGAGTCGCGCGAATACCAAGGCAAATGGTTTACAAATATTAACGCATGGCGCATTGAACCAGTTGGTTCAAGTGGAGCTTCTTCTGGTCAGGCCGGAATCTCAGATGAACCAATGAATCATACTGAGCCAGAATCGTACAACCAAGAAACCAGTACAGACGACTTACCATTCTAGTAAATACTTTGGTACGCTACTTAAGCCATGCAGAAATAGATCAAGCCAAATGGGATCTCTGTATTGAACAATCTCCTAATGGTTTGGTATATGCTTATAGTTGGTATTTAAATATTGCTTCACCCAATTGGGAAGCTTTAATTTTGGATGATTATCTTGCAGTGATGCCCCTTACCGCTCACCGTAAGTACTTCATTCATTATTTAAGTCAGCCTTTTTTTACGCAACAATTAGGTGTTTTTGGTAAGCAGGTATTGACACAAGATTTGCTGCAAAACTTTCTTTCAGCCATTCCAAAAAAATTCAGGTTCATAGATATACAACTCAATGAACAAAACCAGGTATTAAACCCAAGGTTAAAATTGCGTAAAAGGCGTAATTATGTTTTAGATTTAGCAAAGTCGTATGAAAAATTAGCCAAAGATTATGCTACTCAAATCAAACGTAATTTGAAAAAGGCCAAGAAATATGAACTACAAATTCAGAGTATTGGTAATGCTGAAACAATATTATTTTACAAATTACATAAAGCATTAAGTACAAAAGGGGTAAAAGATTCAGATTACCAACGTTTACAGCAATTGATGGAAAAGGCATCAGAACATCAAAAAATATTTTGTAAGGGTGTATTTGATAAATCGGGTGAATTACTTGCTGCTGGAGCTTTTTTGGCGCACAAAAACAGAATTATTTTTTTATTGGGGAATGGTTCTGAACTTGGAAAAGAAAAGGGTGCAATGACCTACCTCATGGATAATATCATTTTTTTATTTGCAGAACACCGGATGGTTCTTGATTTTGAGGGTTCTGAAATTGAGGGTATTGCTCGTTTTTTCAAAAGTTTTGGAGCAGAAAAAAGAAATTATTACAGATATAAACGCAACCGATTACCCTGGCTTTTGCGAATATTTAAAAATTAATACATGAAACTAGCTGCCATAGATATTGGTTCAAACGCGGTTCGTCTGCAAATTGTAAAGGTAAATGAGTCTGGTTCAGCAGAGCGTTTTAAGAAATTAGAATTTGTACGTATTCCAATTCGTTTGGGCGATGATGCATTTAAAGAACAATGGATTAGCAAAGAAAAACGTAAGCTGTTTATGCTAGCAATGACTTCTTTTGATGCTTTATTACGTGCTTTTGAGGTAGATCATTATATGGCCTGCGCCACAAGTGCTATGCGTGAGGCTAAAAATGGAAAAAAAATCATTAAAAAAGTATCAGATGAATTAGGCTTAAATATTCACATCATTAGCGGTAAAAATGAAAGTGAGCTCATATTGGCTTCAATACTTCATCTTTTTGAACCGAATAAAAATTATCTGACCATTGATGTGGGAGGTGGTTCTACTGAAATGACCATTATTTCCAATCAAAAAATTATCAATTCTGTATCATTTGATATTGGAACTGTGCGTTTAATGGATGGAGCTGTTTCAGAAAAAACCTGGCAAACTATAGAACATTGGGTTCAACATAAAACAGCTGGACTTACAGATTTGGAGGCTGTGGTTACCAGTGGAACCATTAATAAGATATTGGGTTTATTACATCCCGACCAATTACTTAAATCTATCACACGAAAAGAGCTGAAAGATTTTCATAGAAAGGTAAGTAAAATGTCTTTGCAAGAACGTGTAGAAAAGTATAAGTTAAATATGGATAGGGCAGATATTATTGATGTTTCAGCTGATATTTACCTGCGAATCTTAAATTGGGCCAATATCAACACGATATTAAGTCCAGACAATAGCGGACTCAAAGATGGGATGCTGCAGGTGCTTTTCAAAAAATTCTATACTAAATAAAAAATCCACCAAATGAGTTGGTTCAAACCAAGCCATTTGATGGATTCTCAGACGATATACAATCGAATTATTTTACATTCATTAGTTCTACATCAAAAATAAGGGTAGCATTTGGTGGGATAACTCCGCCAGCTCCATTGGCACCATAACCCAGTTCGCTAGGGATAATGATACGCATTTTATCGCCTACATGCATTAAGGCAATACCTTCTTCCCAACCTTTAATAACCATACCTTGACCTAGAGGGAAACTAATAGGTTCTCCTCTTTCAACAGAAGAATCAAAAGTTCTACCATCCATTAAATAGCCAGTATAATGAACATCAACTGTTTTTCCGTTTTCTGCTTTTGCGCCATCGCCTTTTTTAACAATGATGTATTTTAATCCGCTTGCTGTTGTTAAGGTGTCTTTCCCTTTTACATCATATGGAGCAGCCTTTACCGGTGTTGTTGCATCTAATACCTCAATATCAAAAATAAGTGTACTATTGGCAGGAATTGGACCTTGATCTCTGCTACCATAACCTAGGTTCGCAGGTATAGTTAAAGTAGCTTTATCTCCAATATTTAACAGGGCTAAGCCTTCATCCCATCCTCTAATTACTTGGCCACCTCCCACTTTAAAACTGAAAGGTTGGTTTCTATCTTTAGAGCTATCAAATTTAGTTCCATTGGTTAATTTACCAGTGTAATGCACACTTACTTTATCTCCAATTTCTACTTTTCGGCCTGAACCGAACTCAGTTACCTTGTATTTGAGTCCGGATGCTGTAGTGATTTCTTCGTTCAATTTACTATTTCTTTTAGGGTTATTTGATTCTTTTTTAGATTGGCCTTTTTTGCTTTTAGCAGGCTTGTCTTGTGCCATGCTAGGAGCAGCAAATGCAAGAGCGGTTGCAAACAACAAATACTTAATCATAATTAATTTACTTTAATAAGTTCAACATCAAAAACCAAAGTTGAAAACGGAGGGATTGGTCCGCTACCACGAGGTCCATAAGCCAAAGTCCAAGGAATAATTAACTGATATTTATCTCCTTCCTTCATCAATAAAAAGCCTTCATCCCATCCTGCAATTACTTGTCCAACTCCAACTGTAAAAGTAAAATCTGGTGTACCTTCTTTGGTTTCATCGAATACTGTACCATCTAGCAAGGTACCGCGGTATTTTACGGTTACTTTATCTCCTTTTTTAACGGCTTTACCTTTTCCAGCTTGTTTAACTACGTAACGTAGACCAGTATTGGTTTGTTTTACATCCGTTAATCCATTTAAGAAACTGCTTAATGCAATAGAATCTTTTACTTCAAATTCTTTGTTTTGTCCATCAATTTTTTCCTGCATTTCTTTTTGGTTGTAAATGTCAAGCAAAGAAGCATAAAAGGTAATGATATCTCCAGATTTAACACCAGGAGGCAGCCCTTCGCCAAAATTGCCATATAATGTATCGGCTACAATTTTGAAAATAGCGCTATCACCTTTTTTCATAACAGCAAATACCTCTTTTAAACTAGGCTCTCCGGCAGGTATATAGTAAGGTTTGTTGTTTTTATAAGAATCAAAAAGTGAAGAATCATTTCTTTCTAAAATACCTTTTAAGTGAATATGTAAATTATCGCCTTCTGCAACCATACGCGCATTTTCGTCTGTTTTTACAATTTTATATTGGGTTCCATTAGGTGTGGTTTCAAAGTTGTTGCTACAGGCGCTCATTACTAAAATGGCTGCAAGAGCTAAAAGGGTGTTTTTCATTGTGTATATTAAATTTTAATTGGTTAAATAATCTTTATAAGTGATTAGGGCTTCTTTAAATTTTGTTTCAACATGCTCGATGGCATCCATACTTTCTCCGCCAGCTGCATTGAAATGGCCGCCGCCATTAAAATATTTTCTGGCAAATTCATTTGCTGGGAAATCATCTTTTGACCTAAAAGACATTTTCCTGGCTACTTTTCTATCTACTATCAGCACTGAGAATTTAATTCCACTGATAGATAATCCATAGTTTACCAAGCCTTCACTATCACCAGTAATAATATGAAATTTTTTCAATTCATCTTCGGTAACAACGATAAGCGCTGTATTAAATTCTTTTAAAATCTGAAGTTTTTGGCTCAAACAGAAGCCAATAAAACGGGTTCTATTTTCTGAGTAATTATCGTAAATGGCTTCGTAAATTTTGTTTGATTTTGCTCCTTTTTCAAGCAACATCGCTGCTATACGGTGCGTTGTAGCCGTTGTAGAAGGATGTTTAAATGAAGCAGTGTCTGTTACAATACCTGCGTATAAACAACTAGCAATTTCTTCATCTATAAGGTCTACATCATTCATGAGTTCAATGAACCAAAAGATTAATTCTGCTGTAGAACTCGCATGGGTTGTCCAGAGTCTGTAATCTTCAAAACCCTCTGGTTCTAGGTGATGGTCTATTAATACCTTTTGTGCAGGTGAATGTTTAACAAATTCTCCTAGTTTATTGATTCGTTTAAGGGCGTTAAAGTCTAGGCAAAAAATAAAGTCGGCATCAGCTACTAAATCCAAACTTTTTTCTTCAAACTCCTCAAAATTGATGACCGTGTGTTCATTGGGCATCCATTTTAAAAAATCGCCATAGTCGGTTGGACTAACAACTTGGGCTTGTATGCCTTTTTTTAGAAAATATGTATATAATCCCAACGACGAGCCTAATGCATCTGCATCTGGTTTATGGTGCGTTGTAATAATTACCTTTGGTTTAACCGTAGCCTCAAGGAGGGGTTTAATATCAGCAATGTTATTTAAATTTTTCAAAGTGGCCACAAATATCTATTAATGAATTGTTTTAACACCAATCTTTTTATTTTTTTTTATTTAATAAACAACTTTTGTTGGTTTTAGCAATTTATTCCAAGAAGGATGTAATTTTGTAGCCTCAAATATAGAAAAAATGAGTAATATTACATTCACTATGATTAAACCAGATGCCGTTGCAAATGGTTACACAGGAAAAATCATCGACCAAATTTTAGAAGCAGGCTTTACCATTCAGGCAATGAAATATGTTCGATTGTCTGAGGAAACTGCAGGTGCTTTTTACAATATTCACCGCGAGCGTTCATTTTTTAATGAATTGGTTGAATTTATGACAAGCGGAACCATTGTGGCTGCCGTTTTGGTAAAAGAAAATGCGGTAGCAGATTTTCGTACTTTAATTGGTGCAACCGATCCTGCTAAAGCAGAGCCAGGAACCATTCGTAATCGTTTTGCAAAATCAATTGAGGCCAATGCAATTCATGGAAGCGACAGCGATGCGAATGCTGCCCATGAAGCTTCTTTCTTTTTTAGCGCGTTTGAGAGGTTTTAATAAATTAGCATAAAAAAAAGGGAGTCCATTCAACTGGACTCCCTTTTTTTGTGCGTTAAACTGAGCTCTGTGCTTAGTTTATTTAATAATTTTATAATCCACCCTGCGATTCTTTTGGCGTCCTTCAGCTGTTTTATTGTCGGCAATAGGAAGGGCTGAACCTAAACCTTTAGTTTTAATACGCGCTTCTTTTATCCCCTTAGAAAGAAGGAATGACTTTACAGCATTTGCACGGTCTTCACTCGATTGCTGAATGTTTTTCTCTTTACCTTTATTGTCTGAATGGCCAATAATTTCAATTTTATAATCTGTTTTTTGTAACAACAGATTAGCTAGATTGTTAAGAGCAATCATTGAACTATCGCTTATTTTAGAGGTAGCTTGAATAAATGCGGTGTTTTTAGCAGCCAAGCTAACAATATTCTTTTCTGTATCGTTTAGTTTAACCGCATTTGAGTCTGCATTAGGGCAACCCATATTTTCTATAGGTCCGGTAATGTTTGGACAATTATCTACTTTATCTGGAACGCCATCTCCATCCGTATCTGGGCAACCATCAAATTTTACTGGTCCGTAAACCTTTTTACATTTGTCTTTGGCATTCGGAATTCCATCGTTATCCTTATCAAATCTACCTCCAATATTTATATTTACGCCAAATCTTACGGTTGTATATCTGCCGTCTAAACGCAGGGTTCCGTCTGTTGGCGCCCAGCCCATGATATTATCTGATAGCATATATATAGAGATGGGAGCCAGATTTACAGCGATACCTGCACCCACATTTTGGTTATTTCCACGATATATATTGTAGTTTACGCGTAAGTCCATCAGGCGCCATAGGCGTTGTGTGTATGAAATACTGGCACCAGGGTAGAATTTTCCATTCCAAGTTTCCCCATATCCCACCAATCCAATACTACCACTTTTGAACAGTTGATAGTTCATGCCAATATAAAATCTTGGATTTAAACGCGTGGTGTATGCATTTATGGTATCTTGTTTGGGTTCAAAAACACGATTAAGAGAGTCTTGTAATTGGGCAAATTCTGCAGAATCTATGGTAGAAGGGTCATCGGTATTAAATCCTTCAAATATGAAAGTACCTTTTTGCGAATAACTTCTCGCTTCTTTCCAAGTAATAGAACCAAGATCAAGTATACTTGCCGATACACTTAACTTTTTATTAAACTTATAATCTGCGCCAAGATCAATTGAAAATCCACTTCCAATTGGGTTTTTAAATAAATTCTGACCAAAATCTGTAAGCAAATTAGTGCTGGCCGACCCAGTTGTTGAATTTGCTAATTGTGATTGTAAGTCTTCTATGCGTGTAATGCCAGCGCCTCTGAGTAAGTAATCTGTTGAGGCCGTAATTTTATAACTATTTTCACTTCCACTATCTGTTTTAATGGTAGTATTATTTCTTTCCAGGGATAAATCCGTTAAACCTACATGGTATTTCCCGCGAATACCTATGGTTAGTTTTTCACCAAATTCTCTAGTGAAAGATGCCGATAATGAAGTGTACGTGCGTGATTTTAATTGTAAATCGCTTAAAACAATATCTTTATTAAAGGTTTGTGTGCTGTTTGCGTTTCCGTAATACAAGAGAGATAACAAATCTTTAGGCAAGCCAATGTTGGTACTAACCGAATTTTGAATGGCGAATGAGAAATAATTTTTCTTTATTCTGAAGCCTAAAAAGAAAGGGTTGATTTCATTGTATAGGTGGATATCCTTTAAATGATAACTGCTATTGCTTAGAATTTTTTCAATAGACTGTTCAGCCGTTTCATCATTTCTAAGAATATCGTATGCACTTATACCTGGCGTACTTATGTGATTAAAATTATCGAATAGGCCTATCGTAAATGCTTGGCGCGACACATGAGCTGGATTTAAAAAACTGCTTTGTGCTACCGAGCGAAAGTTGTAGAACATTGGGTTAGTTTGGGCAAACAAGGCACTAGCCCAGAAACATATACATAATATTAGAATTTTTTTCATTATTCAAATTTGAGTAGTTTAACCTATTTAGTACTTATTTAGTTGATATTTTGAGTTTTACCTTGGCAGATAATCCAATTTTTGCAGTGTAATCTGAATATATTTTCACAGGAGTTGCTCCGTTACCAAACGTGGAAATTTTCAATCTTACCACCATATTTATCAGGTTTTTCGCTCTAATTTCTCTTAAAGTTTGCGCATCAATTCGAATGGATGAGGTGGCCACTGTATTCTTAATGGTTCTTCCATTTGCATCTGGAATTGATGAACGCATAAATGTTCCGGCAGTAACGGTATCCATGATAACACTGTCTTTATCGGCAAAGAATAGGTCTAACGATGCATCAAACGGTATTCCATTGTCTATGCGCATGATAAGATCTATATAGTCTATATTGTTTGAATCTACAGGGAATGCAAAATCTTTAATTTGACCGTTTTCAACTGAGAATAAAGCATTTTGAGAAGTGTTTTCTATAACCAAAGAATTTGTTTTTAGCGATAATGGAATGTCAACTTCATATCCAACTGCAATACCTGCACCTTGTATTATAAAATCATTATATCCTGCAAATCCACCTGCATTTATGCTTGCTTTACCCCCAAATTTTATGGTTTTAGGAGCAAGATTTAACAATTGAACAATCGATGAATTATTCTTATCTAGTACTTTAACATCGTTTACAATTTGACCTTTTTGCGCTAGGCTAGGGTAGCCAATTGTAAAGGCTGGTGCATTTAAATTTTGCTTGCTGCCCTTGCTACTGATGCCCTCGGCATCTAGGGTAACAGATACAGGTACACCAATTGAATTAGCAGTTATAAGCTTAATTTTTGGATCATCAATGGGGAATCCATCGGTGAATTGATCAAATAAATCAAAACTGCTTTCAGAAGGATCAATTTTAATCTCTCTTGTTCCCAAAAAACCGTTAATTTCTTTGAAACCCAATTCATCAAAACCAAAACTTGCTTTTACGAAATTGGATGAATCGAATGTTCTTATGAGTCCTGAAGAAATAATTCTTGGTTCAACACTTACTTTTATTTTGTTATAGGGTTGATTTGGATCGAGCGCTAGGTCGAAAGACACATCAGTTAAATCAACAAATCCAATATTGGTATTGTTGTTTACCTCAATAATAATAGGCGCTAATGGAACTCCGTTTTTAGTGGCACCAATAATGTCTAATTTTATTTGCAGTTTTTCAGCAATGTTTGAGCTAAGATTGTAATTTATTTTCCCTGCATTAAAAACAAGTTTCCTGAGGCGAATAGAAGGATCATCGCCATTTAAGTTTAGGGTTAATTGTTCGGGATTTAAAACCTGACTTGGGAATTTTGCCGCACCTTGATATGCTTTTAATCCTTTGGTTTCAACCTTAAATTTTATTACATCGGTTGAGTCTATAAACACTGGGCCAGTACTTGTAAAGGTTTTGAATACAGGCAGTGCATATCCTAATCCACTAGATAAGGTTGAGCCTGCCAAATTCACTGAGTCTAGTTTTGTGCCATTTGGTGGTACATTTCTAAAGGTAAGTTGCCCAATAAGTGATTGAAATGGAATGGTATTATAGATGTTCATTTTAATTTCATCCATGGTAACAGGAAATTCATTGGTAAATGAAACCACCAAAAAGCCATTGGATAAATTAACATAGTCGAATTCATTTGATTCTAAAGGAATCGTTCTTACTTGCGCATTGGCATCATTTAACGCAGGGAATATTGTGGTTTTACCTACTGCAGAATCTAATAATAACCGAGTGGATGCGTTAAAATTACTCATCATTTCACCCAAGGATCTACTTTGATTCATGGTAAGATTTCTAATTTCTAAAACGCCAAGCTTGTTGTCTGTAACTAAAGGAGCTACTGCCGGAATTTGTAAAATACTGTCTACGGGGAAACTGGCTATGGAATCTTCTCTAATTACGAATCGAATAAAACCGTCGGGGTCATATTGGATATACTCATCGGTATCTTTTAAAATATCACTCATTTTCATATTGATCGTTGCCAATGGCAGACCAAATTCTGGAGTAAAAGACATATCCTTAAACTTCTCTAAGTTGAGATCTTTTTTACATGCACTAAAGACGAGCATTACAATAAATATACTAAAGTATATCTTTCTTTTCATAAAATGATTTTTAGCTAAATAGTGAAAATAATTTACTTACAAAATGGAATCAAAGATAATGCTGAGAATATTACATTATCAATAATTGTCGTGAAAAAGCAGATTTTTGTTTTTATTTATTGGCTATCAATTTGTTAGATACAAATTTGGGTTCGCCCAAGATATTATTTTGTGTATCAAAATATTGGTAACCAATTATTTGATTTTCTCTGTATACACAAACCAAAACATGTGTTGTTTCATTCAAATTAAAATCCATTGGCCCCACTCTAAAATAGGTGTTTTTCTTGGTTTTTTGAACAATTCCAATGGATATATGTTTGATCTTCTGTTCAGTTAAATTGCTAATTGATAGTAAGTTTAATTCTTCCCCAGCGTTTAAATAGCCATCAATCACATCAACGCTTGCGCTTTTATTGGTATTGTCTATATCAATGTGTGCGTATACCTTGTACAGACTTGCCCAAAAACTGGCGATAGCTTGAATGTTTTCTTTAATTTGAAATACCTTGGTTTGAGTAGAGGGCATATTCATATTGTGTGGAGTATAATTTTATACAATGTTATGGTAATTAGTCTGTTTTCTAATTACCACTTACTAGGCAGTTTAATCCATTTAATAAGAAAAACTAGCCAATTTTATAGGTTGTACCTTCTTTACTATCTTTAATTTCAATTCCAATATTTTTGAGCTGGTCTCTGATAAAATCTGAAGTTTCAAAATCTTTTTTCCCTTTTGCTGCTGTTCTAATACCAATTATTACTTGCATTAATTCATCTGTTAAAACAGTGGAGTTAGCAGTTTCTGGTTTTAGTCCTAGCACATCAACCACAAATTTTTCCATAAAATTCTGTAATTCAATCAGGTCTGCTTGAGAAATTTGTTCTTTCCCATCATTTACCAAATTTATGTATCGGGTTGCATCAAATAAATGAGCAAGGGCAATAGGCGTATTGAAATCTTCGTTCATTGCCTTATAAACCTTCTCAATGATTTCTTGAACTGAGAAGCTTGAGGTTTGAGATGGATTAAGTTTAGCTAAAATTTGAAGACCATTCATTAGTCTTTCGAGTCCTTTTTCTGCAGCCTGAAGGGCATCATTTCTGAAATCTAAAGTACTTCTATAATGTGCTTGAAGCATAAAAAACCTTACCGTCATTGCACTGTATCCTTTATCTAGCAGTGGATGGTTTCCAGCAAACAATTCGGCAGGTAAAAAAGAATTACCTAAACTCTTGCTCATTTTTTGTCCGTTTACGGTAAGCATATTGGTATGGATCCAATATTGGGCAGGTTGCGTGTGGTGGCAGGCTAAATTTTGTGCAATTTCATTGGTATGATGAGTTGGAATCAAATCCATACCACCTCCATGAATATCAAACTCACTACCTAAATATTTGGAGCTCATTGCAGAACATTCTAAATGCCATCCTGGAAAGCCTTCTCCCCAAGGACTTTGCCATCTCATAAGATGTTCTGGTTTTGCTTTAATCCATAGGGCAAAGTCTAATCGACCACGTTTTTCATTTTGGCCGTCTAATTCACGGGTATTATTGAGTAATTCCTCTAAGTTTCTATTTGAAAGGATGGTGTAATTGTGTTCGGCCGAAAATTTTTCTACATCAAAATAAATACTTCCATTAGCCTCGTAGGCATATCCATTGGCCATAATTTTTTTGGTCATTTCAATTTGTTCAATGATATGACCGGTGGCGGTTGGTTCAATACTTGGCGGTAAGGTGTTAAATTGTTGCAGCACTTCATGGAAATCAAGGGTGTAGCGCTGAACAATTTCCATAGGTTCGATCTGCTCTAGTTTAGCTTTTTTTGCAAATTTATCATCACCTTCATCTCTATCTCCTTCTAAATGACCGGCATCTGTGATATTTCTAACATAGCGAACTTTGTACCCAAGGTGAAGTAAATACCTGTAAATAATATCAAAAGAAACATAGGTTCGGGCATTTCCTAAATGGGCGTTGCTATATACTGTTGGTCCGCATACATACATGCCAACATAATCTTTGTGGAGGGGTTTAAAAAGGCTAATTTCTCTGCTTAGGGTATTATATATCTTCAGGTCGTTTTGCATAGTTATATATTTGCATACAAACATACATTTTTATTCGAATAAGCTCACATAAACCTCGCTCCAATTCTCCCAATTTTCGGCGCTATCGAAGTTAGAATTATGCCATATTGAAATAAATTCACCTCCTGTTTGTTTCGTAATTTCCTTGAGTAATTTAATTTTTTGTTTGGCTTGATCTGGGTTCAATTTTAATGCCTGTTTAAGTGTTACATCCATTACACAAGGTGAGTGAACCCAAACAGGAATAGTCTGATGATTTATCACA
>Ga0315909_10006554_pt1 | contig 13121 bp, 13 predicted proteins | sample LakEriMetagenome_11_FD_203527 | JGI IMG/M metagenome (GOLD analysis project Ga0315909, IMG submission 203527) | Freshwater fungal communities from buoy surface, Lake Erie, Ohio, United States - Buoy 2 MA125 | ecosystem: Environmental > Aquatic > Freshwater > Lake | place: USA: Lake Erie, Ohio...
TGGGTTACGTTCTTCCCCGGTTATAAGTATGTACACGGCGTAACACCTATGACCCCTATCGCACAAGACGCTTATCGTTACTCGATTGTGTATTACGCATTACGCGGAATGAAAGATTGTTTTACTTACGCGATCGAATCTGCACAAGGAATGGCGACACGCACAATGCGCGAAGAGCAAATGGTCGCAGTCATAAAGGGAGAAAAAGAACACCCACGCTTCGCACAAAAGTAAAATAAGGAGAAGGCAAATGAAAGTCGCGTTGTTTTATTTACCAGACGTCAAGTATGGCGGTTGGCCTACATACACTGCTCACTTATTTTATGGTTTGAAGGCGGCTGGGCACGATCCTCACCTATTCCGAATAGGCAATAAGACGGAAAAGCAGACTCGCGATTGGGGTAGGCAGATCCGATACCAGAACTTGAGCCTACTCGACGCAACTTTGATCGCTGCGGAAACGCCTTCTATCATTACGGCGACGACGAAAGCATTCGAACACGAAACAGAAGCGTTACTTATGGCTGGCGCAAAGATCATCATTCACGACCCTACCGAACTCAAAGGCGAGATCCCAGCCCTGCTGCGAACTGCGGAAGACGTCATAACAATACGTCCCATTAACGTCAGAAACCTCGCTGAGAAGGGTATAGAGGCGCGATACCTACCGCACCCATACGCTCGCAACCCTTACGCACGGCAAAAGCGCACACGCTGGGCTGGAGCCTTCTCTCGGATTGACTGGGATAAAGGGACTCATCACATTATCGCCGCAAATGAGAAATTACCTCACAATAAGCAGATCCGCCTACACGGAGCAGCCAACACTATGTATGCCTATCACAAGCTTCCTGACGACTGGCAGAAACACTACGAAGGTACATTCCCTGCGGACAACTTATGGGCTGGCGCGTTGATTGCATCTAAATACCAATGGGCAGTAGACATGAGTTCGATCGCAGGAGACGGCGGAGGAACCCAATACACATTCTTAGAGGCCATTGACGCAGGCGCTGGACTTATGCTGAATAAGAAATGGATCACGGGTAGGGAAGATGACGAGTTAGCCAACAAAGCAGTGTTCTGCGAGGCAGAGGATCTAGCAGACGCCATCAAAGAGCCTCCTACTATTTTTGCCGATAGCCTCCTAGATAATCACGACGCAGCGACTATCGCGCAACAAACCCTTATCAAATAGACAGATTACGGCGAGCAGGATAAATTACGCTTATGACAGGAAAAGTTGTAGACCTAGACGCTGAGCGAATAGCACAAGCGGAAAAAGAAGCACGGATCATTGAGTTACGCAGAACAGGCGCGACGTGGGAGTTGATCGCAAAACTTACGGGTTATGCGAATCCATCTGGCGCATACAAGGCGTATCAAAGAGCGCTAGGGAAGATCGTTCAACCGAAGATAGATGAGTTACGGGCAGTCGAAGTAGATCGCCTAGACAGATTACAGTTCGCTATTTGGGAGAGGGCAAAAGATGGGGACATTAAAGCGATTGACGCAGTACTCCGAATACTTGATAGGCGCACACGCATACTCGGACTCGACGCACCTACCAAGATCCAAGCGGAGATAATTACTTATGACGGATCTATTCTCGAAGAGCATACCCAGCGAATCATTGACCTTGTACGATCAACTCGCGTCACGGAGAGCGACGTGGCAAGCGACCCTAGCGCGCCCAGAGCAATTACCTGATAATGGCGAATGGACTACATGGCTCTACCTCGCTGGGCGTGGCGCAGGTAAGACAAGGACTGCTGCCGAGTGGCTGGCGTGGCAGGCCATTACCCAAAACAACACTCGATGGGCAGTCATCGCACCAACCTTCGGAGACGTTCGAGATACTTGTGCAGAGGGCGAGTCGGGTCTTCTCCCCATTCTGCGTCAATACGGTGTCCTCGATTATTACAACAGATCCATTGGCGAAATCAAGCTTACAAACGGAAGCCGAATAAAGTTATTCTCAGCAGACGAGCCTGATCGCTTGCGTGGTCCTCAACATCACGGCGCTTGGTGTGATGAGTTGGCCGCTTGGCGCTATGAAGACACTTATGACCAGTTGCAGTTCGGGTTACGCCTCGGTGAGCACCCTCGCACTGTAATTACCACCACCCCTAAGCCTGTTCCCATCATTCGGAAGTTAAATAGTCGCAACGACGGATCAGTAGTGGTAGTCCGAGGATCAACCTTCGATAACGCTGCCAATCTCGCGCCACAAGCGCTCATAGAACTCCAAGCGAGGTATAACAACACTCGATTAGGACGCCAAGAACTCTATGGGGAGATCCTAGAGGACGTAGAAGGTGCACTTTGGACTCGTGGACTCATTGAGCGCAATCGAATTACGGAGTTACCACCTTTATCTCGCATTACTGTATCAATCGACCCTGCTATCACTAATACGAAGGACTCTGACGAGACGGGAATTCTTGTATGCGGCGCAGACGCGCGAGGGTTCGGGTATGTATTAGGGGATCATTCATTTAAGGGTTCGCCACTCGAATGGGCGCGCAAAGCGGTAGAAGTTTATAAGGAATACCGGGCTGACTCGATCCTAGTAGAAGTTAATCAGGGAGGAGACATGGTAAGTGCGGTTTTACGACAGGTTGATCCGACGTTACCCATTCGAGAAGTGCGAGCGCATGTGGGAAAGAAGCTTCGTGCCGAGCCTGTCGCTGCCATGTATGAGCAGGGTCGCATTAAACACCACGGCGTTTATGAGAAACTCGAAGAGCAAATGACTATCTGGACGCCCGAAAGTTCAGACTCTCCAGATCGCCTCGACGCTATGGTGCAAGGGTTCGCGGATCTACTGGGGACTATCAACATTTCGAATTACTTTAACGCCATTGCTAACTTCTGCGGTAAGTGCGCGTTGCCTATGCCCAAGTCGCAAAGCCATTGCTCGAAGTGTGGTAGTGCTATGATTCAGCCTGAATCTTAAAGGAGACAAAATGGCTACAGTTCATTTAACCCCAATCGTCAGAGCAACAGCACAGAAACTTTTCACAATTCCTACGGGCTTGCAGTACACGACAGTTACCATTTACAACGGATCTGCTGCCTCGATCTTCGTCGGCGACGCGAGTTGCACAACGTCTGGCGCAAACAAAGGTTTAACTATCGCTGCCAATGCAAGCTTGGTTCTTAACATGAACGCTAACGATTCTCTTTGGGCGATTGCAGCAAGCGCGACAAGCGCAGGAGAAGTAGTTATTATTTATTCTGGTATTTAAATGAGACGCGCTATTTATGGCACAGTTGCTCAGCCAACCCAAGTCAGTATTCCGAAGCCTGTTGTAACAGGTGGTGTTTTAACGGAAGACGCAACTTATTATTACCGCACATTCACAAGTAATGGAACTCTCACTATAACTGGCGGAACTTTAGTAGCGGACATTCTTCTCGTCGCTGGTGGTGGTGGTGGTAACGGCGGATCGGGAGGACAACCTGGTGGCGGTGGTGCTGGCGGAGTAGTCCTTTATACCGACGCTGTTTTAAATTTGTCTAGTTACGCAGCAACTATTGGTGGCGGAGGTGCATTTAAAACTGCCCCGACAGTCAATGGCGGTCCCGCAGGAAGTGGATCACCGACGACACTTGGCGCGTTCGGTAATACAGTAGGTGGCGGAGGCGCAGGTGGTTACAGTAACGGCGCACCGAGTAACGCCAACGGCGTAGCAGGAGGTTCAGGCAGCGGTGGCGGAGGTGTAGGTGGAAGTGTGGTAGGAATTGGTGGCGGTACGACACAAGGTTCAGGCACTGGTTATGTTGGATACGGAAATGCTGGCGGTAATGGTTCTGCCAATGGCCTTGGTGGTTGTGGTGGTGGTGGTGGCGGCGCTGGTACTGCTGGCGGAAGTGCGAATCCTCCTAATGCTCCTTCTAATGGTATTAGCGGTGGTAGTGGCGGTGATGGTTACTCAGGTAATCAAGCTTGGCTCAGTGCTGCTTCGCTAGGGCAACTTGTCAGCGGAACTTGGTATTTATCAGGTGGCGCTCGTGGTGATTCTGGTCTTCGTGATGGATACGGCGGAACGAACGCTTATTATGGTGGTGGCGCAGGAGCAGGAAACAATAACGGCGCTGCTGGTGTAATTTCTATTAGGTATTTGAGGTAACGTGATGTCGCATTGGGCAGAATTAGACGAAAATAATAAAGTTATTCGTGTCGTCGTAGGAGACAACAATGATCCTGCTGGCGATGAAGGTTATCAATGGCTCTTAGATAATCTCGGTGGTACTTGGGTTAAGACAAGTTACAATGCTGCGATAAATGGCTATCGCAAGAATTATGCAGGGATCGGGTATTCCTACGACGCTGAATTAGACGCATTTATCGCGCCTAAACCTTACGAGTCATGGGTATTAGATTCTAAAGCACAATGGCAAGCGCCAAAACCTTATCCAGCAGGTAAGAAAACTTACGTATGGAATGAAGATAGTCTTAACTGGGATCTGATCGTATAACTGGTACTATTACGCGAGCCGAAACATAAGGGCAAACTAGGGAGATACACGTGGGTCTAAGAGATCGTATCGCAAAAGCAATAGCAGGAACGAATGTAGAAAAGGCAGCACCTAATCTCCCAGCAGGATCTGTGACTATGACGGAACAACAAATGCGACAGGCAAATGGCGCGATCGGCCAAACATACGGAAATAATGTCCCATTAGAACGTAACCCTTGGTTATCTATGGTGCCATTTGGTCCTGGAAATCCAATTACACCGGGAGCAATTAACCCACTACGCGCTGACGGGCGACCAGATCCTCGTCGTTACGAATACCAAGTCGCGCAAAACATTAACATTACAGAAACTCGCTTAGTCCCATTTAAAACACTACGCGCAGCAGCAGATCAGATCGACATAATTCGTCGTTGTGTGGAAGTAATTAAGGCCAAGCTTGTCGGGCTTGAGTTCGACATTGTGCTAGGTCAAGACGCAGGAGAAAAGATTCAGGCGAGGTCAGGCGGCGATCATGTGCGCGCAATGGTAAAGGCGCGCGACGAAATGACTGGGGAGATAGATCGCATTCGCACATTTTGGGAGAACCCAGATCGCGCTAACGGACTTACATTCACCGATTGGCTAACGATCGCCTTAGAAGAGATCCTCGTTATTGACGCGTTGGCTATTTGGCCACAGAAGACAGTCGGCGGCGAACTCTATGGCTTGCAGATCCTAGACGGCGCGACCATTAAGCCACTACTTGACGATCGCGGTATGCGACCAATGGCACCTGCACCTGCATTTCAGCAAATTCTTTACGGCTTCCCTCGCTCAGAATTCTCTGCGAATAGTGATGATCCCCAAGCGGACGGAGAATTTACTTCCGATGATCTCGCATACCTCGTGCGTAATCGTCGTACTACTAGCGTTTATGGGCAATCACCAGTAGAGCGAAGCTTGCCTCTTGCGGACATTTATCTACGTCGCCAGCAGTGGATACGCGCGGAATACACAGACGGCGTCGTGCCTGCAATGATGTTCGAAACAGACGCTACATGGGGTACGAATCCAGATCTTCTACGCGCATACGAGAACATTCTCAACGATGATCTCGCAGGCCAAACTGAACAACGCAAGCGCGCTCGCCTCCTACCTACTGGCCTAAAGGCAGTTATGGACGAAGGCTACGGAGAGAAGTTTAAAGACACTCTCGATAACTTCCTCATTGAATCTATTTGCGGACACTTCGGCGTGCAGCCTACGGAAATTGGATACAACCCTAAGGGTGGATTAGGCGGCTCAGGTTTCGAAGAAGGTAAAGCAGCCAACGCAGAAACTATTGGCGCACAGCCTCTCGTAAATTGGCTTAACAAAATGCTCACCAATCTTTCATACGCTTATCTCGGTATGCCACGCGAACTAGAGTTCAAGCTTATGCCAAGCAAGCGTCAAGATGACGAATCAACTGCGCGTAAGCACCAGATAGAAATTACTTCGGCTGCGAAGACAGTAAATGAAGGTCGTGCAGAGATGGGCTTGCCTCTTCTCGATACTCCACAAGCAGACATGCCAATTCTTCTCGCTGGTCCATCAGTATTGTTGTTCAGCCCTGATGGGATCATTGACGCTATGGCTGGCGGATCTGCGCCACAACTAGAATCAGACGGAGAGACAGAAATACCGGGGACTGAGGTTGCTCCCGAAGCGAAGCCTGAAGTAGAAACTGAAGAAGAAGAAATTGAAGAAGAGACTGCACCTGCTAAAGAAGAAGTCGCTACGGAAGTAAAGGCGTTTATGAAGTGGGCTAACAAGGGTCGTCGCGGTAGAGACTTCGAATTTAAGACTATTGATCCTATTGTCGCAGGCGCACTTAATGCTTGTGCTGCCGAAGGCGATTTGGAGACGGCTCGCCAATTAGCAAAAGCCTACATTTCCTAATGTGGGGCGCTCATAAGGCTGATGGGCGTTTAGCAGCGAAGAATTCAGTCAAGATCCGAGGCGCTATACGGCAAAGTATTGATGTAAGAGACGTCGTAGAAGAGTATCTACGGACACAACCTGCGGTCAGCGATAACATTACACAAGATCGCGCGCGCGCTCGCGCGTGGGCTATGCTGAATGTGCAAGTAAATCTCGACCCAGTTACGGCGGTATTGCGCAAGGTTTATGCCGACGGCTATGTCTTGGGGGAAGCTTCTGCGCAAGAATCTATTGCAAAGGCCATTAGGAAGCGCGATAAATCATTGACGAAGGCAGACGCGACTATTGATTGGTCTACATGGACTCCAGGAAATAAAGCAGCAGCGCTATTACTGCGTCCTCGCGGTGCATTCAAAGAATTCTTACAGAACGCAGGGATCGTAAGTAAGGCTATTGCTAAGGCTGGCTACGACAGAATTGGTAACACGCTTGCAGACTCGATTGCGGCTGGTGATTCGCCAGCCAAGACGGCTAAGGCGTTAGCAGATCGAATTAGCGACCCTGCGCGAGCGCTGACTATTGCCATTACGGAGCAGAATCGCGCCATGTCTGCTGCATCATTATTTACATACGAAGAAGCCGAGATCGAACAGGTCGAATGGGCTGCACTAGAGCCTTGCGACATTTGTGAAGTGAACGAAGGGCAAGTCGTAAATCTAGGGCAGCCATTTAACTCGGGAGATTACCAACCACCAGCACACCCTAATTGTCGTTGCGCCTTGTTACCAGTAGTCTTAGGCGTAGTAGATGATCCAAGCTTGGGGCAAGATTATCTCGACAGTCTGGCGTATGATTAGCAATAATTTAAGGAGGAATACATAAATGGCCGACGGACATGTACCTCCACAAGCAGTTAGAAACAACGCTAAACGCGGTTTAGAATTACGCGAGAAGCATGGTCGAGGTGGCACTGCGGTGGGCGTCGCTCGCGCGAGAGATTTATCTAATGGTAAGGCGTTATCCTTAGATACCTTAAAGCGTATGAACTCATACTTCGCGCGCCACGAGGTAGATAAAAAAGGTGAAGGTTGGGGAGTCGATAGCGCAGGTTACATAGCATGGCTACTATGGGGTGGCGACGCTGGCAGATCGTGGGCTAAACGCATTACTAACAGAGAAGAAACTAAGGAGAAATCAACAGTGAAAGACTTAACCACGGCGTATTTCGAGATCATTAAAGCAGATAAGCGCGATGACGGAACTCTTATGGTTTATGGTAAGGCGACTGATGACTCTCTAGACATTGACCAGCAAATTTGCGATCCTTTGTGGTTAGATCGCGCTATGCCAGAATGGTTTAAATCAGGCGGCAACATTCGAGAGCAACACTCTTCTATCGCTGCTGGTGTAGCGAAAGAATACGAGAAGAAGGCTGACGGACATTACATTCATGCGCTAGTCGTAGATCCCATTTCGGTTAAGAAGGTCGATACCGGGGTGCTGAAAGGTTTTAGTATCGGAATTAAGTCGCCACGCGTTGTGCGCGATCAGAAGGCAGCCAATGGCCGCATTATTGACGGACAGATTGTAGAAGTAAGCTTGGTCGATCGTCCTGCAAACCCTAATTGCCAACTCGTACTTGCTAAGAGTGTCGATGGCGAGAGTGGAATGTGGAAGACGGAAGAACTTATTGAGAAAGAACAGACACGCGAAGATAATGGACGTTTCGGTCCATCAACTGGTCCTAAACAAGAGTCTGGCGGAGGCAAGAGCGGTATCAGTGACGCGGCTTCGGCTCGTATTGCCGAGCATGGCGATAAAGCGCGAAGCCTTGGGCAAGAATTAAGCAATAATCCGACGGACGATCCTACTCGCGAAGCCGCCAGAAGTGACGTCGAAGACGCGCGCCAATCTATTGACCGTGCTGGTAAAACTGATGACCCAGCAGAAGCCAGAGAAGAATTAGGTAAAGCAAAGACACGGTTAGATCGTGCGGTAGAATCTTTAGAAGATCAAAATTACCACGACGACGCAGAAGCAGCGTTCAACCTTAGCCGTGACATTACCAATACTATGGTACGCATAAAGGCGGGAAAGTCAGTCTCGATTGCATTACAATTATCTAAAATTACCGACAACTTAGAGAAGAGATCATTCCTTATGAAGAACGCCCAAGAGATCATCGAACTCTCGAAGTCAATCGCACCAGCCGACATTGTTAAATTCGATCAGAAGTTATACGACGACGCACGACGCGCCCTAGCACAACTCATTGTCGTAGAGGCAAATGAAATGGACGCTGGCAGTAACGAAGAAATGTCAATCGCACACCTATTAAGCGCGGTTCATCACCTCCTAGCATGGTACGGTGGCGAAGTTGCCGAAGGAGAAGTAATGGACGAAGTATCAGAAGACATCGAACTAGCAGCCAAGCCAGAAGAAGACGACAAGGCCGAAAAGAAAGAATTAAAACCTGCTAAGGGTGAATCTAAGGCAGATTACATGAAGCGTTGCAAGGAAGCAGGCATGGACGACGACACAATCAAGTCTATGTGTGATAAGTACATGTCTGACGACGCCGACATGGAAAAATCTGCGGACAACCATAAGTGCCTAGAGTGCGGTTGCGGTGTTCCAGAAGCTTCACACGGGCGCTCAGACGTGAGCACTGCGGACATGATCTCTCCTGAAGAAACTCCTAAGAGCGCAGAAGCGACGGAAGAAGTGAAAGAACTGGAAGATCAAGAACTCCCAGTCGAAGAAGAAAAGGTTTCTGAGGGATCTGATCTTTCAGAAGAAATAGAAGCAATCGTTGAGAAAGCAATCAAGAGTGCTACCGAATCTCTCAAGCGTGAGATCGCCGAACTCGCTAATGCAAAAGAGGCAGCAGCGAACAAAGCGGTAAGTTTAGAGTCGGAGTTAGCAGTTGCGAAGTCTCTCGCCGTTGCTGGTGGTCCAAAGCGGACTATCAAGCCAGTAGATCATTCAACCAATGATCTCTTGGTAAAAGCAGCCACATACAAGGCTAAAGCAGACGCGTCCACTGACCCTGATCTTATGAAGGGTTACAAGCTTCTTGCGGAGAAGTATTTCGCAGAGGCGGACACAATTACTAAATCCAACTAACCGAAAGGAACCAAACTCATGGCGGAAATGCCACGCGCTAAGGATCTGTTCGGCGACGCTACACCAATCGAAGCAGCACAGAAGATGGAAGAATTCACCGAGGTTCTCGGTAAGTCTCTTTCGAATTCTTCTTCTGTTCCCGGTCAAGCGCCAGCCGCAGATCCACTAACAGCACTAGAAGGACTTGCAGCAAATAAGTCTCTTACACCTGATGCACTCGCAGGACTCAACAACGCACTCGCTTCGCAGCGCCTTGCAATGCAAGAGATCCAGAAGGACATCACACTTACATCACCTTTGAGCACATCTTTCGCAGCCTTCGATCTCGAAGCACCTGCAAAGTTGCTCACACCACGCCCAACACCACTTCGTAATCGCATTCCTCGTAAAAAGGGAGTCGGTACTTCACACCGTGTAAAGAGAATTCTCGGATACACAGGTACAGGTACAGGCGGAGTCGGACAGACATGGCCTGGAATTACGGAAACATCAACACAAGCGTTCGGTTCAATTAACTACGAGCGCGGTAAGTTAATTACTTATGCTGCTGATGATCTAGTACTGCCTTACAACTCATACTCACTATCTGACTCAGTAAGCTTCGACGCTAACTTCTCAGGTCTTGGTTATCAGGATCTCCGTCAGTTGTCTTCTACATCTACTCTCTACGCAACAATGTTGATGGAAGAGCGCATGATGTTGATGGCACGCGGAACTGCGAGCGGTTACTCAGGCGCACTTTCAGCACCTACATTCGCACTCGCTTCACCTGTCGCAGCGACAGGACAGACTGCGATCGCAGCAAATACTTACTACGTGAACGTAACTGCTGACGCAGGTATTTCAACAACAGGTTTCGGTGAGTCAATCCTCGGTACAGAAGCCAACACAGTCGTTGCTTCTGGAGACGTACTTACTGTAACTGTTTCAACGGCAGTCTCAGGCGCTCTCGGTTACAACATTTATGTTGGAACTGCGACAGGCGCAGCGAACCTCAAGTATCAGGGAACACTTCGTGGCACAGGCACCTTCACAATTCAAGGTGCTGGTACACAGGGTCTCACTGGTAACAACGCAGCACTCACAACAACTGGCGCAGCAGCATCACGTGCGTCAGCAGATACCTCAGCATACGCAACAGGATACGACGGAATTCTTCCAACAGTTCTTGGTGCTAACTCAGGTTTCAACAACGCCATCAACGGAACATTCTCTACATCGAATCCCGGTGCCGAATTCCAGACAGTCTTCGCACGTCTGTACGATTCAGTCAAGGCAGATCCAGATTTGGTTGCCCTCAACGGTAACGATCGTAAGCAACTCTCTGATGCAATCAAGAGCGGCTCAACTGCTAACTATCGTTTGACTATTGATAACCCAGGAAGCGGTGGAACTACATACGGTTCTATCGTTACTGGTCTTCAGAACGAAGTTACAGGTAAGGCAGTAGATCTCGAAGTACACCCATGGTTACCACAGGGCGTAGCACCAGTTCTCTCCTTTACACTTCCTATTCCAGACACTGAGGTTTCAGACGTATGGTCTAACTTCATGGTTCAAGATTACATGGGTATTCAGTGGCCTGTTACACAGTTCGCATACGAATTCTCAACTTACTTCCGAGGAACATTCTTCTGTACTGCTCCAGCATGGAACGGTGCAGTTTCAGGAATTACTTCTGCATAAGTAGGCAGTGGGGGGTGCGTCTTTCGGGGCGCACTCCCTCACTTTACATAAGGAGGCAACATGGCAAAGAAAATGATCGCGCCAGACAAGCGCGTAGCGGAAACAGTAGTAGGCAATAGAAGTTATAAGCCGAATCGTTCTGGTGTTTACACAGTGAGCGATCGTGATGCGAAGGCTATGAAGGCAGAAGGCTTTTTCGAAGCTTCTCTAATGGGAGCGACGACTAATGAAAATCTTGGATACACTTGCACAGGTTGTGGCTTCGGTAGTTGGTTCAAGAAATGCAGTCGTTGCGGCCACGATAACGGCTCAGGGATAAATACAGACGGAGACTAAATGGCGACAGGCATTACACCTCAGAATTCGTTCTTCGAATCTCCTTACATTACTGTCGCCGAATACAAGAACGCACCTACTTCCATCGACTTCGATAATCTCGTGGTCGGCGGTAACGCGCAAGCGCAAGACGCAGAATTGGCTAACGCGATCCTACGCGCCTCGTCATTTATGGACGAATACCTCAATCAAAATCTGCGCGCGTCTACACAAGTAGAAACACAACGAGTTCGCATTACTGGGCAAGGCACGATCGCATTACACCCTAATAATAATCCCGTAATTTCATTACAAAGTTTCGAGTATGGCTCTAACCCTAATAGCCTGATAAGTATGCCTGACTGTTCACAAGCTTGGTTCGAGGCACAACAAATCATCATTCCTTTATCTAACATTGCTACGACTTATTCAAGTCAAGGTCCATTGGCATTCGGTCCTTACGGAGCGCCACGCCAGCAAGTTTATGTGAAATACCAATACACATCAGGTTACGTCAATAATCTGATCGCTACTGCGGTTGCTGCTGCTAGTTCCATGACTGTGCAATCGGCTGACGGCATTGTCGCAGGCATGAAGTTCCGAATTTACGACGGAGCGAGCAGCGAGACAGTTACTGTCGCTAGTAACTATACCTACGGCTCTACGACAGTCCCATTGACGGCTGCATTGGCCTTCACACACGCGTCTGGCGTCGCCTTCGGTAATCTGCCCACGACGATTAAACAGGCTTGTATACTCATTACAACGGCGTTTCTGAAGGTGCGCGGCGATCGCTCGCTGACTATGAACATTACGACACAGCCATCTGGCAACATTTCTGGCGGCATGCTCTACGGTGCTGAGATTGATTTGGCGCTTAAAATGCTCGATCTCTACAAGAGAATTCGCTAATGGCAGGGCGCACAGGCGTACGCGCGACGCTATACAACTGGTTAAATACGGGCAACATAGCAGGACTCAACCAAATCTTCACAAGCTTCCCGAAGCGCATCAATTTCCAAGTAAATTCACAAGCAGGGCAATTATCTCGCTCGGCGGTTGTGATCTTTATTCAGAGCGAGCGCGAAACTCGTTTGGCTATCGGTGGCGCGACAAGCGGTTGGAAGCGCGTAGATTATTCAATAGTTTTGCAGGTCTATCAGCACTCGCTAGAGCGCGATTCTGTAGCAGCCATGACTTCATTCGACACACTCATTGACGCCATCAAAGCAAGGCTTCGCGCCGACCATAATTTCGGCGACACGACAGGAACTCTGGTTTGGCAAGGTGCCGAGCCAGTAATCAACTGTACATACGGAGAACCGTCTTCAGTAGAAGGTAGTCCTGCGACGGAAACCTTCGCTGAGATACAATTCGATGTAACAGAGATGATCCAAGCATAGGAGCAACATGAAACACACTAACGAAGGAAGCGACGTACGGGTGTATCCTACGCTTGGCGTCACTCTCGAAGCAGGCGCGTCTTACGATGATACAACTGCTAAAATAAACACGCCCAAAGAACCCGTAATCACATCGTCAGCCTCGTCTGACTCAACTGTAGAAGAGGTGAAATAATGTCAGTACAAGCTTCCGTACGCAGTT
>Ga0315909_10006556_pt1 | contig 13120 bp, 16 predicted proteins | sample LakEriMetagenome_11_FD_203527 | JGI IMG/M metagenome (GOLD analysis project Ga0315909, IMG submission 203527) | Freshwater fungal communities from buoy surface, Lake Erie, Ohio, United States - Buoy 2 MA125 | ecosystem: Environmental > Aquatic > Freshwater > Lake | place: USA: Lake Erie, Ohio...
CCCGCGGCCCCAACCGCGGACAATTTACTGATCGATCCGGCCCACTTGCTAGCGGCCCCAAGAGAGCGCTTGAGGCCTGCATAGAATTTTGCGTCACGCGTGGATAGCTCAACGTATCCGCCCCCCGATCTGATGTCTGCTCGGCTCATCTTAGGTAAACTCCGTGAAGGGCTTCTATCGCTAGGCTGGCTTCGATCTTGGCGGGCTTGGCCGCTTGCTCGCCTGGCATGAACTGCGAAGGGGTAAAACTATGGCCGCCCCAATTGAGCACCGTCCCAAGCCCCGCGCAAACCCTCGCCGCAATTAAGCAATCCGCCTCAAAGCGGCCTAGGGCCATTAGGTCAAGCTGTCGGTAGGTGAAGGGCTTGGGGTCGATTCCGATCCTTCCGGCAAGCTTCCAGATTGTTTCAATCTGGCCCCGGCCGCTTCGATCTGGGCTTTTGTGTGGTCTGCTATCTTCGCGGCCAAATTCGCTACCAACTCCTTCCGGCCGCTTGGGGAAAAAACCTCGATAGCCCGCCATAGCTCGGCCTGGGCCGCCTCGATAGTATCCCCGTCGAACCCATCGCAAAAATTCCAAAAATCGATGTCTCTGGCTGAAGCCTTGCCGAGTATCCAACAAACTCCCAGAAATGCCTTGGGGCTTGCTAGTAACTCTATAACGGCCTCTATGTCAGATAGGTCGATTCCCTCGGCCTCTTGAACATCAAACAACTGAGCGCAAGTGAAAGAGAAATCCCATACTCTGCTTTTGCGGTCGGTAAACATTAGGTGGCAACCGTCCCTGTAAACGCCTTCGGCTCCTCGCCCGCAATGAAGTAACCTACGGCCATGGTGAATTTCACCATTTGCCCGTCTGCAAGTTGCTGGCCTAGCTCCCAATCGGAAATATTGAAGTGTGCTCGCATCCCCTTGGAAGCAACACCCCCGGCCGGTGTTATCAACGGCCCGTCAAGAATGACACAATCGAGAAACTTCCTCGGAGTAATGGCCGCTAGGAAAAACTCGTTTAGGTCCGCGTTACCCTTTTCGTAAAGGGCTTCCACTTCGATCGGCAAATCCTTGATTGAATTCATTTGAGAACCCCAACCCTTGCCCCGCCTCATCCCGATGTCTGCGGTTTGGCTCGTTACCTTAAGGGCCATATTCTTGACTGTATCAATTTCGTCCCAAGTAGGCGTTGCGTATGGCGTGCTCGTTGCTGTATTCAAAAGCAAAACGCCTTCAAAGCCTAGTAGAATGTTTCGCGAACTCATTTGAATCGGTATCCTTCCGGCATTCGTGGCAATGCCTTTTCTAGTGCTGGCTTCATGGTCGGCCGTGAATCGTAAAGCGTTCCCCGAAATCTTCCCCCGGCTTCCATGACGCCGAGGATAGGCCCAACAATCGAAGCTCTCGCCCCGATGATGGCCGTATGTTCGTTTCTGACTTCAAAGGCCAAAGCATTCTTTATGCGGCCCGTCTGTGTGTGCGGCGGCTGCCCGGCTGGGCTTGGAGTTTTGCGGCGCTTGATCGAACGCCTGGCGGTAGTTCGAATGAATCCGGCCGCCTGGTAAATGCCCTTGAAGGCCGCTTGTTTTTTGGCCTTATCCAATGGCCGGAAGTTTAATTGCATGGATGCTCGAATCATAACGCGGGCCACTCCATCGCCTCGACCATAACCAGCGTTGACGTAATCCCGTTTTGCTCGAACTCCTCGGGGTCGGTTTGCACTTCGATAGCGCATTTCGTAATTCTCAACGGGCTACAAACCGTTTCGCAATACTCGGCCGCCCGTTCTACAAACTCAACAAACTGATCCGAAGTTGCGAACCTGGCACCATTGCACAAACACCGCAGCACAACGGCCGTTTTGTAGGTCCGTTGAAATACGTTGCGGGCCACTCGCTCCGAGGTCATCCCGGCTTTCATGGCAACACCCATCGGAACGCCAAGTAGCAAATCCTCAATTTGCATTTGCGGATTGTCCGCAACTTTTACCCATCCTTCATTGGTCGGCGATACTGCGTTGAAAATTCTGGCAACGCCTTCTTGAATGTCCTGGGCTCTGGATGTCATTTGGTCACGTACACTCTCAAGAGTTTTGCCCTGCGGTCGGAGGCTGTAAAGCAATCCTCCCCTCTGGGTCGAACCGTCCAAACCCCTTCGGCCGAAAATTGATCGCCTGCTTTTGGCTCCCTTGGGAGATCGGCGCGGACGACCATCAAATCCCGTTTCGTGAACGCAAGCCTGGCACCGTCTACGCGTTTAACCTCTCGATCCTGGCGGCCCCACCATGCGCGACATTGGCCAACGCTCCCCGAAAATGTATAGCCAATCAATTCGGCGTTGGCCTCGATGATATCCGACATATCGTCAAGGTCATCGTTAGAAACTGCGATCGCTATCGACTGTAGCGTAGCGTTGGCCAACGTATGCGTTACCGTTCCGCTCGGGCCGTTGGCAATGTTGCCCGCGCTGGCGAGTGTAGCACCGTTTAAGCTTACAAACAACGTCCCGATCGGATCGTTGTTGACCACGTTTCCCGCGCTGGCAAGTGTAGCATTGGCCAAGCTCTGCGTTAACGTTCCGCTCGGGCCGTTCGCGATGCTGCCCGCGCTGGCAAGCGTAGCGTTGGCCAAGGTCCGCGTTAGCGTTCCGATCGGGCTGGTCGCAACGCTGCCCGCGCTGGCAAGCGTAGCGTTGGCCAAGGTCCGCGTTAGCGTTCCGATCGGGCCGCTCGCAATACTGCCCGCGCTGGCAACCGTAGCGTTGGCCAAGGTCCGCGTTAGCGTTCCGCTCGGGCCGCTCGCAATACTGCCCGCGCTGGCAACCGTAGCGTTGTCCAACGTCCGCGTTAGCGTTCCGATCGGGCCGGTCGCAATACTGCCCGCGCTGGCAACCGTAGCGTTGGCCAAGGTCCGCGTTAGCGTTCCGCTCGGGCCGCTCGCAATACTGCCCGCGCTGGCAACCGTAGCGTTGTCCAACGTCCGCGTTAGCGTTCCGGTCACTCCTCCAACTGAATCCACAGCGACTAGCGTCGCATTTGCCAAGGTCCGCGTTATCGTTCCCGTCACTGCGATTGGCGGGCTTGGCGGGCCGAAAAGCATTTCGGATTGAATCGATGGATACTTGCAAACCCCGCAATGGTTGAGATTTTGCACGGTCGAACTTAAACCGCGTAAGTGCGGCCTGGTAAGTCCGAGTCCGAGGAGTCTCAAATTTGCGTACATTAGGCGTCGGGATCCATGTGCGCGACTTCAATCAACACGTCTGGAGTTCCAGAACTTGTACTATCCGCACGGCATACCATCACGATGGCCGAGTTGCCGTAAAGCTCGGGCAAGCCCGTATAGTCTGGCCCGTAGAGCGAGGACAAACCGCCCTGTGTGCGAAAGCTTCCTAGTCTTCTGGCTGCCAACACGGAAACGCTGCCCGCAGCGCTAGCCACGCCGTTGACGTTGTATCCTGTGATTTCTTGAACGCCTCTATCGCCCGCCGCTAGCGGGCAACGGATCCATCGATTGACGGTAATCTGTTGCGTTGATACGTTGCCAGTGTTGCCCGCGTTTCCGTCTTGGTCAAGATAATCAATCGAGCAAGTATGCACGTGATTGGAAAGCGCGGAACTTGCTTGAATAAACAACTCTACGCGTGACCAATCGCGCGTTGCACCGTCCGCCAAAAACGGAACGCGGCCACTGAAACTAGGTCGGCTTGTTAGGGCAACGGTCGTTGTCCCGCTCGTTGGGATCGTCGTTTGGCCCGCCATGAACAATACGTCATAGAGATCGAGCGACATAGCAACGCTGCCGTTTATCGCAACCCTCGACAAATACAGCTTGTCGGTCCCCAAGGGATTATCAAGCACCGGGTACCCTGTTGCGTCGGTATCGACTGGAACGATACCGGTTGTCGTGTTGCCTGGGTTTAGACTCCCCGCGGCCGGAACGCCTGCGCGGTCGAATAGAGTAAACGGAAGGCCCGCAACGGTCGTAAGAACGTTCGTTTTTGTGAGGGGAAGAACCTGTTTATAGGCCCCGATGAGTTTATCGAGTGTTAGCGGCATCGTTACGCGTTACCGTCTGTCAGGGTAAAGGTAGTAATTGACACGGATTGTCCGGCGGTCAAACTAACCGAAGTAAGCTCCATATCACCACCCCCGCTTGTTGCTGTTACGGTACCCTGCAAAAAGCACGTTGTACCGTCCTTGGTCGCTTGGGAGTTGAACATCCTAAAATGGGCCGCGGTCCCCGTAGCGTCGGCGCTGAGATCCTGCCAACTGCCCGCTAGAAGCTTTTGACCGCCTGTCGCTGCCGCCATCCAATCGGCTGGCAAATTTATAGTCGCAAGTACGGATCCCGCATTTGCTGCGGCGCAATTAGCGGGAACAGCGCCCGAACGAATCTCCATAGAGCAACTTGTACCGTTCACGCTCTCGATCGCATCTAGCCTACCGTTCCGCGTGGCAACGTTGAATTGAATCGCCATTTTAGTTTCCTTTTTTGTTGATGATGGCAATAAGTTCAAGGACCAAGCGAATGATTTCGGCCCAGTTATATTTGGTTTCGCCTACGCCCGTTTCTGCTTGTTTGCGAAGGAATTCAATCAACTCCTTTTCTTGCTCTGTGAGTTCAAAACAATCGGGCTCTGGCTGTTTCGGATTCGCCCAAATCGGCATTTGCTCCATTGAGGAATTAGCAATCGATGCAATGACGTTATCGGTAACGGGCCGCACCGATCCCGATTGCACTTCTTGAACGAATGGCAATAAACCGAAAACGCCCTCTTCTAAGAAAGGCCCGCTCATTTCCTTGAGGCCCTCGGGCCGCATGTCGGCGAGCAACACGTTGCGCGTGGTCGCGACTTGCCATAGCTTGCTTGTTTTCTGCCCGGCGCATCGGCCGTTTATACTCCATGTCAAAAGCGCGATTTGCTGACCGGCTGAATTGTAGATTGCGGATCCACTTTGCCCCCCGATCGCATCGGGAAGGCCTGTCATCAAACCATCACCATAGTTGCGAGGGTCGCCAAACTGCTTGAGCACCTGCGGCCATACGCAACGCGGGCTACCTGTCGTTGCATACGGGGGGCTTGCTGGCTCCGTTTTCAGAAGAGGCATATAGCGCTCGCTCTTGAGGTTTGGACATAGGGCAATCGCGAAATCAACCATTCTTGTGCTGGAGTATCCAGCAAACACCAAGCGGCCCTGAGTCCGTTTTTGAACTCCGCCCACGACGGCATCGATGTTGACAACCTTTCCGAGTTGCGTTCCCCACACATGGGCATTGCTCAAAACGTAGGCGCCCGTCTCATCGAATCCGCAAATTGTCCCACTCCCGCAACTATTCCCAACCATGCATCGAACGTGCGGGGTATCGGCAACGATAACGTTGGCCTCAACTGGTATACACTGTCCGTCCGCACAATCTTGGCCAAGTGCAACGCCAAGCATGAACAACAATAGAAAAGTTGCTCTGACAAGTACGGCCGTTGCTGCGGCGAGATACGCTCCAACGCATTGGCCGAACTTTGGGTTTGCTCCACTGTTGGAAGTGAGGACTAAATCCCCGTCCGGCTCAACGAAGATATCCTGCATATCCACTAGATTGGAACCTGGCACAAAAGCGCATTCGTAAATCCGTCCATGCGTTGCATCAAGGGATCCGGGCGTATTGGCTGGTATGTCGCTCGTAGCAACTCCCTTTATCCTGTTTTGACCCACCCCCACGTTTAGAACGACGATAACCCCCGCGCCTAAGTCCGCGCTTGGCGTATGGTCGATTCTGCTACCCTCTTGAAACGATCGGCAAATTGTATTTGGCATTTCTAACCTCTAAATCATAAAGTGTTTTGGAAAGAGGCCTCGGGGTTTGCACGTTCCACAAACCCCGAGGCACAACTTAACGGATCCCTCTCAACCCGCTAAGAATTTGGGGACTATGTGACGTCGATTTTCGCCGCCCCCTGTGGCTCGGCCGCATTGAAACCAAAGTCCCAATAACCTCGCCAACGCATCCCACCCACTACGCTAAAATCCATATCCGCGGACTCAAACGTGGGGCTAGAAGCTCCATTCAAGAACAGAAGGATCAGGAACGGCAACACGTTGGGATTGCCAACGATATACCAATCCTTTTGGCTGTTCCCTGCAATGTTTGCGTTGTTCAAGTACGGGCTAACCTCAACGTTAAAACGGCCCGCGAGTACGTTTGTGTTTGCTGTGGTCGTCGCGTTGATGGCGGTCATTGTTTGAAGCGCTGGCACCTCGAGCGATGTCGGCACAAACAACGTTTGAGGCTGGGCCATCATCGGCATCCCTTGCGAGTCCCTTTGGTCCCTGAAGAACTGAAGAACCCACGTGAGGGCGTTCATGTTTGATGGGCTCAAATCCAATGCCGTTAGAACACCGTTGAGGGGGTGCCCCGCTGGCGGTAGGCCGATGGTATTCCCGGCAACAAAGCTGGCGAGAAAAACGCGGTGGAATTCTTGCTCGATCGCCAAGGCCGAGGCCCGCCCGAAAATCTCTGGCAACTGCGCAAAGGCGCCCACATCGTCATTAACCATTTGCTCGCGGCTCAATCCCAAGATGCTACCAAAGGTCGCAAGCTTGGCCGAGTATTGCGCATCAAGTAACCGAAGGGATTTCAATTCGCCCTCGGCGTTAACGGTTTGGAACCCACCAACACCGCTTAACCGAATAAAATTCTTCGCTCTAAAATCGCTCGCCGAATCCGTTTTAACCATGCGCTGGTATAGCGTCGGCATGATTTGCATTTGGGCGAGCATTGCTTTATTCAGCGTATTCGCGAAAACTCGCGGTAGGCTAACCGTTGAATTCTGCGATGCCTGAATCAATTCGATTGATTTCGTATAAAGCGGCACTCGTTCATAAAGTGGCGTTTGCCCGGCCGCGGCGATGCTGCGGGCCATAACTCCGTGAAGTGTGATTCCCCGCATCGAATCCGCGGCCGAGTTGATTTCATCCGAGAATTGCTTTTCGGTTTGGGATCCGCAATTGATCGTCCGCAATAAAGCGCACTCGATAGCGGATTCGTTCGTGTTGTAATTGCGCACCATGTGAACGCCTGGGGCCTGGCCCGTTGGGACGGATGGCAAGTAAGATGGGCCTGCGTAGCTCGCGGCGATCGGCTGGCCAAACTGGGATTGTGTGGCCATGTCCGCGCCGATCTTAACAAACGAACTTTCCCCAAGCTGCCATTTGGCAAACACCAAACACGGTCCGTCCACTGTTTGATTGTTTACGTTAACGCTCGATCCGGCTTGAATAAACTGAGGCGGCGCCAATGGGGCCGCGCCAACGCTGGCCTGCCATTGGAAGCCCTGGTTTGCGAGCTCAAGCACTTCACCCGCGGCCGCTGTCTCAAGCATGTGGCCTTCAATCACAAGCCCCTCGGCCTCGATGGCGCATTTGCTAGATTGCCCGGCGAGTGCCTTGCGATCGTGTTCAAGTAGTATCGGCCTGGTATTGGAAAGAACCGCCCCCGCCAAGTTGAGTACAACTGGAAAGTTGTAACCAGGAATCGACATTTTGGCCCCTGTGTAGGCCACTTGACGAAAGGGCACTTTGCCCGGCTTTCCATCTTGGGCCGCCTCGACTGGGGCAATCCCAAAAGTAACATCACTACAGAGATTGATACGGCCCGCGGCCTTAATCATCTTGTATGGTTTCATCCGCATCCGTTTCGCTCTCATCTTCTGTATCCTCTCCGTTAAGGTTATCCCCCGGCTCGTTCTGACTCATTCCTATAGCTTGCTCTTCGCGCTCAAGCTCCTCGTTGATATCCTCCCAATCCTCCCCAAGCTTGGCACTCTCGCGCGTCCGGCTTGTGAGTCTCATTGCGAGTTTCTTTTCGATGGCGGCGAATTGCTTTTCTGGGTTTAGGTGCGGAATAGAATCCCAACCTATAAAGCACCGCTGATATGTAAGGCCTTGCAACATCAAGAAAATAGCAACTAGGCGTTGAACCAATCTTTCGGCAAGTAGAACTTGATCGCTGCCTATGGCCCTCTCGTAGTCGATGTTATCCAATGAACCGGAAGCGAAGTTCGAATCTTGAGAAGTTCCAAGCGCCTTATTGAGTGGCATAGGAAAACATCTTGCGGCCTCGCATACGAACATCGCAACCGCATCCCTATGGCTCTGCATGGGATGCTCTGCTTTGACCTGCCCTAGCTCATATCCCTCGGGCAATGTAATGGCCGAACCTGGGACCAAATCGATAGTCTCAAAGGGCTTGCCCGTAGCTTGGGCCGAAAGCATTTTCGCTTGCAAAACTAAAGAGATTTTCGCAACCGTCTCGTAGCTGATAACGCAAGCTTGGTTTGTGCGCCTAATGTTCGCATGCATATCGAGTGAGGGGGCTGGCCGCGGAACCCCCCGGCGCTGATTTGCAAATTGTTGTTTGAATAGGTGGGTAACAACGTCGGCCGAAAATCCGTTTCCCCCGTCAACGTAGTAATGAATCGGAACGCCATGGAGATACTCGATTCCTTCGATCGTTTGTTCGCGCTTCTGTGTTGGCTGGCTCGGCCCTGGTATAGCGTTTGGCCAATAGGGCTGCATTGACGCATCGTTCATCATTAGCGGGCTTACAATCCGTTCCGCCTCGATGATTCGAACGTATGGCGGCTCCTCGATCGACAAAAGAAAACACTCCCCGTCAATCAAGTAAGTCCTGGCGATCGTTTTCATCAACGAACCGATCGACAATTCCCCGGCCCAATCTTTCCAAGCGGCCTGCAATTGTCGGCGCTGGGATCCGAACTCGCGGAACGTAGGATGCGGCCCGCTGCCCACCAAGTCCCGCGCGTAGGTCTCGATCATTCCTTCAAGCAAGGAATTGTTGGCAACCTCGTAGCGCGTTCTGTTGCGAAGGGTAGCGCGTTGCTCTGGGGTCGGATCCGATACCTGGGGGCCGATCGCCCAATGGCGTTCATTAAGCTTCGTTGTTCTCGCGGAATCGTAGGAAGCGGCCTGGATAGGGGCCATTGTGCCAACTGGTATTCCTGGCGCGTACATTAGGCTCATTGCGGCATGGCCCCGCTATCGTTCACCCCGCCAAGCCTGACCTGGCCAAAACGCATGGCGCCGAAGCCCCCGCCCGCGGCCTTTTCGGCCTGATGCTTTTCCCACGCAATGCGGTCGGGTAAAGAATGCTGCTCGATCTTTTGCCCGTCAACCTCTCTTATCTTCGGTTTGTCGGCTGGGTCGGTCGGCATGGGATCCCCCGTTGAGAATAAACCGGGGGGAATCGTTGCGGCCGGGGGGGCTCGCTCCTTTTCCCCCCGGTAAAGTTGCATCACTTCGCCCGATTGTATTGGCAACCCATGCGGAAGTGAAGAGGCTAACCCGCTCGGGCTTGGCGTTGCATCTCTGCGAAACTGACCTGGCGCGGTCGATCGCTACTCCATGTCGGCACCGAACACCCCACGAAATTTGCAAGCACTCCCGCACCCACCAAGCAATCCCACCAATGGTTATCAACGCCTGGCGTTTGCTTCCACTCGTTGCGCTTGATCCCACGCGCCCAAACCTCAACATAGTGCTCGGCGTGAAAATGCTCATCTAGCAAGCTGTGATTGTCTGCGGCTGGCGAGAATACCGACAATGCCCCGCTATCCCCGAGGCTCGTTTGCAAGCGGGAAAGCAAAGTATCCTTCCAAGCGTTGTTGTCAAATAGGATCCGAGTCCGCGGCCCCTCAATGATGCGCTTCCAGTAGTACCCCCGTTGCTCGCCTTGTTTGGGTCGGCCGCCATTCAGAGGGGCCGAGGATGCGCCATAAAATCGGCCGTGCATTGCGTGCACGTTGTTTGCGGCCTGCTCGTAGGCGATCTTGTAAACTGCGTCGGTGCTCAAACCCCAGTTTGCATCTATGCCGATGGCATCGAACTTTGCTTTTGATCGCAACATTCCGATCGTATTCAATAGCGCTTCACTCATGCGGCCCTCAAGCCCCGCGCCTTCCTTGTCGCTCAAGAGATCTGACAATTCGGAAAGCCTGGCAAGCCCGATTCTCTGCTCTGGGTAAATGCCATAGTTTACGATTGCCCCGGTAAAATCCTGGGCCCATGAAGTACACAAATAGAAAAGCGCCTCGCCCTGAACGTCAATAAAGGCCGTGGATTTAATCGCCCAAGCGGGAATCTCCCACTGGGTAAACGCGCCCTGCCTGGCCGCCATGAAGAAATCGAGTTGTTTCGTTTCAACATCGGGCTGGGGGTCGTTATTGTATTCCGCCAAAAATGCCTTGATTCCCAGCGTTAACCGCAAATTCCAACAGTGTTGGATTGCGTCAAGCTCGCCCTCGTCGAAGCGCTCGGGCCAATTGACAATGGCCCCTTCCTGCATTTCGGCCCGATACTCTCGATAGTAGGCTGTGGCATCCTCGATCCCTCGGCCTTCCTGCATTCCTACCTTCCAAAGCTCGGCGTACGTTTCCCACCGTTTCGATGTCGGCCAAGCTTCAATTAGCTTGGTCCGTTGGCCCTGCCATTGCGGATATTTTTGGACGTCTAGAATTTGGTCGATGCAATCGCCTGGCTCGATAACCGTGCATGGCATAACCGCAGCGATGGGCTTTCCTGTCGGCCCCTTCAATCCGAGGATAGCTTTTGAAAGCACCTTCAACCGGCTAGCGTTTTGGGTAATGCTCTTCGCGCTTTCATCCGTCTGGGGATCGTCAACGAGAATGAGGCCCGGCCGCAACGTCGATCCGTCCGCAAGCTTAACCCGCATCCCTCGGATGCGGCCCGTAATGCCTGCGGTCTTAACAACTCCCCCGCTCGATTGACTCCCTTCAATCGTCGGCAACTTTATAATCCGGCCCGTCCACTTGATGCGCGTCCGCTCTCCGTTCTGAAGCTGCCCGGCCGATCGATTTACAATTCCATCCAAGCATTCAATCGGGTAGCAAACCTCGGGGAAATCCTCATAGAGTAGCTCATTGCTTTCGATCTCAACCCGCATCGATTCCGCGATTTCTTCGGCGTGGTCGCTCTCGGCCCCAACGATAACCACGAACCTGATGTGGCCGTAAAGAATGGCCCACATGGCGGCCGCTTCGGCTAGTGTTGTTTTGCCGGATCCTCGCGGCATGGCGAGCGCGAACAACCCGCCTTTGAGTATGGCCCGCTCAAGTTTTGCCAAGGCGAGCAAATGGGCCTTGCTCCATGCTAGCGAAAACTGTTCCTTCAAATACGTTTCGCAAAACAATCGCAAGTTGAACTCGCAACCTTGGCGGCGAGCAACATCGATGATAGGCGGAAGGTCGCCAATGTCTCGGCCTTCCTGGCTTTTCTTTCTAGAACGCTTGGCTTCGCGTTGCTTGTGCTCGGCGTAGCGCTGGGTATCTGCGGCGGCTGGCATGATGGGAGCATTCTACGGGCCGCCTGGCGAAATCACAGCGCCCAACAAAGTGTGCCCCGTTCCTCGACTCGTCCCGCGGGTATCGATAGCGCCAAACCCTGGGAAGAACCTATGCTAAACACTCCTCAATTTCGTTCTCGAATGGCACTCGACCAAGGCGCTCACGTAACGCCATGAACACCCTATGCCTCTTTTGCTCTCGACTCTCAACCCGCATGGGCTTGGGCCTGGCGATCGTTACGGCCTTGGGAGTTGGGTAGCAAACCTGATTGAAAATAACCCCTGGGCTTGAACCTTTGAGGCTCTCAATCTGGGCTAGCACATCGGCCGGCAAGCGGCCCCGCTCTTGGGCCTTGGCGGCTGCTTTGGCTGCTTGGCCTACGCCAACATTTTCAAGAGCAACAACAACAACATCCCAAGGGCTTTCCGTTGTTGTTGTTTTCTTTCTATCTATATATAGATTGTGGGCCACAGTGGCCTGCGGTGTGGCCTGCGGTGTGGCCTGCGGTGTGGCCTGCGGTGGGCAAATTTTTAAGGACAATTCAGAGTAGAAAACAACGTATCGATTGCATGGAAAATGGCCCTTTTCGGCCGCATGCTTTTCGATGCTCAATAGGCCCTCGGCCTGCATCGCCTTTAATAGTCTCTTGACGTTGCGTTCTGATATCCCAGCTTCCTCGGCGAGCATTGGGAGCGACATGAAGCAAACATCATATTCCGCGATCTTTTGCAACAATACCTTTGCCTCGCATGCGTTCAAATTGATGCGCTTCGTTCCCTCGATCACATGAAGGCCCGCAAGCCTCTTGCAATCATCGATAACGGCCCGCCTGTGTGACCTATAAGAAAAGTCTAGCTCAAGTTGCTTGGCTGGCATCCTTGCCCCCCTTTGCGTCAACTAGGTCGATAGCCTCCTCAAGCGTTGTTCGATCGAAAAGCTTTTCGGCATTCAATCGAACCCTTTTAGATCGCAGCAACCTTTCGAACTTGTACGGCATGGCGGGAACGAAGTAACCCGCCTTGATCACTCGCCAATACAATGCGGCCCTCGCCCACTCAAGGCCGGTAAGCTCATGCTCTTTATCGTTAGTCAGGCAGAGGATACTTCCTAGCTGATGTTCCGCGGCCTTTTCGATGTGGTTTGGCTCTGGTAGTAAGCTCATGACTCCCAAATCTCCGCAATCGCAAGGGCCTTGAGGGTATCTTTTGTCGCTCCTACTTCGGAAGCGAAATCGCCAAACTCGCGTAGGTCGGCAAGCTTTCGCAAGTCCTCCAAAAGCCCTTGGGCCTTTTTCTTAGCGGCCTGAATCTGCTTTAGCTTTTGCTTATCTTCGCTCATCTTAATTACCCTCACTCACAAACTGTACGCGGGCTTCAGCAAGCTCAACCAACAACGCATGGCAAATGCTCGTAGCTGGGGCGGCTTCGGCCAAGCCCGCCAATTGATCGGCCTCTGATAGCCTAGAAAACAACCAAAGCAACAAAGCACCCACGGCCGGGCCGAAGGTCACTTCGTTGGCTCTCAACACCTTGTCAACCATAACGGCGCCCGGTGTGAATTCGATGTCAATCACGGTCTGACCTAAAAGGCTTACTCCGTCAACTTGTTTGTTCATCCAACAACCCTTAGCGTCTCGCTGCTCAAGTAACTTGGACAGCCCTTCGCTTTTCTTCAATGCGTCAACCAACGCATCAATGCGGCGTCGATCTTCGTCGCAAATCTCAATCGTAAATGTGTTACTTGCCATATT
>Ga0315909_10006558_pt1 | contig 13117 bp, 15 predicted proteins | sample LakEriMetagenome_11_FD_203527 | JGI IMG/M metagenome (GOLD analysis project Ga0315909, IMG submission 203527) | Freshwater fungal communities from buoy surface, Lake Erie, Ohio, United States - Buoy 2 MA125 | ecosystem: Environmental > Aquatic > Freshwater > Lake | place: USA: Lake Erie, Ohio...
ATTAACAAGTAATGAGGTTTTTAAATCAGACATTAAATAGCTTCAAGTGTTGTTACGATAGATGTTGGGTCTTCTTCATCAACCGTAATAATTGTATTACGAACTGATTGTATAATTCCTTTTTCTGCTTCAATTGACAAACGAATGAGTCCGTCAGAAGTAACTACCGAACGAATATTAATATCATTGATTGTTACAATGCCACTATCATAATCAATCGCACCAGCTGTAGAATCAACAACTTGTCGTTCAGCATTTGTGTCATAATAGATTGTTCTTAATGCACCAGTTCTTGCATCAATGACAGCCGTAGCTGTTGCACCATACCCATTACCACCAGATATTGTAACAATAGCACGAGTATAATCAATGCCACGATTTGTGACTTCAATACTTTGAATTGAACCGTTGACAACTGTAGCGGTCGCAGTAGCACCAACACCATCACCTGTAATTGTAACAGTAGGTGCAGTTGTATAACCTGTACCTGGATTTGAAATAGAAATTGAAGATATGCCTGAATAGGATTGTGGTATTTCTTCAAATGTAACCGTTCTTGCAATACCATTAGAATCATTTACAACAAATTCAGATGAAACTAACTTGTTTGAAATAGTACCACGATGTAAAGGCACATTAAAGTTAATTGTATAAGCTTGACTAGAATTAAGTGAAGGTTCAAATCGTTTTTGAACACGAACAACGGTTTCTGAACCAAGAATAGAGTTCATATCTGTTTCATCAACATCGTCTTGTAATTTAGATAAAATAAAACGAGCACCAAATTTATTCAATTCACGGTCACGATATCCTAAAATAGCATCACGAATTATTTGTTTAATTGCAGTTTCTGAGCTTGTAGTTTTCTTACTATCATATTGAACAGAATTTTCAATAATAAGATAAAGATATTCTGGATCCAATATTTCAGTTTGAACAGCTACAATAGATTTAGGTGAAATGATTTCATCAATAATTCTTTGTTTTTCTGTTTCTGAAATAAAATAATTATTAGTTGGTTTAAGTGACACAAATACTTTACCGTAAACGGGCGGTGTGTTTTCTTCTCCACCCCACACAGAAACAGAATCAAGGTTTGGATAGTTGTTTAGAATATATGATTCATAATCTTTGAATGTCACTAAACGATTTTGTGTTGAGAATTGAGCTGCAGCTGAAAACTTAATATCATCCACAGATTCTCTTGCTGAACCACCAGACGCTGCACTTATTGGATTAATAGTAAAATCTGTAAGTGAGTTATTCAATGAATCTACAACTGAAGCTGTTGCTACAAAGTTATTTGCTTTGTTTGCAGCTTCTCCGTTTGTAAGAAGATATGTTGCAGTTACTACTGAACCGTCTGCTAGTGATTTACCAACAACATCGTTACCAAAATAAATTTGATATTTGCCATTGCGCTCTTCTTGCAAGAAAAATACTTCAGATGTAGCATCAATGTCTAATATTTCTGTTACTTTATTATAAACTGTGGTAGCTGTGTTACCTGCGTTTGGAGTTACAGTTACTTTTAGTGTAGTTGTATCAATATTATCATCAGGTAGTGTAAATATTTGTTTTGGATTTGATGATTGATTATATGTAAAATTATAAGATACTAATTGGCCTTCGTAAATTTCAAGGTTTTCAAATACAAACTCTGTGTTTGATTTTGTTACAGTTACATCATCTAATACCACAAAGTTATATGATTTAGAATCAATTTGATTTGATAAAAATGAAAAGCCTTCATTTAAGGTCATTGTAGCTGAAGTGGTTGTATTTGATTCTACGGTAAAATCAATAATTGCTACTGGCGCTCTAGCTGAATGAGGTACATAATTTAGAGTTTTAGCATGTGATACCGCTGAATCTCTTAATAATGCTGTATCAAGAAAAGCCTCATTCGCAACCATGTTAAGATAATAAGCGTTATAATGAGTATTATAAGCCAATAAATCAATTAACACAGAAAGACCAGAACCTTCAAAGTCATAGTCAGTAAATTCTGCTTGTTGATTTAGAAATGTTTTTAAGTTTGATTTGATTGTATCAAAATCAAGTTCGGTAATTCTTAAACGGTCTACCATTTTTATCTAATCCGCTCTAGGAAAAAGTTAATCGTAATTGGGCTTGGATTGTTAATCACAAAAAATTCTAGTTCTACTTTGAAACCATTATTATCAGGATCAGGTAAAACATTAACTTTGAATATTTGAACACGAGGTTCAAAGTTAGTTATAGTTTCAACTATCTCTCTTTCAATTTGAGAAGCTGTAACCGCATCTACATTTTCAAATAAAAGACGGCGTATATTACTGCCAATCTCTGGTTGAAATGGTCGTTCATAATGGTTGGTTAAAACCAAGTTTTTAACCGCATTAATAATTGCATATTCGTTCTTATGCGTATTGATGTCTTTCTTAACAGGATGAATAGTGAAATTCAAATCCAAATCTTTGAAAGACCTTGCGTTATCTATATCTACTGTAGCCATGTTCTATTTATTCTACCTCGGAAGCGGAATTAACATCCGAGCAATCTGTTCCACCAGTTCTTGTATCAGCTGGACATGAATAATCTGTTTTACCAGACTGTCTTCTTTCATAGAAATTACCACCAATCCAACGGCGATAATTGCCATTATGTCTTATATTTGAATCGCCCTTGATTGTTTCTGTTTTTGAGCCAACACTCGCATTAAAGGCACCACCTACGGTAAGGTTAAAATCACCGGCAACTTTCCAATTTACATTACCATCCACATACAAATTAACATTACCTTGAACATAAACTGAATCGTTACCAACAATTACACTAAACTTGTCTTTTTGGATGCGTTCAGCACGGTCTCCAGCAGGTCCCCATTCAACATATGAACCCGACCGATGGTACAAGTGTATTCTTTCATTATTTTTTGTGTCATCAAACTCTAGGGCGTGTCCTGATTCACTCTCATATACATTGTTATATGGGTAAGTGGCATTGTAATATGGTTCTGGTTCTACCCGTGAAGCTTTCTTTGCCTTTTTTTGTGATACAATAGAATCATCAATGCTTTCATTTCTTGCCAAGCGTGATGTGGTTGGTTCATCTAATTGCCTTGGATAACCTGTTTGTGATTCATTTGGTTTAACTGGTGCTGATGTTAATTGGTCACCTGTTCTAGGGTCATTAAAGCCTTCTTGTGCATTAGGTGTTTTTAGTGGGATATTAGGAAATACTCCAAGAATGATTGGTTCTTGTGCGTTCTCACCATCAATAAAGAAACCAAAAACCATATCGCCTTCTTTTGGTGCATATGGATTTGGATTATTTGTTGGAAGTGATGGCATAGCCCATGGCAAATCTGAAGTTGGTAAACGCATTTTATCATCAGCATGCCAACCAATACATCTCACACGGCAACGGCCAAGTTTTAATGGGTCTTGTCGGTCTTCAACAACACCAACCCACCAGATAAATCCGTTTTTACCAGCAAAGTCTTTGTTTTCGTTTGATGTCATATTAAGTATAATTCAATAATAATTCGTTTTGTTGAGGACTACTTGTAGGAATAAATGGATTATTTGAAGAACTTGAAGCTACTTCAAGAATCGTTTCGTGTTTATTGTATCCAATAATATGTCTTGCGGCTACAATAATATATTTACCACTTAAACTTAAATCTTCATTAGAATCACCTTTTTCTTTTTTAGCATATGCTGGTGCTGAAATGTGAACATTAAAACCAGATGTCAGTTGAAAGTTACCAGGCATAACTAATTTTAATCTTTTAGCCATAAGGTTTTCAAATATAGCTCGTCTTTGAAAGATATAATTTTCATACCCTTCGTCTTTTGAAATGGAAGCAGGATCATTTTGTTTAATATAATTACTGTATCTTCGTGCTGTTCCAAAAAGGCTTAATACTTTTTTAGAATCATAAGCTTCATCATTTTTTTGACCGCTACGATTCTGAATAGATGTAAAATTTGGAGTTGGATTTCCGTGTTTCATTAAATCATAGTGGTCAGCATAGCCAATATTTCTGTTTGCAAACATTCTAGTCATTGGATCAAAACCAATAAATTTACCAGCATTTACACCGTTTCTTGTTTTATCTATACTGTCATTTTGAAGTATAACTTCATAACTACGAGCTGAAGTCAATTCTTCAATTGAATTTCTTTGATTCAAATTCTTTGGTTCAAGGCGAACATCCATAATTTGTTCTAATGATAATAATGTGGATAATGAAACAAAATTATAACCAACAATATTGTTGTAGAACACATAATTAGGTGAACTACGAGAATCTAATGACCTTTTGGCACACCACTCAATGGCTTCTATTGGTCTTAAATTTGGAATAACAACTTTACGAACACCAGATGTAGATTCATGTAATGCACGGTTTTTCTTTGGAACTTTAAGATAGTTTGTTAGAATCTTATCTGCAATATCAGAATATGAAGTATCAAAGCTTTGATTAACTTTTTGTTGGTCAGAATACATTAACTCATCAGAAACAAAATGTAAAACATAAGCTTCACTATTTTGATTTATATTCTTACGATTAGATTGTTTATGGATACGAAACGCCTTTTTAAATACAGCTTTATCTGAATTAATATCTTTTGAAATGTTAATAAGAATAGCTTCAGAACCATCAAATAATAATTTGCCTGATAAGCCAACAGAATCGGTAATTAAAATGCTACCACTCATTACAGGCAATAACAGAGAATCATAAATGTTTAACTCTGAATAAATGGCTGTAATGTCAATTGAACCAGCTTTTGTGACAATGATAATCTCATTGACCTTAAACTGGCCAGAATCTTTTAATTCAAAACTCATAAACTAATAACTCGTCTAAATTCTTTCTCAACTTCAGGTATAAATTCTTTTTTCAACAACTTAATCTCTCTTTTAGCCTCATTAACTTCTACTTCATAATCATAATAGGTTTGTTTTTCTTTGGTAATGGCTTCAGTTACAACTGCACCACTATTCAATGTATATGATGTGCTTGAAGACGCTACATTAGCGTATGTGTTAGCATCTACTTGAAACTTTTCTTCAATCTCTGTGCCATCTGAAGATGTTCTTGTAATAATCTTATAATATGCTTTGGTGTTATTAGTGCTTTGTGCCCATTGAAGACCTGAAACTGGTGTTGTATTAGCTGCACCGTTGGCTGTATATTTCGTGTCAACAAATTCAATAAGAGTATTGTTATCTAAAGGCCAATCAAATTGTGGGTCAATAATATCATTAAACAATAATACAATCCAATGCCTTTCAGGATTATCATAAAATTTAGAAGCAATAATTTCTGGAGTATCAGCATCTTTGATTTGATATTTGTAAAATGCTGATGAATTATCTTTTAACTTCTTTTCAAATCCAAAACGAGAAATAATATTTGTAACAGTATCAAGGCCTGTTGCCTTTGTGTTACTTGTATAATATGTTTTTGGATAGTAATTAAATAATTTTGCCATATTAATATCTCAATGAAGGTAAATCTTGTCTATAATCTTCTTTTGTAAGATAAGTTGTTTCTTTGAACTGTAAAGTCATTTGAATAGCCACAGGCATACCTGTTTTACCAAGTGACGGTTTATTTTCACCAGGCACTTCATATGCGCTAAAACCATTTGGCGCATAATTCAAATCAATACTTTCAAGCACACAAGTACCAACTTGTGGTATATTTGGATTTTGTGAACCGCCATAATAAAATTTAATTTCAAATTCAGATGGAGGTGTTAATAAACCATCTAGTGTTCCTGAATCAGTTAATCCCAATTCAGGTGCTTGATGAAAGCGTAATCTTTCAATGAGTTTTTGAACTTCTTCAGCTTCTCTTTCTGACCTTGGATAAAAGAAGAAGTCATATTGAAATGTTCTAAATTGTGGTGATGAATAAATTAATTCAAGCATAGGATTAACTACTTTACCGCCAGTTAAACCAAGGAGTGCTAATTGGCCTGTTTGTCCTGCACCAAGATTTCTAGCAAAAACTTGTCCTGCACCAGACTTTAAAGCAGCAATTGACGCTTCTTTAATACCTCCTCTTTTAAATGATTCAACAAGACCTGGAGCGGCTACAGCTAATTGACCGGCAATTTCATTACCTGGTGTTAAACCTTCATAAACTTGATTGTGACTGAATAATAATGTATCAGGCATATACAATGCAATTGCATCGGTTGTTAATGAAGTTGTATTTAAAAAACCAAAAGGACTTTTGTCCGTAATCTTTTTAATTGAATTATCAAGCACATTTTGAGTGGACTCTGAATTACCATTAAACACAGTAGCCTGACCAAATACATTGTTAATACCACCTATAACTGCATTTGTTCCTTTTGCTAATACATTATCACTTTTAATCTTTGGTACCAAGTCACCACCAACTTTAGTTGATATGGTGTCAACTGGTCCTAAATTTTGTGTTGCGCCTGGCGCTAATGGTATAGATTGGTCAGCTGATTGATTTGTGGTATATTTCGTTGTTTTTTGTGTGCGAATGTAAATGACCATATAGTGGCCTTTATCATAATTGCCTACATCCAACGGATAACGAAAAGTGTTATATTGATAATCTGTGCCTTCAAGAGCTGATAAAGGACCAAATTTTTGATTTTGTTGTTTATTAAACTTGATGTCGCCTAGACCGAAAAAAGACATGGTTAAATTCCGTAGTTTAGTGTTCGTAGCATAGATAGTATTTATGTCATATAAAGGATGGTTTAGACCCAAAAACCCAACAAAATACAAAGGCGATGCAGCTAATATCGTCTATCGTTCCAATTGGGAATTAAGAGTAATGAAACATTTAGATATTGACCCTAATGTTTTGTGGTGGGCGTCAGAGGAACTGTCTATTCGCTACAAATCTCCAATTGACCAGAGGATGCACCGTTACTATCCAGATTTCGTAATTCGTGTCAGGCAAACTGACGGCAAAGAAAACACTTTAGTCATTGAAGTTAAACCAGAAAAACAAACCAAAAAACCAACTCAAAAGCGTAAAACAAAGACATTTATTCAAGAAGCCACAGCTTATGCCATAAACCAAGAAAAATGGAGAGCGGCTGACCTGTTTTGTAGAGAACATGGTTGGCAGTTCAAGATTCTAACTGAAAAAGACCTTGGCATTTGAGATAAATAGAAGATGGCATATTTAATAGACCGTATCAAAGCCTCTTTAGCAAAAGAAGGGTTAACTCCTCGTTCTAATCAAGCGAGAGCTTGGTTACAATCTAAAGTAGCTCAGTTAAGACCAACTCGTGCAGCTTTAATGCGTGACCGAAATAAATTAAGAGAATCGTCAGTTATAGGTAAAATGTATTTTTATTTCTATGACCCAAAGACAAAAGATACCATGCCATATTATGATAGGTTTCCATTGGTTATACCAATTGAATCATACAATGATGGATTCTTGGGACTAAACTTACATTATATTTCTCCAAAATATCGCATGACACTTTTGGATAAATTGAGTGTAACAGCCTCTAACAAGACATATGATGAAAGAACAAGATTAAGACTTAATTACAAATATTTAGCTAATGCTTCAAGGGTATTTGAAGCCACACCATGTATTAAAAGGTATTTGTATGGTCATATACAATCAAGATTTTTAGAAATAACAGCAGACGAATGGGATATTGCAGCTTTGTTACCGATGGAAAGTTTCGTTGGCGCTTCAACCAGTAAAGTTCATGCTGAATCACAGGAACAATTTTAATGGCATTTTCACCTAATCTATTCTTATCTAATGTAAGAGCAAAAGACGGCTTAGCTAAACCATCCAGGTTTGAAGTTGTTCTTCCTATTCCAACATACATTGGAAGCTTTGTAAGTAATTCAATCATTGAAAAGATATTGAATTTTCCTAATTCAGTATTCAATGATGTGAGTGATGCTATTAACACCGCTTTAGGTCGTGGTGGTGCAGAAAACGAACAATCAAAAACATCAAATCCATCAATATCTCGTTATTTGGCGTTACAATGTGAAAGTGCAGAGTTACCAGGTAAAACACTACAAACAGCTGATGTAAAGATTTATGGCCCATCATTCAAAGTGCCATATCAAACACAATATACAGATTCAACATTTACTTTTTTATGTACCAATGATTTCTATGAAAGAAAACTATTTGACCGTTGGATGGAAGCTATTCATCCGTCAGATACGAATAATCTTCGCTTTCCTAAAGGCGACACTACAAGATACATGACTAATATAAAGATTATTCAATATGATGAATTTATTCGTCAGATTTATGCAGTAGAATTGATTGATGCTTTTCCAATTGGAGTAGCATCACAAGCATTGAATTGGTCAGAAGATGGTTTTCATCGTCTATCTGTTCAATTCGCCTATCAGAGATATAGAACAATCTATGAAGGAAGTTATGATTTGGGATCCGCAGCTACGGCTTTATTTGGATCAGCAGCTACAAGACTATTACCGTTTGGAAAAGCTACAACCAGATTACCATTTTAATTATAAAGCGAGGTTATTATGTTACCAAAAATTGATGTGCCAATTTATGAATTGGATTTACCGTTATCTAAAAAGAAGGTCAAGTTCAGACCGTTTTTAGTAAAAGAAGAAAAGATATTAATGATGGCTATGGAATCAGATACGGATGATTCTACTATGATAGCTATTAAACAAATTATTACTAATTGTTGTTTAAGTGATAATGTAGATATTGAAACATTACCAATTACAGACCTTGAATATTTCTTTTTGAATTTAAGAGCAAGGTCGGTTGGTGAAATTGTAGATTTACAATATAAATGTAATAATAAAGTAAAAGATGAAGAATCTGGTGAAGAAAAAGATTGTGGTAATGTCGTTAAATTAGAAGTTAATGTTTTAGACATTAAACCAGAAATTTCAGAAACTCACACCACAAAGATAGCTTTATCACCAAATATGGGTATCGTAATGAAATATCCATCTTTCAAAATGGTTGAAGACAATGTTAAAGTTGAAGGTGGTGAAATTGAAAAATTGATGAACATTCTTTTGAATTGTATTGAATCGGTTTATACCGAAGATTCTATATTTTATGCTAAAGATATACCAAAAGAAGAGCTTTCTGATTTTGTTGAAAGTTTAACTCGTGACCAATTTGCTAAAGTTCAAGAATTCTTTGACACTATGCCAAAGATTAAAAAAGAGTTAGATTTTGCATGTAAGAAATGTGGTTATCACGAAAATATTAAAGTAGAAGGCCTACAAAGTTTTTTCGTATAACCTTTCGTTATGATAGTCTGAAAAACTATTTTGAAACAAATTTTGCACTAATGCAACATCACAAATATAGTTTAGAAGACATTGAACATATGATGCCGTGGGAAAAAAACATCTATGTTAGTTTGTTGGTTAATTATATTAAAGAAGAAAATGAAAAACTTCAACAACAAAAAATATTAAACAAGAGATAAAGAAATATGAGTGCAACATTTACAGATATAGTTAAAGCTCAGCGTGAACAAGGAGCTGGAGTTTTTAGTTCATTAGGTAAAGCCGCCAGCCAAAGAACACTAGAACGGATAGACCCTCGCAACTACCTGTTTAGTAGAACTGGCGTTATGGCAGCTTTATTTCCTGGTGTTAAAGGATATCAAGCTAAAACGGCTAAAGATACATCAACTCTAAAAACCTCAAGTAGCACTATATCATCAGGTCAAGTTGAACTCATTACCGATAAGTTAGATGAATTAAGATTAGAACAAAAACAAACAAGTAAAAATACTTTAGTTTTGCCATTAATGGCTCGTGATTTTGATATTATGAAAAAGAATATCATCAAACTCGTTAAAATGAGTGGTGGCAAACCTACGAGTAGAGCTGAATCATTCTTTATGTCACAGAAAGAAAGAGAAGAAGCTTTAGAAGCTAGATTTGGTAAAAAATCGCCAACTAAAGTTGAAATGAAAGCACAAGAAAAAGAAAGTATATTATCAAAATTATTTGGTTGGTTATTTTCTGGTTTCAAAGGTGGTTTAGCTGGAGTATTAAATGGTCTTTTAACAACTTTGCTTAAAGGTGGTTTAATTGCTGGTCTTTTAGTCGGTATAGGTAAATATTTTAATGATCCAGAATTTAGAAAATCTGTAAATGAAACTTTAGATAAATTTATGAAATCTGTTTTTGGTGCTGATTATTGGGAAAATCTAAAAACAGGACTTTTAGTGGTTGTTGGTGGATTCCTTGCAGTTAAAACAGCACTTATTGCGTTTGAAGTTTTCATGTATCGTTTAATTTCTCGCCTCGCTGGTGGTATGGGAATACCTGATGTTATTCCCGATACTACACCAGACGGTAAAGGTGGTGGAAAAGGTGAAAAAACTAAAGGCGGAAGAGGTGGCAGAGGTGGAACAACCACACCAAAAGCTGGAGGCGTTAAAGGATTTATTGGTAGATTATTGACCAGAGGAAATGTAGGCACAGGTTTATTATTATACTCACCTGAATTGGGTAATGCTGAACTTCCAGATTTTCAGCGTAAATTGCAAGAGAGCCAAAACACTTCTCCAACAAAAACTAAACCAATATCAACACAACCAATACAACTATCAACTGATGCTGAATCTATGGCTGAATTGATTCGTAGTAAATTCAAAGCTGCAGGATTTAATGATGTTCAAGCTGAAGCTGCTGTAGCAAATGCTATCGCTGAATCTGGATTAAATCCTTATGCTCATAATACCAGAGGTGAAGATAGTGTTGGCCTATTTCAGATGAATCGTGACGGTGGATTAGGAACAGGACATTCTGTTGAAAACCTTAAAGACCCAAACTATAATATTGATTTAGCGATTGCAGCTGCTAAAAAATCTGAAGCTTTCTTAAAGTCTAATACGATTGATGATGCTGTTGCAGCTTTTGTCAGAGATGTTGAAAGACCGGCTAATAAAGAATTAGAAATAGAAAAACGAACACAAATTGCTCTTGGTAAGAAACCGGAACTTGAAAGAGGACAAATATTTACTGATGGAGGCACAACTTTAGCTTCAGCTGCATCCGCTGTTCCATCTATGAATGATATTGGTAAATTCTTAAATGAAGGTTCAGCTGAATTTGAAACTATGATTCGTGAGTTTCTTAAATCTACCGGTGAAGTTACTATCAATAGTGATTCATCAACCAAAGTATCTACAACAAGTAGTGGTCAAGTTGGAACACCAGGTTCTGCTTATGATGAAGACTTTACTCGTAGATTATTGGTTGGAGTGGCCTAAAAAAATACCCGCCTGAGCGGGTATTTTTCTTTAGTAAGACTAAATTATTGGTCTGCTAATGACTTGAAATAATCCAAATCATCATCACCGCCAGCTGCAATCTTAGCGTCAATCTCATTTAATGCTGAATCATTAAAGTTCTCAACGACTACATCTTCAGCTTTAGTTCTTGGTGCTACTTCACCTTCAAAACCTAAAACTTTATCAAGACGAGCTTTTAATACTTCATAAGGTTTGAAGTGTTTTGGATCCAAGAATTCTTTTAATGAATACTCTTGTTTCCATAATGCTTCAAGTTTAGCATCATCACCATCAAGCAGAGCTGACTTCTCAGCAAACTCTGACTTATCATAGTTACGATAGCCTTCAACATTACGAATCTTCAATTTGAAGTTAGCGCCTTCCCACATATCAAATGGGTTAACTGGTGTTTCATCCGCAAATTCTGGATTCATCGCTTCAGTAATCTTATCAAAGATTTTCTTACCAAATTTATAAATCTTAATTTGGCCTTCGTTTTCAGGATTACTTGGGTCAGAAACAACATACACATTTGCTACATAATTTAATCTTCGTTTTTGCTTACGAGCGATTTCTTTATTAGCTTCAATGCCAGAATTCCATAATGTAGAATTATATTCTGAAACAGGATCTTTTTGGTTAAGTGTTGTGAGAGAGTTCTCAATATACCAACCGCCTGGACCTTGGAAACCATGTGAGAAAACACGAACCCATGGTAATGCGTCTTCACCATCTACTGCTGGTGCTGGTAGAAAACGGATAATAGCCATGCCATTACCAGCTTTATCTACTGTGGGTTGCCATAAACGGGTATCTTCTCGGGAACCGGATTCGGTTGTTGATTGAGTTGTTGCTTCAATCGCTTTTGTTAATTTTTCTAAACTAGAACGATTGCGTTTGAGTGATTCAAAGTTGCTCATTGTATTGCCTTTCGTATGTAAATGTATAAATGTATTTTTTGTATTTTCTTATCCACAAACTACCATAATATATCTTATTTAGTATTCTGATTTAATACTTCTTTCAGAATTAACTTATATCTTACACTATCTTGAGGCATAAATGCGGTATACTTGAGTGCAGTTTTACGATATTCAGGCCATCGGATAGTATCCGATATTTTCTTTGACCACATCGGAAAGAAGTTGAGTAACATATTCAAAATACACAAGGTCTCAATTTCAATTTCTTTTCGTAATGCTCTGGTCAAAAGAATTGGGTAATCACCATCGGTAAACAATAGTGAGTTTGGGTTATTTAACCCATTAAATAATTTCTGACAATCTTCCTTAAACATGTATGATATAGCTTGATGATATTTTTTATGTTTCAAATATCTAGCATCAGCCTCATCTTGTAAAAGATTACCAATCCACAAATTCTCATCTTCAACCAAATTGAACGCAATAAAATCTATTAGTTCTTCTTTGGTATTAAATTTGCGTGATAGTTTATAGAAGTGATACTTGTCTTTTCTGTTTTCAAATGAATTGACGGTTAAATTTGTCTTACCATTATATTTGAAGAAATCGTAAGCCTCTTTGGTAAAGTGAAGCTTTAGAGCTTGAAATATTCCAAAAGTTTCATAACCAGTCATAATCATCCATAAAATAAAGTGGGAGTTTTGTAGAGTTCTCCCAACTCTGTATTATATTACCACCAACCGGTGATTTTGCCAACTAACTCAACTACTAATACAGCAAGCGCTACATTAGCTAATAAATTAACATCTAAAGTGACTTTAGGCATGTTATACTCCTTTAAGTTAATTTGCTATTTTATAAATTGCGTATGAGATAGCAACGAAACTCATATTGGTAATCTAGCAGACT
>Ga0315909_10006559_pt1 | contig 13114 bp, 15 predicted proteins | sample LakEriMetagenome_11_FD_203527 | JGI IMG/M metagenome (GOLD analysis project Ga0315909, IMG submission 203527) | Freshwater fungal communities from buoy surface, Lake Erie, Ohio, United States - Buoy 2 MA125 | ecosystem: Environmental > Aquatic > Freshwater > Lake | place: USA: Lake Erie, Ohio...
TGCTGAGAAACACCTTCCCGGCACGCTGTTTGATTACAGACGATTGTATTTCAGAGGTGAACGTTCAAGAGACCTGGCATCAATATGCTGATGTCGCCGACTCGGGAGGTACGACACTCCAGTCGAAGCCCAACGGATCGGCTCAAATTTTATGGCGACGAGATGCGAATCAAACGGGCGTCCAGTGGGCTGTCGTTCGCGTTGGTAAGCCGGCCGATCCTGCGTTCCTGGTGAAGGTTCCCAGCGGTGGCATCCCTGGTCGCTCTGGTCTTGCGACCGGTTCCGCCAACTGCGACCTCTTTCAGCTCGACGATTCCGGCACCATTGAGCCGGTCTTGAAACCGAATGGACAAGGCGTTCGCATCATCGCTCGCAACCCGAGCGCTCAGCGGATTCGAGGTCCGATTTCCAACTACGACTACGATGGTAATCGCTCCTGGAATAACGAGCCGCTCGCTACAAAGAACTGTGAAAAATAACACTTACTCCTTTCGTAATAGTTGATAATCACCGGTTCTTTCCAACGAGAAAACCATCCTGACTGTTGAGCCCTTTTCAGCACTGCCTTCAAGTCGAGAAGGCAGACTTAGCGATGAAGGCACCGACGAATCGCTTACCGCAGTCCAATGGTACTTCGAGTGCGCAGCAATCTCACGTTCCAAATTAATTGGAACGGAATTTTTCGTGGGTACTACCTTCGCCGTTCTTTCAATCAAATCAACCTCGACAAATGGGATTTGCTTTGAACTATCCGACTTCGGCTCGGTCAAGTACGATTCGACTTTCGCGATAGAAGATGGGTAGAACTTCATTTCCATAATCGAAAAATGATCAAAGGTCGTGAAATATCGACCCCAATCTCGCCATTTCACACCCTTGACAAAACCATGTGGAGGAAGTCTCTCGATCATCGACTTATCTAGAAACTGTTCCAGGCGTAAGGAGGTTGATTCCTTGCGAAATGCATCATAAATAACTAGAGCCCTATCAGTGTTCCCAGCACCCGACCATTCATCCATCGTCACGATGAATCGTCCACAAGGAGAAACATTTACTGCAAGCGGTTCACTCCCAGGAAGAAGTGTAGTCGTGTGCAGTCTACGCAATCTCGTTCCATCTTCAACCAGTTCGAAAACCGTTATATCCAAGACCTCGCTTGATGACGGAGAGTCGTCGACCTTCCTACGAAGTGCTAACTGTTGCCCGTTTGTACTCCATTGGAACACAAAACCGTCGGCGAAAACTACCAGTGGATTCAAAATCCAAATTGCAAAGACGATAATTGTTTTTTGGATTGGACGCACAAAACGCTTCGATTTAGTCATGAAATCACGCTCCAAATCGCTAGTTCATGTTTGGATCGAATGGGAAGGCGTCTTCGATATTATCTCGGCCGTCGCCATCTGGATCAGAATGCGGTCCAAAAATCACGTGAATGATACCCGACGTAAAGATAGAAACTTCTCCCGGTGTCGGTGATTCGGGAATGTGAAAGAAGACGCCTAGATCAATCGAACCCTCGGCATCACATCGATACAGTTTGTAACAAGTCGAATCGCAAATGTAATTATCTGCGTTATTCGATCCACTGATTTCAACACCGAGTCCATCAAGAACTTCGACGATTTCAACACCATTAAAATCCCCTAAGACAATTGGGGGACCGCTGGGGTCGTTTAGATATGGCGGAACCGGTAGATTCCCATCAGCGTCTTCAAGCGTTGGATCTTGATCGTTGTCACCCTCCAATTCCAGTGTAAATCCACCGCCTGACCCGAACGCAATCCAAACGATCTGCTGATCGGGGTGCTCACAAGCAATATCGGTAATTACTTGGTCAATTCGGTCGTCTGGCTCGCCCCAAAGGACATCAATAATTACAACTTGGCTCTCGATGCCTTCTTGCTCTAAAAGATTAGCAAGTTCCTGTGCGACCACTGGCGATTGGTTGTTAGGCACGCCCGGAAAGGGTCCAAAACCCGAAACAACAACTATGACATCACGGACACCATTCGTAGTCGTTCGGCTAACAAGTAGTAGAGCATCACCTAAATTCGAGATATCATCAGTAAACAGTGTTGGGTCATTATTTGGAATTTGGCTGAGTGCAAATTGTCCATTGACATTTAACATTGAATAAATTTCATAGTTCTGGAAATCGAATCCGTTGCTTCCAAAATTCCCTTGTCCCGTTCCTGGTGATGTTTGAGCGTTCAACTGTGTTGGAGTGAAGCAATACCAAACGGCACAAAGCAGGATTAACACAAACTTCTTTGTAACTAACATTGTGATTTCCGAAACTTAATGGACTGAACATCCGACATTTCTGCGCACTAATGCTACGGCTTCCGAACGCAGTCGTCAAGTTTTTTATTCAGACGTAAGCTTACAAAAACGCGCGAGGGCAAGTCGTAAGCACGCATGCCAGGCTGCAAGGCTTGCTAGCAACTCAAGGTAATAGCATCTACTTTTACGAAGCTTGCCCAGTCCATCTAACATCCAGCGGCCGCCGAGCCGAGCGATATCCGTTTCACTACATCGACCGAATGAGCTTATACATTCGCTGTGGCCGGCCCGTTGTGGCGACGATCGATGTGGCTATATCGCCCTGCTGCTCGAGCGTCGTGATCATTTCCTGAAAAGACTTCGCGTCCATCTTCATCCGCTTGAGCAGCAGACTGTGTGGCAATTGACGCTCAGGCGTTTCCTGAAGCTTTCGAATCAGTCGCAAGCAATCCGCATGGTATGAGTTCTCAGCCACGTGGTTGCCGGCCATGAAGAGCATGCGACGCACTTGGTGAGTTACGAATCGAGCCGCCCACTCGGCCGCCGACTTGGTGATCACTGGCTCACGATGGTTTTCGCTGATTGCGTAAAGTAATGCCAACTTGCGCATCTGCTCGCTAACTCGTCCCCAAACAGTGGTTCCAACGGGATCGTTCTTCCGCTCGGCGCGATTGTATTCGCGCTCCGCCTCCAAACGTGCTTCCACAAGTACATCGCGACCTTCCTCGTCTTGGGTGATAATCGTGGGGATCGGATGCCAAGACTGAAGATTCCCGGTTCCTGGCTTGTAGTCGTTCCACCACCTTGCGGTTGCGATGACGCGTTCCGGGATATCGAGAACCTTCGGCTCTTGTCCCGATCCTCGCTCGCCACACTCCAGGATGATCATCCGAGCAAAGAAGCCGTTAGTAAGCATCCGCTCCGACAATGCCTCGTAGTAGTGGTTGGGAATCGCGGTTCCGTACACAACTAGGCTCGGCTGATCGATCGCTCCCGGAGCTTCCTTTCCCGCCTTGCGACGCATTGGATAAACCGAATTCGCAGTCGAATACATCGTCAGGAGGGTCGACATAAGGCTTTCATACCGTCCATCCTTGGAACGGTTCATCGACTGAAGAATCCCATCGATTTCATCAGTTTGGAACAACATGCTCGGAGAGAGATACAGGGCATCTTGGACCCCCTCGCCACTAGAGAATCGCTCGCCGAGGCAACCGGCCGCTCCGATCTCGAAAAGAATTCGGGTGTTGAGTTTCCGAGGCCAATCCTTACCGGCGGCAGAGTGAGCTAAGCCAAGCAGATACAGATTGGTTCGGTTGTCACCTGGGTCTCGAACTTTTCGGCCGGCCAGGAAGGCTTGCAGAGCAAGCGCCCCCGAAAACGCCATCACGTGATTTGGGTACGGAGCGGTTGCAAGACAAAGGTCCATCACCTCGGAGACAAAACCCGGGATCCGCATCAGTTCTAATGGCATCGGGCCTGGGTCTGTCGGCATCTCTACTTTATTGACCTCGATGTCAGGATGATTGACAAATGTTGCAAGAACCGTCGAAACCAGATCGCCTCCGTATCCCTGCTGTCGTAACATCCGAGCTGCCATCTCGAAATCACCACCGAACTCAAGCCATGCGTAAACCGCAAACGGGCTGTACGCACGATTGGGTTCCAGCGGAGCCGCATTACCACTGAAGACATAGAACGACTTGTCCTTGAGCGACGCTGACCAACCGTTGGTCTTTCCTGGTCGACGCCATAGTTCGCTCTCGCCACCTTTGACAAACGTCCAGCTATGCTTGACCAGCAGTGCTCGAACGTCGCCGCGGTTGTTGAAATCATCACCAGGGCGATCTTCAGGGACGAACTGGGAATCGAACGGTACTTCCGCTGCGGGCAAGTGCTCGTTAAGTGACCATGCCGTTTCCAAGAGTGTTTCTCGCTGCTGCGCAGTGAGCTCTGGAATCTCGGTCAGTGAACCTTGCTCGATCGTGTACCCAAGCGTCGGAGCACAGAGAAACAGTCCCCCTTCGCCACGAGTCTCGATCAAGGTTACAAGAGCTCCATCACGAAAACCCATCGCTAGTTTCATGTTGCCGTTGATCGGTTCCGAGCAACGATAGATCACGTGTTTTCCACCGGACTGGCTAGTTTCGATGACAAGGCGAGCAAACAACTCCAGTGGGATCTGCTGTTTCCAAGCCTCGAAACGATCACCACCTCGGTCGAAGTCGAGCATTTCGAGGTTGCCGCTGACTTGACCAGTGACGATGCAGATTGCATCTTCTGGTTTCGAAAACCATTCGACGATCTGTCGCTCTTGCGGGATTCGTAGCTGAAAGTTCTTCCAACCTGGAAGCCTTGGACGTTTTGCGATGCGAACGAAGCAGCCGGCCACACTCGGGGCATTCACGTTTGTCGCTTGTGACAACGACCCCACAGTCGCCACAAGTCCGTTGGTCTAAACTCTCGTTCATCATCACACTTCCGAACATTTCGAGATTCGAACAAAAACCATGCCGCCAGGGATCGGTTCGCGTTTCCAGGTGTCTAGGTGGATGATTTGGCTGTCGTCGTGATAGGCACTTCCGTGCCCGAGTGCATCGAGAAGACTCTTCAGAGAGTTATCGATATCCCGGCGACGACGGTCGGGTGGATACAGTTCGACGACGACTTCCAGGTCACCATCGAGTGGGCGAACGCCGCGCGCCGCGAGGATCGACACAACCTGTTGACGGAAGAGTCGACCCCCGCGGCTGATGAGCGTCCGTGCTCCCACCCGCCGCCAGTAATGGTTTACTGACGGCGGATACGGCAGTTCGAATTCGATCACGAGGGACGTCTCCATGGTGGAGTCGTATGGTTTGCTTGCTGAGGCTGTGCTGTCACGGCCTCAGGTTTCGCGTAACCCTTGATCTCGTTGGTGATGTCCCCCGAATCTTCTCGCTTGCGACACTTGACGTTGATCACCAGCGGCAAACCGCGAAGAATGGTCCGTCCAAACGACGCATACCACTCAACGAAAGGCACACTCATGTACCGCAACAAGTACGACTCGGTGATCGACAAATCAAAACTCGCATGGATCAACTCGCGAGCACGACGGATGGGATTCCGTCGCCAAGACCTGGACGATGTTCTGCAACAAGTGTCGATCGCACTCTTGCAGTTCACCTTCGACCCATCGAAGTCCAACGGAGCATCCGAACGCACCGCCATCACCGCAGTGATCGATCGCCAGCTCCGAAAGATCCGCAGAACACGCACGCGACATGTCGATCGCCTTGGATGTAGCGAAGACCTACCGACCGATCTACAGGATGGCTATGGACTGGCCGGCGTGCATCAAGCGCGTCATGCGACCGACATCGGGGTTGCCATGAAGAAGCTCTGCCCCACGGCCAGAGAGATCTGCGAGCAGCTCGCCGAAGGCCAATCCATCAACGAAATCGCTAATCGAATGGGTGTCAGTTGGCACACCGTCAATAAGCATTTGGCCACGATCCGCGAATGTTTCGCATCCGTTGGTCTGAGCGAACTAGCGACCTGATCGAAACAACCCATCAAAGCTGAGAAAGCTCTCGAAATGCTGCCGAGAGCGGCTGGACTTTACCGGGTAAGTGAGCCTCCTGTGTGCATCGGACATTGGCGACTCACACCCTTTCGAAATCATTGATAAATGACCGCAAAGGATGGTGAGATATGAGTGGTTCAAACGGGATCGATCCCATGGTAGTCGACGAAGATCAAGCGGCACAAATGCTCGGCATTTCACGCCGCATGGTCTTCGAGTTTCGCTCCAAGGGAGAACTCCAGTACGTCAAACTCGGACGTCTGATTCGCTACCGCGTTTCAGACATCCAGGCGTTCTTGGAGCGCAAACGAATCGAAACCAACTCTCACGCCAGTGGCCGCCCAGGGTGACCCGCAAGTCACGAACATTTCAAGCGACCAACTGAGAGGAGAGCAAATCGATGGCTTCTATTTCCACGGACAAATCAGGCAACCGGCGGATCCTGTATTTCGACGAGAATCGCAAACGCCGCGTTCTGTACATCGGCAGGATTTCAGAGCGTGAGGCAGAGGGGGTACAGCGACGCGTCGAGAGTATGCTCGCTGCCAGAATTCTCGGTAACGCGATCGATCGAGACGACGCTCGATGGTTGTCCGAGTCCCCAACGATCCGCGAGAAGCTGGAGCGGTTGAATCTGATCTCGTCAGGTAAGATCGCGGTCGATCGCAAGAGCATGACGATGGAAGAATTCTTGGACGACTACATCGAACTGCAGGGGAAATCACGCAAGCCAGCCACGGTCGCAGTATGGAAACAGGTGGTAGCGAACCTCAAAGAATTCATGCCAGCGGGGATCAAGATCAATCAGATCACAGCGGGGCACGCGAAAGAGTTTCACGAGAAGCTCAAAGCCAGAGGGATGGCTACGACGACGATCCATAAACGGATCCAATTCGCGAGGCAATTCATGCACGATGCGGTCGATTGGAAGATCATCGACGAGAACCCTTTTTCCAAGGTTCGAACGCAGCGAAGCACCGTCAAAGTCAACGAGTTCGTCCCTCGGGAAGTCGTCGACAAACTGATGAAGAAAGCAAATCCAGTTTGGCAAGTGATCCTGGGGCTGAGTCGCTACGGCGGGCTTCGAACGCCTTCGGAAACGCTCTCGCTACGTTGGGAAGACATCGATTGGGAAATGAATCGGATGAGCATTCCGGAGCCAAAGGTCGAGCATCACGAAGGACGTGGCATTCGTAGTTGCCCGATCTTCCCCGAGTTGCGACCGATCCTCGACGAAGCGTTCGAGATATTCGGCGATAAGAGCGAATACGTGGTCGCAGCTCCGCAGTATCGAGCTGCCGCCAACACAGCGATGGGCTGGAAGAACTCGAACCTACGCACCGAAATGACGCGACTAGCTACCCAGTCAGGGCTCCACTGGCACAAGGCCAGCGGTGGCCAAGCGGCTCACCATCCGGGCTTGCCCCGGTGGGAGCATGACTGAGTGGCTACAAGCGAATGGCTCTCCTCCATTATCTTTTCTTTGTGCCCGGCCTGCCGCCGGGCTCAAAGAAAAAGGGGAGCGCTCGCGGCTTTCCCGTAGCTACCCAGTCAGGGCTCCACTGGCACAAGGCCAGCGGTGGCCAAGCGGTTCACCATCCGGGCTTGCCCCGGTGGGAGCATGACTGAGTGGCTACAAGCGAATGGCCCTCCTCCATTATCGCTGCGTTGGGAGGACATCGATTGGGAAATGAACCGAATGAGCATTCCAGAGCCGAAGGTCGAGCATCACGAAGGCCGTGGCATTCGTAGTTGCCCGATCTTCCCGGAGCTGCGACTGATCCTCTACGAAGCGCTTGAGATCTTCGGCGACAAGAGTGAATACGTGGTCGCAGCTCCGCAGTATCGAGCGGCCGCTAACACGGCGATGGGTTGGAATAACTCGAACCTACACACCGAAATGACGCGACTGCTCCGACGCGCCGGCGTCTCAGGCTGGCCACGATTGTTCCATACAGTGTACTTCAAGAGGGGCGAGCTAGCAGACAAACAGAACTGCAGCGTGAGTTCCCGCTGCACGTGGTCTGCTTGTGGCTTGGCAACTCACCACGCATCGCACAGCAGAGTTACCTGCTGGTAACCGAGGATGATTTCGCCAAGGCGGCTGGCGTGCAAGGGTGATGGTGGAGGCCGACGACCCCGAGCATTTATCCGACGCAGAATAAAACCTTCCACCCGAACGCACCGACACCACCTGCAACGATACCGATCGCTAAGACCCCAAATGCAATGGGTGCAACAGCCAGAGTACCGGCAGCAAAGAGCACACCGATGCTGCAGACTCCAACGCTGACGACACCAAAAGAGCCAACACCGAAGGTTACGATTCCTCGGGCGAGCACCCCGGCCGCAAAGATACCTTTGGCACTAAGGCCTAGGGCGAAAATCCCAGTCGCGGTTGCCTCCTTAAGTGAATTGCAGTCTGACTGCATGGGGAAGTAAACATCGTATAAAGGCATACCGAACCAACGGATTTTGCTTGTCCAGCGGTAGGTTTGCGATTGCGGTGAATCTGTTCTGAGCGACAGCAGGTGCTGAAAGTGCCCCTGGATGAGCATGAGGACGGCAAGCCACAGAAAGGTGAAACCCAGGTGGAGATCCACTTTAGCAAACCGCTCAATGCTGTAAGCCACGATGGCAACGAGGGCGAAGACTAGGCCGAAGCCAGCACAGAGATAGTATTGTTTGAGATGCTGTTCGCGGTTCATAGGGTTTCGAATACAATTTTGCGCAATACTTGGTTTTTGATCGGACCTAACCAATGATCAAGCCAGTGCACTTGAATATATCGAATGCCTAGGGTGCATGCCACCCACGCATCTTTTCGCTCGTGACAAAAAGCATGATCACTGCTTCGCCGGAGACTCCGGAAATATGACGAATTCCTTGCCTGCAGGGAATTCACCGGCGAATTGAGGCGTGTGCGCCTTGCCCCGACTTTTTTCACGCGTGGTGTGTATCACGTAATCCACCAATTCCTGCATTTCGACCTGGCCATTCTTTTGGGCTCCGCCGAACCCATCGGCGGCGCCCCGCGCGGCGGTGGTCACGGCAAAAGTGAAGGGATTGCCCACATCCGGTTCCGGAGATGGCCCGCATAACTGACTTGCCGACACCGGGGCGAGGACAACCAAACCGCGACCCGAGTCGCTGCGCCCGGCCCATTCGGATTTTCGCCGGTTCAGTGTGTCGGTAAGGTTTCCGGAGTGGCAGGACATGGAGAAGATCACAACGTTGCGTGCCGGGAGCGCGAGGATCGCGGAAGCATACTCATCCCACTCGGCGAAAAACGTGCCCCGGCGGTTTCCGTGGCTGTGGGAATACATGACGAAAGTGTCGTTGATGCCTAGCGTGCGTGCATAGTGCGCGAAACGCTCCTTCACGATGCTGGAACCCAGCTCCGTGGTGGGGATCAAGTCCACTTCGTAGCCGTGGGCCTTGAACGTTTCAGCCACCAGCTTGATAGACCGCTCCATGAGCGCCTGTTGGCGGGGCGGATTGTTGGGGGCGGCATCTCCGAAAACCAGAATCCTGCGGACACCTTCGTTGGATAGCGGAGGATCCGCGCTTAGAGCTCCATCCAAGGTGGCGAGACAAACCGCCAACGTGAGGCCGGCAACGGTTGCAACGGCCAAAGCTCGCTTCGTGGTTATGGCATTGTGAATCATAACGGATCGTCCCTCCAGACAAGGTTTACGGAAGAACAATTGAGGCTCGAATAACATAACAGAGTCGGTCTCCAAGTCAATAGATTGGAGGCTCAGCTAAGCATCCAAACTTCGTCGGCGGATATGCGAAAAACCCTGGGAAAACCAGAAGGTAGAAAGTAGACAGTAGAGCGGTCCTGCGGACAGAGCGGTCCTGCGGAGAGGACAGGAACCGAACTTTTCATGGTTCCCGGATTTTTTTGGGACGTTCGAAAGGCAACCTGGAGGAATCGAGAACTCTTACAACCACTCCGAGAAATCGCTATGACTATTCAATCAACCCGACACGGGAGTAGATAGGTCTTTGGGAACGGACTTGTTTTGCAATTGTGGACTTCCGCTGTTTTGTGAAGGGAATACCCGTGGCTCTAGGGTAACCGTGTTGCGTTCCCTTGATTTTATGTCTGCGACGATCCGGTCGAGATTATTACCGAATTTACTTGCCAACTCCCGCTTGATTCGCAGTATCTCATCATTGATAGGATCATTCATCATTTTCTCAGTCTCCCATTAATTCATCCGGCGAGCAAATTGAGGGCGGTTTGTAGCCACAATCCCTACATATCTGCTCGATAGTCGCGCGTGTCTCGGCGTTTGCGATATGTCGGAAATTCCACGTCAGAAGAAATTCTATACCATGGACTGCGGCAAGGGAAATGTGAAGTGCATCTCGTGGCTCGGATTGGGGAATGCCATATCGGAGCATAAGTTCGGCAGCTAAGCCCTTGGCTTCAGCAGTAATCGCGAGGACTTCGATATCCGTTAATAAATCAAGCCTTTCCGCGGCGGCCGTCGAATCTCCTGCGGAACACTCGTCTATCACGACTTGCGAGATAAAAATTCGGTATTTGTCTCGACCCTACACCACCGATTGGATGAAAGTTGCCGAGCCGCAACGATGATGTCGGACTGCTGTCGGGCTGCGATATGTCCAACCACGGTAGTTTCAAAGTACACGGTTGGTTTTGGCATAGTCGTCATGTCTCATTTACAAATCTGTCGGACCCAAAAATAGCGACTGGTTTCAGGATGGCTGGCCCAGAACGTCACAACCTGATTCTACCAAATCCACGTTACAGGGTTTCAGCCAACACAGAGATGGGTTGGAAGAATTCGAACCTACGCACCGAAATGACACGACTGCTGCGCCGCGCCGGCGTCTCGGGCTGGCCACGATTGTTCCATGCTTCAAAGCTCCAAGCGGGGCGAGCTAGCCGACAAACAGAACTGCGGCGCGAGTTCCCCCTGCACGTGGTCTGCTCCTGGCTCGGCAACTCACCACGGATCGCTCAGCAGAGCTACCTGCTGGTCACCGAGGATGATTTTGCTAAGGCCGCCGGCGTGGCAAAGGTGATGGTGGAGAGGTAATAGCTAGGTGGTTTAGGGAGGGGGCACGGTAACGGGCAGGCTTACCCGATTTATGTCGCACCGAAGCTTGAGTCGAGACGGTGCTATTCAGTAGAGGCAAACTCTTTCAGGCTTGGTTTCAGTGCTTGATAGATTGGAGAAATAATCTCGGGTACGTCTAGTTTCGTACGTGTTGGTCCAGCGAAGCGAGGGTTGCGCATGATGACATGAATTAGGGCAATCGCAGGCTTTATTTTGCAAGCAGCAACAACTCGTTTCATCGCTGTCAAATGAGTTCCATTTTCGATGCTTGCGCTCCCGTTTGCGAATGCTCTCCAGTCGGTTTCACTATTGGTTCCGGCCACTGCAGCGTGTATGTGAACCTCGTCGGTAGAACCATTAAACAACCAAACTCTGCCCGCATTATTAGCGTTAGATTCGTTCGCGATCTTGGTGGCAAGATCTGCAAGCCCGCGTGGTGCGATGAACTGCAAAGTTGGAGTTTCAACTCGAAACCCGGGAAACAAGTAAGCAGCGTCCTTGAGTCGATTGTCAATCCGATGCTGGCACCAATCGACCGAAAACAACTCGCGGTCGATTGTCAATTGAAATGTCGTACCGCGGTTGACGGGCGTTGGAACAATCTGTGGCGGTCCACACTCGATTCCTTTTGAGAATGCTTGTCGCCACACAAGGCCATTACGTGAGCTCGTAACGACGCACGTCGCAGTCAAGGCAGTGACAACGCGAAGTCCACAACCCCAGCCACCTATATGTATGTGCGGAGTGTGACCATCCGCGGTAGGTAAGTGACGGCGAATTTGGGTGAGATACTCGTGCGCGAGGGATTCCGAACGTTGGCTAGGCTCGTCGAAGGGCAGGCCAGGTCCATCGTCACTGAATACTAGGGTAGAGCCTGTTGTCGATACGTTGACCGTGGACGCTTGATTCGCAAGAAACTGATCGATCGAGTTATCGAGTAGTTCGTTAAAAAGGTGATGTAACCCGCGAACAGTAGTATCGCCAATATACATCGCTGGCCGTTTGCGCAAATGTTCAAGATCCGTCAATTCTTCCATGGCGATCCTCGTTCAGGAACCTCAGATTGCATTTGCGACAGAACGTCTAAAATCACCCGGTTGCCGCTAAGAGACTCTGATTTGAGGAAACGCCCCACCCGGCAACTCGGGTGCATTTTTTGGGTACGCCCGTCATGGGCATTGATTTATGGGGTTGAAGTCCCCTGTGCGAGATAGGAATCTCTAGGAGCTCAGTATACCAAATGACCACTTCAAGGGAACAAGCACGAGGTGAAGGCAACTGCGGAAGGGCGACCGACCGTGGGAAGGAAGCCTGCGAATGTATGGGTAACAGGTAGTAGCGAACCTCAAAGAGTACATGCCCGAGGGAATCCGGATCAATCAAATCACTGCGGGGCACGCGAAGGAGTTTCACGAGAAGCTCAAAGCTAGAGGGATGGCTACGACGACGATCCACAAACGGATCCAATTCGCGAGGCAATTCATGCACGACGCGGTCGATTGGAAGATCATCGAAGAGAACCCATTCCTCAAGGTAAAGACGCAAAAGAGCTCGGTGAAGGTCAATGAGTTTGTACCTCGCGAAGTGGTCGACAAGCTGATGAAGAAGGCAAACCCAGTTTGGCAAGTGATCCTGGGGCTGAGTCGCTACGGTGGGCTTCGAACGCCATCGGAAACGCTGTCGTTGCGATGGGAAGACATCGATTGGGAAATGAGTCGGATGAGTATTCCAGAACCGAAAGTCGAGCACCACGAAGGTCGTGGCATTCGTAGTTGCCCGATCTTCCCCGAGCTGCGATCGATCCTCGACGAAGCGTTCGAGATCTTCGGCGACAAGAGCGAATACGTGGTCGCGGCTCCACAGTATCGAGCGGCAGCCAACACGGTGATGGGTTGGAAGAACTCGAACCTACGGACCGAAATGACGCGACTGCTGCGCCGCGCCGGCGTTTCGGGCTGGCCCCGATTGTTCCACTCGATGCGGGCTAGCAGACAAACAGAACTACAGCGTGAGTTCCCGCTACACGTGGTCTGCTCTTGGCTTGGTAATTCACCACGGATCGCACAGCAGAGCTACCTGCTGGTCACCGAAGATGATTTTGCTAAGGCGGCTGGCGTGGCGTGGGTGATGGTTGAGGAGTGAGTAACCGGTTGTGTGGAGGGGA
>Ga0315909_10006560_pt1 | contig 13114 bp, 9 predicted proteins | sample LakEriMetagenome_11_FD_203527 | JGI IMG/M metagenome (GOLD analysis project Ga0315909, IMG submission 203527) | Freshwater fungal communities from buoy surface, Lake Erie, Ohio, United States - Buoy 2 MA125 | ecosystem: Environmental > Aquatic > Freshwater > Lake | place: USA: Lake Erie, Ohio...
TTTCGAACGGGTGGGCAGCAGCCGCAGTATCACGGTGGACGTGCGCATCGTCGCCGCCACGCATGTGAATCTCGAACAGGCTATCGCCGATGGGCGATTTCGTGAGGATCTCTACTATCGATTGAATGTGTTCCCCATCGAAACTCCGCCCCTGCGCGAACGGGTGGAAGATCTTCCACTGCTGATCCGCGACCTCACCGAGCGCATGAAACATGAGGGACGCGGCTCCATCCGACTCAGTGAGGCCAGCATTGAAGCCTTGAGTGCCTACCCGTGGCCAGGCAACGTGCGCGAGCTCGCGAACCTGGTGGAACGTCTGTGCATCCTGCATCCGGAAGATGAGGTGGATGTGGGGGATCTGCCGGCGAAGTACCGCGCCGGCAACATGCCATCCAAGCTCGCCGGGGATGCGGCTGACGCTCAGCCGTTACCGCGATTGCCGGGGGCTGCGGCCTCGCTGGCGGAATTGCCTGCGAGCGCCATCGACCTCAAGGAGCATCTCGCGAAGATCGAGACGTCCCTCATCACTCAGGCCCTGGACGCCGAGAATTGGGTGGTGGCCCACGCAGCCCGCCGCCTGCAGCTTGGCAGGACCACGCTGGTCGAGAAGATGCGCAAGCTGGGACTGAACCGTCAGGAAGAAGTCACCGATTCTTGACGCATCGCCGGGTTCCCGTCGCACGCCTTCGCTTGAGGCCGGGACTGCAATCAGGCATTCAAGGCTTCGATGAACTGCTCCGGAGAGACGCCGGCCTGTTTGAGAACGCCAACCAGCGTTCCAATTTTCAACTCATCATGGTCAGGAACGACGCAGCCTGTAGGACCGCGCCGCATCATGATATGGCTTCCGCGTTGGCGAGCTACCGTGAAACCCATGCGTTCAAGGGCGCGAACCACATCTCTCCCGGCGACTACCGGGAGCTTAGGCATGCTCGGGCAGCTGGAAGGACGTCAGCAGCGGACGCCCGATGTCCATGAGCGGAAACTCCTCCAGATAAAGCGCAGTGGCCTCCCGCAAATTCAGCAGAGCGTCCTCGACGGTTTCTCCTTGCGTCGTTGTCCCTGTCTCCGGATTGAAGGCGACGTACCCTCCCTCGGGTGCTGGAGTCAAAACGGCAGAGAGTTCCATGGGTTTGTTCCTCGTTGGCGAAACGGAACCGAGATCCGACGCCGGGTTTGAGCACACGCGGCATTGTCACGCCACGCGTCCAGTCAACACAATGCAGGAACTGTCTCCGACCGGGCAAAAAGTGCGCATCCGTTCAGTCTCGCGCTCAGTGTCAGGAAGAAGTCACCGATTCTTGACGCATCGCCGGGTTCCCGTCACCGGGAGCCCGAACCCGAATGCCTTTTCGCGCCGCATCCCGCGAGGTCTGTTTCCCTCAACCGTCTGTTCCAACTGATAAAACTTCGAATCGTGAAGGTATGACGAGGCGCCGGCACAGGCTGGCATCCCGCTTGCTCCTCACTTGGAAACCCGAGAACGTTTCCGGAGCGAGCCCGTGCTTATCTTCTTCTACATCGAACACCCCAACGGCGAGCGGGAACAATTGTGCCTGCCGCTGACCGCTGCACTTTTTCTGCTGCATCTCTCCGCCTGACTTCCAGTGGAATCCGCGACGCCTCCAGCGGGCGCAGCGGGTTCTTTTGACCCGCACCTCGCCGTTTTCCTGTCTCCCGTCCTGCGTGCCGACGAGCGATCCCTCCGCAACACAGATTCCCTGCCAAGCCTGAGCCCGGATTTCCGTCACGGATTTCTGTCGCCCGTCGGCGACAGAAGTCAAAAACCCGACGCCTCAGTGAGTCCGGGTGTCGCCCCCAAGGCCGCGTCGAAATAACTCAACCATCTGTTTTTATTGAACAAAGATATCCGTTACTCAAGGATTGGCCCGGTTGGTACACGGTTTGCTCTCTCCTGTTCGAACCCCACACGGGGCGGATCAACGGCCAAGGCTCGATGCCAGGCCGCAAGTGGAGAACACCGAATGATTGAACCGACCGGACGACGCGCAATGACCCGCACGCGGGCTCTCGCCGTCACCAGCGGCAAGGGCGGCGTGGGCAAGTCCACGGTCGCCGTCAATCTTGCTGCCGCGCTGGTCGCCCGAGGTGAACGCGTGGTGCTGCTGGATGCCGATCTCTCGCTGGCCAATCTGGATGTGCTACTGGAACTCACACCCGGCATGAATCTTCAGGATGTCCTGGAAGGCCGCTGCGGCCTGCATGACGCGGTTCGTCATGGCCCCGCCGGATTGCGGGTCGTCCCCGCAACCCAGGGCAATCCCAGGATGTCCGCACTGTCGGACCTTGAAAGAGCCGGACTGATTCAGGCCTTCAGCGACCTCGGTCCCGAACTCGATTGGCTGGTGATAGATACCGCCGCGGGCATGACCCCCACCACCCTGCAGTTCTGCGCCGCCGCACAGGATGTGTTGATCGTGGTGTGCGATGAGCCGGCAGCGCTTGCGGATGCCTGTGCGATGGTCCGGGTGTTGAAGGACACCGGTCGCCGTTCCCGCTTCCGCATTCTCGTGAACATGGTGGCTGCGGGCGAGGACCCTCGCGTCACCTTCCAGCGTCTGGTGGATCTCACCGAAACCATCGCTGAAGTCAGTCTGGAATATGCCGGCAGCGTGCCTTACGACCGCACAGTCACTGCTGCTGCCCGCGAAGGACAACCCGTGGTTGCCGCGCATCCCGACGCGCTGGTTGCCACTGCATTCACCAATCTCGCCCGCGATACCGGGCGCTGGCCCTTGCCCTCCACGGCAAGCGGTCAATCCGAATTCTTCTGGGAAAACAAGATTCACAACGAAGTGATGGAAAGGCGTGCACGCATATGAACAAGACAGCCAAGAAAACCGCAACCACCAAGTCCAAGGCTGTGGCGGTCGATCAGAATGAACTGGTGCGAAATTATGCTCCGCTGGTCAAACGCATCGCCTATCACCTCATGACCCGTCTGCCGCCGGCAGTGCAGGTTGATGACCTGATCCAAGCCGGAATGATCGGATTGCTCGATGCCTCCAGAAACTACGACCCCTCGCAGGGTGCAAGCTTCGAAACCTACGCAGGTATTCGAATTCGCGGCGCCATGCTGGACGAGATTCGCAAAGGTGACTGGGCACCCCGCTCTCTGCATCGCCGAATCCGTGAAATCGCCAAGGTGGTTTCCGAAATCGAGCACGAGAAAGGTCGTGACGCACGGGATACGGAAATAGCAGCGCGCCTCGGCATGGATCTCGACCACTACTACGAGACCGTGCGCGATGCGAGCAGTTACAAGGTTTTCAGCTTCGAGGATCTGCCGTCCCGCGAAGACTCCTTGTCCGAAGGCTTGACCGATCGCATTCCGGAGCCGCTGGAGAGCCTGGAGCAGGACCTGTTCCAGAAGGCGCTGGCTGAAGCCATTGCCAGCTTGCCGGAGCGCGAGCGCCTGGTGATGTCCTTGTACTACAAGGACGAACTCAACCTGCGTGAGACCGGTGCGGTTATGGGGGTGAGTGAATCCCGGGTGTGCCAGATTCACTCACAGGCCGTGGTGCGCTTGAAGTCCCGCATGGCGGGCTGGCGCGCCTGAGCGGAGAAAACCTGATGCATCAGCCTTCGCGAGTGTTGCTGGTGGATGATCATCCCGGCGTACGCAGGATGGTTGCGGCTCTGCTGCGGGAAGCTGGCTGCTTGCATATCGATGAAGCAGCCGACGGGTACAGCGCGCTGACGAGGCTGGAGGCGGCGGTCCACGACCTCATCCTGATCGACGAAGACTTGCCGGGAATGTCAGGCATCGACCTGCTCAAGATGATCCGCGCCACCCCGCGCATCCAAGCGCTGCCGGTGTTGCTGGTGACAGCAGAGGCAGGGCGTGAGCAGATGATTGAGGCCGCCAAGGCCGGATTGAATGGTTACATCCTCAAGCCTTTCGGGGTTGAGGATCTGAAGGCTCGCATCGGGCGCATACAGACTCGCCTCGCTGCGGCCGCCTGAATGGAGAGATGACGATGCAAGCAGTGCTTCAGGCTACGGTGTCGCAGGGAGATGAGGCGACCCAGTTGCTCGCCGGCGCGTGGTCCGACTGGCAGTTTGAAACCACCGATCTCTCTGGCGTTCCCACCAAGGCACTCTCCATCGAGACGGCAGAATTTTTTGATCCGGGGATTCCAGCGACGCTTCCTGTCGGCACGCCCTTCCGGTCCTCGTCTGGCATACGGAATGATGACCAGATAACGGAAGAGGAATTCGAGCAGTGGCTGGACGCACTGCAGGGCGCGGGCCCAGCCCCCAGCAGCGTTGAGCAGCAGGAAGAGGCGACGCAGCTGTTGGTGCCAAACGGTCACGCTCCTCGCGAGGACTCCGGCAAGATGGCGCAAGTGGCCGACATTGCCCTCGAGCTCATCGGTGTGCGCAATGACCTGCGAGGCCTGGTCGGTACGAATGCGGTCCCGGGCCTTGGCCAGATTTCAGGGAGACTCGATCTCCTCACCCGACTGCTATGGCAACTTGCAGGCCCGGCAGTGAATGGCACCAACGGCAAGCGGGTGGAGGATCTTCTTTCCGTGCACCAGGGTGGCCAGATTCATGCGCTGCCCGTGACAGCGGTGATCGCCGTTGAGGCGCTCGAGCCGACACGCCTGACCACGCTCGCGGGGCGCCGCGTGCTGGTCCATGCCAACGGCATCATTCCTGTGGTGGAGCGCTGTCTTGGCCCGGAAGGTGGCTTGGACAGACAGCCGACTTCCAAGCAGAAAGTCGTGCTGCTCAACGTGCGTGGATCGGCTCAGGCCCTGGTCGTCGACGCAGTCCTCGGGCACGAACAGGCGCTCATCAAGCCCCTGCCGGAAGTTTTGCAGCAAGGTCCCTGGTGCGATGGGGCCGTCATCCGTGCAGACGGGGGAATCACGCTGGTCCTGAACCCCGATGCCTTCTGAACATGAGGGGCGCCAGCGCGCCCAGTCTGACGAGCGACCCGATCAGTGGGTGGGCTTCTCACACGCCGGGCAGCGCTATGCGGTGCGGGCATGCCAACTGGTTGGTGTGTTGAGGGAGGCCAGGGTCACCGCTGTACCGCAGGCGGACCAGAGACTTGCTGGCGTGCTGGCTTGGCGGGGTGAACTGCTGCCTGTGCTGAGGACCGAGTGTGTGCTGGGACCCTCCACTGTCCCGAGTGACGCTATTCTTCTGCTCGACTGCCGGGGACGGACCTTGGCACTACCGGTGGAGAAGGTCTCGGGTGCGATGGATCTCCCGGATGATGATGTTCTCGACTCGGCGCAGGCTCCCACAGGTACACCTCTGCATTTCCCGGCCGTGCGGCTGGTGAAAGAAACGCTGGTTGCGATACTGGATCCGGACGGCCTGTGCGATGGCCACGGGGCCTTGTCATCGTCGCTCGTTATCTGAGTTCGGGCGACCCTCCCTCGATTGCGCCACGGGCACCCCGTGGTTTACCCTTGCGGGCCCGCTGACGGTGGGTTCGGCCGGTCACTCACTCACTGGCTGTGACAGATTTCCCGGGAGAGGTGTCCGAGTGGTTTAAGGAGCACGCCTGGAAAGTGTGTATAGGTTCATAGCCTATCGCGGGTTCGAATCCCGCCCTCTCCGCCAACCAACGAAAAAGCCCCCTCGCGGGGCTTTTTTGTTGGTTCGGGGATGGTGTGCGGATGAGAACCCGAGGTTCGACCGATTTGCGCAGCGAATCGGGCCGCACACAGTGCGCCCCGCAGGGGCGAGAAAACGCAGCAGCGTTTTCGAGGCAATCCCGCCATATGACCAAATCCACTACCAAGCCCCCTCGCGGGGCTTTTTTGTTTTGCAGCGAACAGCGCCCAGCTCTGTCACAGAGCTTACACATTGCCTCTCTATCCTGCGCCGCAGCTCGGGCAGTGAGTGCTCGACCCCCCCGGCGCGACCCGCCCGGGGCAGGTCGACCAAGTCTCGCGGATGCCCGATTGGAACGTAATCACATCCCAGCAGGAGCACCCCATGAAATTGTCCATCCCCATGAAATCACTGGCCGCGGCCATAGCGCTTGCTGCCACAGGCAGCGCCCAGGCGCTCAACATCTCGCAGTTCGCCGAGGCCGACACGGCCAATCAAGTCACCTTGCGCGTGTCCGGCGCGACGGCCCACGACAAGGGGCTTCTGGCGCTGCTGCGCGACAGCGCGGTGGGCGCGCAGGTCTGTGTGCCCGGTTCGCTGGATGTGTACATCCTCGCCACCAAGAATGATGCGCTCTATTTCTGCACAGGCGGGGATGCATCCGGTGCACAAGGCAAGCGTCTTGCGATTTTCAAGGAATCCGATGGCGGTTCCGGTGTTGGCGTGGGGCCCCTGGTGCGATCCAGCGCCACCTTGAACATCGTGGATGGCTCGACCATCACCCGCAACTTCATTGACCCAACGGCGTCCGCGATTGGCGCTTCCACGGGATCCGCCAAGTCCGCCGACGGTCCGCTGGCTGCTTACACCGAGCACGCAAATCTGGATTCAAGCGCGGTAGTCACCAATCAGCAGTCTGATGTTGGCATCTCCGATGTCGAGCCTGCGCAGTTCAAGCAGATTTACGACCCAAACCTGACCACCACCGAGCTCAATGCCCTACAGGTCAACGGGATTTCCAGCGTCATTTTTGGCGTGCCTGTGACCAAGGTGGCATACAAGGCGCTGCAGGCCATTCAGTTCCAGCCTGTCAACAAGTGCCATCCGGGCAATGCGACCTACGGGAATCTCGACGACCTCGCCTCGGTCGCCAGCTCGGAAGCCTGCATGCCCAGTCTCACCCGTGACCTGATCGCTGGAATCTACACTGGCCGCATCACCAAATGGGGCCAAGTCTGGTCTTCCAATCGTAATGTCAACGCTGCGAATGTGCCGACCTTTGGTCTTGCGGCAAACCCGGACATCTTCATCCAGCGTCGGGTTGCCACTTCCGGTACAGAGCGCAGTTTCGAAGTCTACTTCGCTGGCACTGATTGCGTTGACGGCGCGCCGACCTTCCTCAACAACACCAATGCACGGGTCACGGAAAACTCCGGCACCAGCAATGTGGTTTCCGGCCTGACTGCCGACAACACCGCGGGCAAGGGCTCTGTTGGTGTGCTGACGTCCGAGCGTGTTGCCGCAGTCAGCGATGGTTGGCGCTTCATCAAGGTGGACGGGGCAGCTCCCAGTGTTCTGAACGCCGTCAAGGGCAGCCATGAGTTCTTCTTCGAATCCACCATCCAGTGGCGCAAGACCGCGATTGTCAGCGGCGACACCACCCTGCCTGCGTTGCCCCTCGCCAAGAAGAATGTGGCCCAAGCCATCGTGAACCAGCTCGGTAAGCCGGATGTGGTGGCGCGCCTGAATACCGCCTTCAATCACCCCTTCGGTCGGGCCGGCCTGCTGGGCAATGCGGTGAAGAACAAGGCCAGCGCGCCGACTACGCCCTACATCGCCAACGGGTCCGACGCGACCAAGTTGAACGATGTTTACAACCGTCCGATTGCCACCAGCACGCGCGGCGTGTCGGGTAACCCGAATGCCTGCCGCCTGACGGTCAAGGTCAGCAACAGAGCCCAGGCTGGCCTCTGAGTCCTGACCGCTGGGGGAGGTTGGAGCGTAGGGCTCCAGCCTCCCTTTCTTCTTTCTGTCACGCAACCGTCATATTTCCTCTCGATCATCACGTCGCCGCGCAAGGCTGGTTTGTGGCCACCGGCCTTCCTTCCTGAACAGTCCGGATTTTGAGGATCTCCCGCTTGCTTCCTGAGACGTATCTCGCAGAGGTGACACGCCCTCGGTGGCGGCTGTCGAGGTTCGCGGCTCGCACATTCGCATTGGTTTGCGGTGCCTTGCTTCCGGCACTGGTTCACGCGAATCCGCCGCTACCCGTCCCTTCCAGCGTGTTCGTGACTTCCGGAGCGGCCAATGCCCCGGTGGTGGCCGGGCAGACCATGAACATCCAACAACTTTCTCCCAGTGCCACCTTCAACTGGGATAGCTTCAACATTGCACGCGAGCATGCCGTCAGGTTTGAGCAGCCGGATTCCAGCTCCATTGCATTAAACCTCATCAATCAAGCCGACCCTTCCATCATTCGCGGCAGCCTCACCGCGACCGGCGAGGTCTGGTTGCTGAACCGCAACGGCATCGTCTTCGGTGAAGGCAGCGAGGTCGATGTGCGCGGCCTCATTGCCTCATCCCTCAGTATTACTGACGACGCGCTCGCCAACGGCATCGCCCCCCCGAATGCCCAGGTCAGTGGTTCACCGGCTTTTCGCGGCAATGTAGCGCGGGACGGAACGCCCGAGAGCGGCGCCGTGCGGGTCGAGCGGGGAGCGCAGATCCGGACCAACGGGCCCAATGGACGTGCTTTCCTGTTTGCGCCGGAAGTCAGCAACGAAGGCACCATCACGGCCAATGACGGCCAGGTTGCCCTCGCAGCCGGCAGCGAGATCCTGATTCGACAGCCCGGAGAGGGGCAGGGCAGTGGCCTCATCATCGAGGTAGGCAAAGGCGGAACCCTCACCAACGGTTCCTCAGACAATGCCGGGGAAACGGATCCGGCCAAGCTCATCGGGCAGGTGGTGGCTGATAGAGGCACGGCCACCCTGGTTGGGCTATCGGTCAACCAGCTTGGCCGGGTGAGTGCGAGCTCAGCCGTGAGGCAAGGGGGACGTATCCGTCTGCTCGCGCGGGAATCTGTGGCTTTGCCCGGCACTCCGCAGCTTCTGCCAACCCGCGGGGGGCAGCTGACCTTGGGTGAGAACAGTGTGACGGCAGCAAATCCTGATCTGGCTGAAACCACGCTCGCTGTGGATGCCAGCCCCGTGCTCAGGGGCGAGATGGAATTGACTGGGAAGACCGTTGAGCTTCAGCAGAACAGCTTGCTGCAGTCCAAGGGCGGGGACATCTCCATCACGGCCAATGACTCCGGCAATGAATTGCTGGCGGTGATGGACGTGCCGGCCAACTCCGAGAGCCGGATCCTGGCGCGTACTGGCAGTCGGGTGGATGTTTCCGGAACTGATGCCACCGCGCAAACCAACCGCAACTTCCTGAAGGTCAAGCTCCAGGGTGCGGAGCTGAAGGACCGCCCCGAGCAGCGCACCGGTGTTCTGAGGGGCACGGAAATTACGGTTGACCTGCGCCGCGCCGGAATTCTTGCCGATGGCACGCCATGGACAGGCACCCCGCTTGCCGACTTGCGGGAAGCCGCTGCGGCGGGGCTCTATCGTACGAATGCGGAGCGCCACAGCGTGGGGGGAAGCGTGAACCTCGCTACCCAAGGTGCCATTCTTCTGGAGCAGGGCTCCTTGATCGACGTGTCGGGCGGCGTGGTTCACCACTCGGCCAGCACCGTGGGTAGTTCGCTCGTCATGATAGGCGGACGCTTGCTGGATATCGCGGAGGTGGATCCCGGGCTGCCTCTTCAAGCCGTCCTCCAGCGAGTGGAAGTGCAGGACCGCAAGTGGGGCCAAGGCAATAGCTGGGACCTTTTCGTCAACCCTGCAGGGGATGCCTACACCGAGGGCAAGGACGCCGGCAGTCTCACCATGAATGCGCCACGCATGTTCCTGGGTGGAGATGTGCGTGGCTCCGTGCTGGCAGGGACCTACCAACGACTTGCACCTGATCTCACCGCACTGAATGGTCTGGCCAGGCCCTACGACCAGAGGCCACGTGGCGGCCAACTCCGGATTGGGTCGGAGGTCTCCTTCCAGGAGCCGGATCCGATGCTCATTGCGCCGGATCTTCTTATCGGATCATCCGAGCCTTTGGAGACAGGTTCCGGCGCGGATCTCCTGAATCTCCCCGTCTCGGCCATGCCGAGAGTGACTCGCCTGAACCCCGAATGGTTCGGTCCCGAAGGCTTCAGCGAGGCAACCCTGTTCAGTGCTGGCAAGGTCGTGCTGGAGGCTGGAACGGTTCTCGATCTGGGACCGGCCGGACGCCTCAGGGTCGAAGCGGGAGACATCTTCATTGCCGGTGCCGTGCACGCCCCGGGCGGTGATATTGATCTTTCTGCCCGCGATACGTCCGAGCCTGCGGGGGTGACACGTGCGACCGGCGGGCTGACGCTGGCCACTGGCGCCACTCTGGACGTGAGCGGTCTGTGGACCAATGACTTGCGCAGCGAGAATCCGATCGCCCCTGGCGGTGAGAGTCCACGTCTGCCAGACGCAGGACAGATCAGTCTTCTGGCGCAAGGCAAAGGTCCGGGGCTCGGCGGTCTGGTATTGGAATCAGGCAGCGCACTGCGTGCCGATGGGGGAGCCGTGCTCTCGGCGGAAGGCCGCCTGCAGGCCGGTCGAGCGGGGACCATCGAACTTGCCGTTCGAGCCGACCCTTTGCAGTCGCCGTATGCTGTGCCCTTGACGTTGGAGGGCAAGCTTTCAGCGTATGGCGTGGGAGACGGAGGTACCCTCGCCGTGCAGGTCCCGGACTTGTGTATCGGTGACTGTGCGAGCTCGCCTTTGCCGCGGCTCGATCTGGCCCCGGATTTCTTCCGGCAAGGCGGCTTCGCGTCCTACGATTTGACTGCAACAGGGGGTGGCGTCCGCCTGGCCGAGGGCGTGTTCGTCACACTCTCCCAGCAGAATCGGGTGCTGGATGCCGACTTCCGCACCCAGACGAGTGGTACCGACCTGCGCGCCTTCTCCTCACTCGGCGTCTTGCCTGAGTCCCAGCGACAGCCCGTGGATCTCAGTCTGCGTGTCCGGGCTGAAACACCGCTCAACCAGTTCACTGATGCCGTCCTCCAGACACTCGGATTTCTGGACATCGGGCAAGGTGCGGCAATCCTGGGCGAGCCGGGAGCGACAATATCGCTGCTGAGTGACACGCGTCTGCTTATCGACGGCACCGTGAGCGCTCCCGGCGGGCGGATTCAGGCGGAGCTGACCAGCGGCATCTCCGGCTCCCGTCTTCTCCAGTTCCTGCCATCTCAGACCCTATGGCTTGGACCCGAGGCCCGGCTTCTGACACCGGGCGTGTTGATCAAACAGCCCGATGCGAGAGGGTTGCTGCGTGGTGATCTGCGAGCCGCGGGCAGCATCGATCTGATCGCGCGCAGCGGTGCCCTCATCGTTGAGCCCGGCGCGTTCCTCGATGTTCGCGGCAGCAGCGCCACACTGGATCTGTTCCAGGATGACGGCAGCAGCCTGCAGATCAACCGTGAGCTCGTGGGCAGCGACAGCGGGCAGATCACCTTGCAGGCTGCAGAATCGATACTCTTTGGCGGCCAGATGGCCGCGGGCGCCGCCCTGCCGGGAGTGAGAGCGGGCTCGCTGTCCATCGTGCTCGATGCCCAGCGGCGCAATGACAATCTCGAACTCTCCGCCGCCGCGCTGGGCCTGCCGCAAGGGACTCGAGAGTTGCGAATTGCGGAGTCATTTGAGGCAGTCATTCCAGAGGGCTTCCTGCCGGGGAGAGCCCTGCCGGCGGCGCTCAACGGAGTTGGTCTGGTGAGTGAGTCCCAATTGGCCGAAGGGGGCTTTGGCGAGATTTTCCTTCAGGCCCGCAATCTTTCACGCGATGGACGCACTGTGGCGCCGGGCGTGATCAGCTTCGCCGGCGATATCACGCTGGCCGCGAGTCGCAGCATCACGCTCGCTGCCGCTTCGCTCTTCGGAGCCGAGGCGCAGCTGGAGCTGGTTGCTCCGCGGTTGATTCTTGGTAATCCGGACAACAATTCGGACAACCGACACCGGGCACCCCAGGCAGTCAAGACGACTGTAAGCACGGGTGATGGCAGTCTCCATGCCCGCGCCGGGCTCATTGACCTTGTTGGTAACTGGGCGTTGGACGGTTGGCGGAATGCTCACTTCGACAGCGAGGGCGACATTCGCTTCAGTGGCGTTCAGGTACTGTCCAAAGCCGATGGCACTATCGATACGCGCGGTCGAGGCAGTCTTCTGTCCTCAGCCAACCTTCTGTTCACCGCGGATCAAAGTTATCCGGTCACACTGACCGATTACGTGGTCAGCACTTTCGACCAGATCAACGGCAACATAGCGTTCGCCACCGGTGCGGGTGCCGATTCCGCGCGTGCTTCAGTGTTGTCAGCCGGCGGCAATCTTCAGGTCAAGGCTGCCGAGATTACCCAGGCCGGGGTACTGAGGGCTCCCATGGGAGGCCTGTCACTGGAGGCAACACGCCGGATCGATTTCGCCCCGGGTAGCCTCACCTCAACCTCGCTTGAGGGTGTCACCGTACCCTTCGGCACGATCGAACTCGCCAAGGATTGGGTATATCTCCTGGATTCTCCCGGCCTCAATCGACCGCGACTGGTCTTCACGCCTCAAGCCAATCGGGGCGTCGATCCTTTCCCGGAACCGGTGCTGTCGCTGAGCGCCCCGACCGTGAATTTGTCGGCAGGAGCGCAGGTTGATCTCTCGGGTGGCGGTGACCTGCAGGCGTATGAGTTTTTGCCCGGTCTGCTGGGCAGCAGGGATGTACTGGCAGTGGATGGCAGCTTTGCGGTACTGCCGGCGCTCGCTTCGGCGTGGACACCTCTTGACCCCCAGGAACTGCGAGGCTTTGGATACGCAGTGGGCACTACCGCCCAGCTCAGTGCAGGCGCCCAAGGACTGCTCTCTGGCACTTACGCGGTGCTGCCGGCCCATTATGCTCTGTTGCCTGGTGCATTCCTCGTCACACCTGTTTCCGGTTATCAGGACATGGCGGCAGGAGCGTCCCGGGAGTTGCCGGGCAAGGGTACGGTGGTGTCCGGGCGATTCGGCTATGCCTCGAGCCTTGAGGCCGACGCGCGCAGCGGCGGCTTCCTCATTCGAAGTGCAGAGTCGGTGGCTGGCCTCGGTGATTTCCGTCTGACGCTCGCCAGCGATTTCAATGGCCTGCAGGATGCCTTCAGGCCGCAGGATGCGGGCACCCTGCAGATCGCGGCAAGCACCGAACTTGAACTCGCCGCCAATCTCAGCGCTATCGCCGCAGGCAATGGCCTCGCCTCCCGCCTGGAGATCAGCGCGGACCAGCTGGCGGTGACTGCTTCGGGACGACAAGCCGCTGACGGTTTCCTGGCCCTCGATGCCTCGCAATTGAACAGTTTCGGTGCTGGGCGCCTTTTTCTGGGCGGTACCACCGAGGGTGGAAGAAACGACCGGGTCGTTACATT
>Ga0315909_10006562_pt1 | contig 13113 bp, 11 predicted proteins | sample LakEriMetagenome_11_FD_203527 | JGI IMG/M metagenome (GOLD analysis project Ga0315909, IMG submission 203527) | Freshwater fungal communities from buoy surface, Lake Erie, Ohio, United States - Buoy 2 MA125 | ecosystem: Environmental > Aquatic > Freshwater > Lake | place: USA: Lake Erie, Ohio...
GTGGCTCATCAGCGCCGCCAGCGTCATCGCCTTGGTCCAGGTGAAGCCGTAGATCTCGTCGGTGGTGGTGAGCGTGAGATCGGTCCACTTGGCCTTGATCTCGTCCACGAGTGACAGCGCCGCCGATGCGTAGCCGTTGGCAATTTCCGCCGCAGTCGGTGGCACCTCTTCGTGCTCACCCACGCCGCCCACCGCGAGGCCCGTCTTGTTCATCATCTCGGGAATCGTCTGCGCGATGTGCCACGCGAGCCGGCCGAGTGAGCGTCCGCCGGGATACATGGGCTGTGTGAGCGACGCATCGGTGAGCGCGTCCATGAGCTTCTGCGTGTCGGCACTTTCGAACGCCCAGTGCGACAGAAATTCGTCGAGCGTGTGGTACACGGTGATACCTCCTCTGGAGATGACCCAAAACCCAAACACAAAACCCGGAACTGATCTGTTCCGGGTTTCGCGAATCGATCAGCAACATGTCGTCACGACGGCGCCGTGCCAGCCGGACAAAACCTTACGCGTGCGACGCCCAGGTCGTCTCGCCCTTGGTGTAGGGCAGGCAGGGCTCGTAGTTGCCCGGCGTCTCCTTGTAGCGCATCGCCTTGGTGTAGCCGATCTCGCTGGTGAAGAATCCGAGCAGCGCCAATTCCTTCATCATGCGGAAGTAGTGCTGCGGCTGGTCCTTGCGTGTCTTCTGGAACTCATGTTGTTCCTTGTCGAGCTCGGTGAGCAGCGCCGTGCGCTGTTCCACCGTCGCGGCCATGAAACCGGCACCGTGCTTCGCCTTACACGCGTCTTCCAGCTTCGTCATCCCCTCGCGGAAGATCTTCTGGTCTTCCGGCGAGTAGCAGTCCGTCACCATCAACGCCATGAACGGGCCGGTCGCGGCCGCCTTGGCGCCCGGCGACTTCGCCGTGGTGGGGAGAATGGTGTCGGCCACTTCGTCGAGGTACTGCTGGTCGGCCACGCTGAATTCGCCGATCGGGGCAGGGCCTGCCGGAGCAGCGGCCGACTTTGCGCTGTCGCCCGCCGCCGGCCGGTCGCCCGCGCACGCCGTGAGCAGCTGGCTGCCGCCCACGAACGCCACGCCACCGAGCAGCATGCTCACGCGCCGGATCGCCTCGCGACGATCCACACCCGACGCCATGCCGGTCATCTTCTCGAAATCCGTCATCGGTCGCGTCTCCTTACAGTTCGTGACGCTTGAGCGCGTTCACGGCGAAATCCGCCGCGCGCGCCGTGAGCGCCATGTAGGTGAGCGACGGATTCACCGCCGCTGCCGAGGTCATCGCCGACCCGTCGGTGACGAACACGTTGGGCGCATCCCACACCTGGTTGTTGGCGTTGAGCACCGACGTCTTGGGGTCGCGGCCCATGCGCGCCGTACCCATTTCGTGGATGCCCATACCCGGGGCGTAGCCACCGTCGTAGGTCTTCACGTCCTTCACGCCGCTGCTCTCGAGCATTTCCGCCATCTGCACGGTCATGTCCTTGCGCATCAGCTTTTCGTTTTCCTTGATCTCGCAATCGATCTTGAGGACCGGGAGACCCCACCGGTCGGTCTTCGTTTCGTCGATGCTGATCTTGTTGCTGTGGTCGGGGAGCATCTCGCCGAAGGCGGTGCCACCGATGCGCCAGTCACCCGGCTGCGCCATTTCGTCCTTGAAGTCGCCACCGATGCCCAACTCGGCCACCGCGCGTCCCCAATCCTCACGGCTCGCGCTGCCCTGGTAGCCGTAGCCGCGCAGGTACGGCTGCTTGTCGCCGAACAGATTCTGCCAGCGCGGGATGTAGAAACCGGTGGGACGACGGCCGTAGTAGTACTTGTCGTCGAAGCCCTCGAGACGACCGCTCGCGCCGAGGCGGAAGTGGTGGTCCATGAGGTTGTGGCCAAGTTCACCGCTCGAGCTGCCGAGCCCACCGGGCCAGATGTCGCGCGCCGAGCGCATGAGCAGCCACGTGCTGTTAAGCGTTGACGCGCAGAGGAAGAAGATCTTCGCCTTGTACTCGGTGGCTTCCTTCGTCACCGCATCGACCACGCGCACGCCGCTCACCTTCTTGGTGTTCTTGTCGTACACGAGTTCGTGCACGATGCTGTTCACCTTGAGCGTGAGATTGCCCGTCTTCACGGCCGCCGGGAGCGTGCTCGACTGCGTGCTGAAGTACGCGCCGAAGATGCACCCCAGCCAGCACGCATCGCGTGTCTGACACTGACCGCGGCCGGGGAGCGGCTGCGTGATGTTGGCGCTGCGCCCGATGATCAAGTGGCGCTTGCCCTTGTAGTTCTTCTTCATCTGCTCGGCCACATGCTGCTCGCCACAGTTGAGCGCAAAGCCGGGCATGAATTCGCTGTCGGGCAGCTGCGGCAGATTTTCGCGCGTACCCTGAATACCGGCGAACTTTTCGACGTACGAGTACCACGGCGCGATGTCCTTGTAGCGAATCGGCCAGTCGACGGCGAGGCCGTCCTTGGCGTTCGCCTCGAAATCGAAATCGCTCCAGCGATAGCTCTGGCGCCCCCACATCAGCGAGCGGCCGCCGAGGTGGTAGCCGCGATACCAGTCGAACCGCTTGACCTCGGTGTACGGGCTGTCCTTGTCGTTGGCCCAGTAGTCGAGGTTCTTCTCGTTCAGCGGGTAGTCACGACGCAGCACCGGATAGTCGGCTTCCATCTGCTTCGTGCGCCCGCCACGGTGCGGATACTCCCACGGGCCCTTCGTGGCGTTCTTGTAGCCCGTGATGTGGTCGATGTTGTGACCGCGCTCGAGGAGCAGGACCTTGAGGCCTTTCTCGGTGAGTTCCTTCGCGGCCCAGCCGCCGGAAATGCCGGAGCCCACGACAATCGCGTCGAACTCCGTCGTCTGTGCAGCCTGCACTGCGCCTCCTGTTCGCGGCCTCGGGAAGGATGGGCCGATCGGTGCTGGTCCGGCGTGGTGGGAGAGTGCGCCGGTGATGCCGAGGGGCAGACCCCTCGACGTCATCCCCAAAAAGTGTACGCCGGCACACGCCCACGCGAGGGGTGTTTCGGAAACAACCGGGGCGTTCGCTCCCCAGTCCAGCCCACCCGGTGCTTGACGAACGGTGCGGACGGACGAGCTTCGGGGCATGTCTGCCTATTCCCTGCTTTCGCGCCCGCGCCGCCTGGCGTTGGCCGCCGCGCTCGGTGCCGCCGCCCTGTCGCTCTCCGCGTGTGCCGGGGCCCGTCCCGCGCCGGCCGCCGAGCCGGAGTTCATCCATCCCGACGGCCCACCGGTGAATCCGTTCTCCCCGGCGGTCCGCGTGGGCAATCTCGTCTTCGTGTCGGGGACGCTTGGCACCACCGGCACGGGACTCACGCTCGTGCCCGGCGGCATCACGCCGGAAACGCGTCAGGTGATGGAGAACATCAAGCGCACGCTCGCGGCTGCCGGCCTCGGCATGGATCGCCTCGTGAAGTGCACGGCGTTCCTCGCCGACCTCAAGGAGTGGCCGGCCATGAACGAGGTGTACCGCTCGTACTTCGGCAACGGGAAGTATCCGGCCCGCGCGGCGGTGCAGGCCACGCTGCTGAACGGGGCTCGGGTGGAACTGGAGTGCGTGGCTGCGGCGAAGTGACGCGCACGTTGTAGCGGCTCTGGGGCGCTGAACACGCCCCGGCAAACGAAGGCCCCGGTCGGGTCGTGCTCGTCGTCTAGTCGTGGCAGTCGCTGCGTGCGCGATGCAGCCCGGCGCGCCGAGGGCCCGGCGCGCGAATCCCTGAGGGGGTGACGCCGGCGCGCGGAGGAGCGAAGCGACGGAGCCGCGCTCGGCCACCCCCGAAGTGCATTCGCGACTGGGACCTCGGTGTGTCGGGCGTCTCGCAAGCGAGTCCGCCGCGACCCGAGCCCCGACCCGAGCCCTACTCCTCGCCGGCCACGCCGTCGATGTTGAAGCCCAGTGCGCGCAGCTTGCCGCTCATCTCCTTCTTCTCCACCGACTTCACGTAGGCTTCTTCCGGCTCGATCGTCTTGCTCTTCACCAAGGTGATCAGGGCGTCGTTGAGCGTCTCCATCCCCAGCTTCCGCTGGGTCTGGATGATGTTCGGAATCTGCACCGTCTTGCCTTCGCGGATCAGCGCGCTCACCGCCTTGTTCACGAGCAGGATCTCGCGCGCGGCCACACGGCCGCCGCCGATCTTCTTGCACAGCGTCTGCGACACCACGCCCTTGAGCGACTCGGCCAGCATGATGCGGATCTGATCCTGCCGGTCGGCGGGAAACTGGTCCACGATGCGGTTGATGGTGCTGGCCGCCGTGCTGGTGTGCAGCGTGCCGAACACGAGGTGCCCCGTCTCGGCCGTCTCGAGCGCGATGGCGATGGTTTCGAGATCGCGCAGCTCACCCACGAGGATGATGTCCGGATCCTCGCGCAGCGCCGCTCGCAGCGCGCTCTTGAACGACTGCGTGTGCACGCCCACCTGCCGCTGCGTGATCAGGCACTTCTTGCTCTGGTGGACGAACTCGATCGGGTCTTCGATCGTGATGATGTGATCGGAGCGCGTCCGGTTGATGAGGTCCACCAGTGCGCACAGCGTGGTGGACTTGCCCGAGCCGGTGGGGCCCGTGACGAGTACCAGCCCCTTCGTAAGATTGCAGAGCGCCTGCACCTCGGGTGACAGCCCCATCTGCTCCACCGTGACGGTGGCGCTGGCGATGGTGCGAATGACTGACGCGGTGCCATGCCGGTCGCGCAGCACATTCACGCGGAAGCGCGATACGCCATCGATCTCGTACGCGAAGTCGGTATCCCAGTTCGCGGCGAATTCGCCGCGATTCTTCTCCGGCATCACCGAGGTCATCATGGCCGTGACCATGTCGTCGGTGAGCGGGTTCTCGCCTTCGAGGCGCAGCAGATCCCCGCCGAGGCGGAAGATGGGCGGCTCGCCCACGCGCAGGTGCAGGTCGGCGGCGCCGCGTGAGACCTGAATGCGGAGCAATCGCTCGAGAGCGTCCCGTGCCTGGTCCTGCGACGAGAACGGTCCGAACGGCGCGTCCCCGGCACGGCGGCGCACCGCGGCGATTTCACCGGGCGCGGGTGTCCCCGAGGGTTCACGGTCCACCCAGCGACGGATGCGGATGCGCGTGGTCGACGGGTCGCTGTCCTGCTGCACCAGCCACTGCTTGTCGTTGAATCGGTACAGGAACCGGATCGCCTGTGCCGCCGCAACCGACGGACGGTCGTCGGGGGCGGCCAGTTCGCCGACCAGCGCCAGGACCTGCGCCTGGGTGAGCACCTGGGTGCTCACTTGCTGTAATCCGCTCGGCGTGACGCACTGGATCGGCGCATCGGTCTCGAGGAGAATCAGCGAGGCCGCGCCTGATTCCAGGCGTGGCAGGATCTTGTCGAGTTGAGGCACGGGTGACAGCGGTGGCAAAGGTGCATCGGCCGCACCCAGTGGAACCGTTACGTCATTGGAACGGTCGGCGGGCCACACGGAGGACGAATGGCATGGCGGGTTGGAAACGGAGGCCGTCACGATTTCGTCGCCGGCCCGTTGCCGGTACGCGACACCCTGCTCACACGATGGTGGCGCAGGCGGGTGACTGTTCTCGGTGCCGACGACGGCCGCCGGACTCCCATCGCTGCCCGAGCCATGCCCGCTACCCTGTTGTCGCACCAGGCCATCGTGCTGCCCCTCAAGATGCGCTGGCCCCGCTGGTTTTCCGGCGTCGGATTGTGCATCGGCAGCATGGCGCCCGATCTCGAATTCATCGGACGCATGTCCGACGACTGGCTGTTCAGCCACACCGTCGGCGCGCAGCTCTGGTTCACCGTCCCGCTGTCGATGGGGCTGACGTGGATCCTCACCGCGCTCGTGTTGCCGGCGCTGCTGCCATTCCTGCGTGATCATCCGCGGCTGCGCCTGCACGATCTGGCCGCCCTGTCCGCGCCAGCCTCCGCACGGGAATGGGGTGCCGTGGCCTGGTCGTCCTGGGTGGGCGGTCTGTCCCATGTGGTGCTCGATGGCATTACGCACGGCAATCACTCGGGGTGGCTGGTCCCGACGTTCCCCGTGCTGCGTACACCGGTGCCTCATTTCGGAGGCGCCGTCCCGTTGCATGATGCCCTGCAGTTCTGGCTCACGCTGGTGTTTGCCGTGGTGACCGTGCTCCTGTGGCAGCGCATCGTGGCGCGCGGATTGCTCTGGCAGTGGCGCCGGCGTCGGGCGATGCAGTTACCGCGGCAGCCGCGAACGGTCGGCATGCGGATGCTGTGGATCGTGGCCGGGTGCGCGGCGCTGGGGGCGTGTACCGGCCTGCTGCAGCAGCATGACCAGCCCAAGGCCGCGGCGGCCGCGATCGCTTTCGGGGCCATCGACATGGCGGCGGCCGCGGTGCTGCTGCTGGCGGTGGGGCGGGGGCGGGTGCGGCACGAGGGGCGGGGGGCATCGGCGGGATGAGCGTGCGCGCCTCGAACTGCAGACGGCAGACGGCAGGAACCACAGCACGCAGTAACGGAGGAATTCGGTATAACAAAACGGGCGCCACCGCTTCGCGGGGCGCCCGATTTCCTTTGCGGTAGGGATATCGGGAGCCGCGCGCAGCGCTGGCTCCCGTGTTTTTCTACCGAATTCCTCCCCTACTGCGCGCTGTCGTGCCTGCCGTCTGCCGTCTGCTGTTCACCCAACCCCCACCCCCGCCACCCCCTACAGCGCCGGCCACATCGCCGCCGTGCACGCCGTCCCCAGCACCGTCATCACCGTGCGGACGCGGGCATTCCAGGCCGGCAGCAGCCCCGCCCGGGACCCCTGCACGTCCCACAGCAGCTGTCCCGCCGACGAGAGCAGGAGCAGTCCCACGGCCGTGCGTGGTGCGGTGTGGGGGACGAGTGCGAACATCCCCAGCACCGATGGCACCGCCGACAGCACGAGTCGCGGCAGATGCGGGCGGTCCGGGGACCGCACGAGTTCCGCCCCCCAGCGGGCGCCGCCCAGGAAGGTCAGCGTGAGCGCCGAGTAGACGAGAAAGACCGTCTTGGCGGCGTCGGCGTACGCCGGGACCCCGTACACGAGGGCCAGACAGGTGACGAATGGCATCAGCCCGGAGAGACTGATCAACCAGATGGCGCGTGAAGGCATGGCAAAACCATGGCGCACTTCGGGATCGCGCGGTAGTCTCCCGCCCATGCCTTCCACAGCCTCGCGTCTCTCCGTCTTCACGGAATCCGTCATCCGCGGCACGACCCGCCTCGCCAATCAGCACGGCGCCATCAACCTGTCGCAGGGATTCCCGGACTTCGATCCGCCCGAGGTGCTGCTGGAGGGGCTCGATCGGGCGCGCAACGGTCCGTTCCACCAGTACGCCGTCACGTGGGGCGCGCCGCGTTTCCGGCAGGCGCTGGCGAAGAAGATCAGCCACTTCAGCGGCCTCGACGTCGATCCCGAGCAGCATCTCGTCGTGACGTGCGGCAGCACCGAGGCGATGATGTGCGCGATGATGACGGCGTGCAATCCGGGCGACAAGGTCATCGTCTTCTCGCCCTTCTACGAGAATTACGCCGCCGACGCGATTCTCTCCGGCGCCGAACCCATCTACGTGCCGCTGCATCCACCGGGCTTCGGATTCGACGAGGACGATCTCAAGAAGGCTTTCGCGCAGCACCCGAAGGCGATCGTCGTGTGCAATCCGTCGAACCCGAGCGGCAAGGTGTTCACGCGCGAGGAGTTGCTCACGATCCTGCGCTACGCCGAGCAGTACGACACGTGGGTCATCACCGACGAGCCGTACGAACACATCGTGTACGCGCCGCACTCGCACGTGTATTTCAACACGCTGCCGGGGGCGTTCGAGCGCACGATCACGGTGAACTCGCTGTCGAAGACGTACAGCATCACCGGCTGGCGTCTTGGCTACGTGCACGCGCCGGCGCACGTGATCAATCAGGCGAAGAAGGTGCACGACTTCCTCACCGTGGGCGCTGCGGCCCCGCTCATGGAGGCCGCCGTCGGGGCGCTCGAGCTCCCGCAGCCGTACTACGACGGGCTCACGTCGCTGTACACGGCGAAGCGCGAACTCTTCCTCGACATCCTGCGCACCACCGGGCTACCGTTCACCGAACCGCAGGGCGCCTACTACGTGATGGTGGACATCAGCGCGCTGGGCTTCCCCAATGACACCGCCGCGAGCGAGTGGCTCATCAAGGAGGTCGGCGTGGCCGGCGTGCCGGGGTCGAGCTTCTTCCGCGAGCCGGTGAACCACCTCATCCGCTTCCATTTCGCCAAGCGCGAGGAAACGCTGCGCGCGGCGGGTGAGCGGCTGGGATCCCTCTCGGTGCGGGCGAACGCGGGGCGCTGAGCCCCGCACGGCTACGGTAGCGACGATGGCGCCGTCGCCGAGTAGTAGAGAGCGACGAGCACCAACGCCATGAAGGCGGCCATGAGATATTTCGCGTTGCGCATGCCGCCAATATCGCCGCTCAGGGCGCGCGCAGGAATGCCAGCACATCGGTGGCCGTCCGCCGGGGATCCTCCTCGTGCGGCACGTGCCCGAGTTCGGGATACAGGACCAGCTGCGCGCCGGGGAGCAGCTGCAGGAAGCGCGCGGCGGTGGCGGGAGGGATGAGCCGGTCCTGCGCGCCCCAGAGGATGAGCGTGGGGCTGGTGATACGCGCGAGGAGCATGGTGTCGGCCCCCGGACGGCTCTGCGCGAAGCGGGCCGGCAGCGCGGCGCGGTTGCCGGCTCGACGCGTGAGATCGTAGTAGCGATCGACGAGCGCGTCGCTCACCCGCGACGTGTCACCGTACACATCGCGCACGCTCGAGGTCACCACCCGTCGCGGCAGGATGCGCGTCATGAGCCACGACAGGCGCGGGTCGCGAGCCAACCGGAAGCCGATCGGGACCGACAGCGAGGTGAAGGGAAGGCCGGCCGGATCCACCAGCACCAGCTTGCGCACGCGATCGGGATGCTGCGCCGCGACATGCCAGGCGATCTCCCCACCCAACGAGTTCCCAGCGAGATCGACGCGACGCACGCGCAAGGAATCCATCAGTGCCACCACGAACCGCGTGTAGCGCTCCATGCGATAGTCGTCGCGCGGATCGGGGCCGGTGAGGCCGAAGCCCGGGAGATCCATTGTCAGCACGCGCCGGGAGGGGCGCATGACCTCGCTCCATCCTTCCCACGTGTGCAGGCTCGCCGAGGTCCCGTGCAAGAGCAGCACGGGGACGCTGTCGGTCGCGATGCCTTCGTCGCGCAGGTGCACCGTGAGGCCGTCTACCGCGCGGAACTGCGACGGCGGCGGCGCCCATCTGGTGCGAAGGCTCTCCACGGGGAGATCGGGGGTGTAGAGCGACCACCCGAGTGCACCGAGCGTGAAGGTGAGCAGCGTGGCGATCGCCACTGTTGTCTTGCGCATCCGTAGCCTCCAAGTCCATGGCATCATCGGGAAGTCGACACGTTCAGGTCTCCGCGCCGTGGGGCAGGTGGAGCGAGAACTCCGAGCCTCCGCCGTCGCGAGGTCGATACTGGACATCACCACGCTGCGCGCGCGCAAAGGTGCGGGCGATCGACAGCCCCATACCCATGCGCAGGCTCGCGCCCTCCCCGTCCACGGCCGATGCCGCCGTCGGTCGACGCATCGGGGCGAAGAGTCGGTCCAAGTCGGCGTCATCGATTCCGGGGCCCCGGTCACTCACCGTGATGTGTATGATGCGCGGCGACTCGCGGCACAGTCGCATGGCAATATCGATTGGTTCGCTCGGCGGAGCGTATCGCGCGGCGTTCTGTAGCAGGTTGCCGAGGACCTGCACGCTCAGGGTGAGATCGCACCGCACAGACAGCGGAGTCGGGGATGGTTCGACGCGAACCGTTCGCCCCGCCAGGAGCGCCTCCGACGACCGCAGCGCGGTATGAATCAGGTGTGCGGCATCGTGCCGTTCCACCCGCAGGACACCCCCGCCGCCATCCGAGGCAAAGCGCTGGAGTGTCGCGAGGTACTCGCCAAGGCGCTCGGCCTCCTCGCCGACGCGTTGCAACGCAACATCACCCGCGAACCCCGCGGCGGGATCCGCGAGTAGCGAGAGTGTGGCGATCGGTGAGCGGAGGTCGTGGGCGAGTGAACTCAGGAGCGCGTTCTTGAGACGATCGGCCTCCCTGAGCACGCGCGCCGTGGAGGCTTCGCGTTCGAGTTGCAGGCGTTCCGCACTGAGGCGCTCCACCTCGCGCGTACGCTGCTCCGCTATCCGCGTGGCCTCGCGCTGTTTGGCGAACAGCTCCGAGAGAAGCCAGCCCGTGAGCGCGAACCCGATGAGGACGATCCAGTCGAGATCGGTGGCGTGACCGAAGGAAAAGCGCGGCGGGACATAGAACCAGTCCACCGCGAGGTAGCCAAGCATGACCATCGTCATGGCCAGCGCGCGTCCACCGTGACGGCTGGCGAACATGATGAGGACCATGTACGCGAGGACCGCGTGCGAAACGCGGATCTGCGGCAGGTCCGAGGCGAGATACAGCAGTGCCGTGGTGCCGGCGTAGGCGACCAGCCACAGGATCCACACGGGCGGGCGCGGGAACGTCACTGCGGCCCGTTGAAGCGATAACCGACGCCCGGCTCGGTGATGATGATACTTGGCACCTGCGGATTCGGTTCGATCTTCCGGCGCAGGTGGGTCAGGTGTACCCGCACATGGGTCGAGTAATCGCCGAACTCGCGAGCCCACACCATGTCCCACAATTGCTTGGGCGATACCGGGCGACCGCCCTGCAGAATCAGTGCGCGCAAGAGCGCCCACTCGGTCGGCGTGAGCCGCTGTTGTTCGCCATTGCGCACGACCCGCTGATTGACGAGATCGATCTCGACGCCATTGATGTTGGTATGCGCCCACGATCGTGCCGCATGCGAGGCGGCGGAGCGCCGCAATTGGCCGCGCACCCGCGCAAGCAGCTCCGCTGCGCCGCACGGTTTAGTGATGAAGTCGTCGGCGCCGGCATCCAGTAGCGCGACCTTGTCCTCCTCGCTGTCGCGTCCGGAGAGCACGATGACGGGGACATCCGTCACCGTCCGCAGCCGATTCACCAGATCCGTGCCGTCGCCGTCTGGGAGCCCGAGGTCGAGGATGATGATATCGGGTTGCGCCTGCGCGACCTCCCGGAAAGCGCCGGCGAGGGTAGACGCGGTCCGGATGTCGCGGCAGATGGTGCCGAGGGTGTGCGCCAGTGCCCCACGCAGCGCATCGTCGTCTTCGACGATCAGAACGCGTTCCGGATCGACCGAATCACCCAGTATGAACGGCATGGCGCAGCGGGATCGGAGCGGGGGGATCGCGCGGGGCGCTGGCGCCCGGACGCAGGACGACACCGGACGGCATCGCCCTCCTCGGGTCTATCCTAATGCGCCCCCCCATGCTACCACAAACCCGGACACGAGTGGGCGCTTCGCTACGCGGGGACGTCGAGCGTCGCGAGGTCGATAACAAAGCGGTACTTCACATCCGACTTCAGCATGCGCTCGTAGGCCTCGTTTACCGCGTCCGCCTTGATGAGCTCGATGTCGGCCGTGATGCCATGCTGGCCACAGAAGTCGAGCATCTCCTGCGTCTCCGCGATGCCGCCGATGAGCGACCCGGCGAGACGGCGGCGCTTCATGATGAACGTGAACGCACGCGGCGACGGATGCGGCTCGGGGGAGCCGCCCAGCAGGACCAACGTGCCATCGAGGCGGAGCAGCTGCATCTCGCCGTCGATATCGTGCGGCGTCCCCACCGTATCGATGATGAGGTCGAGCGAGTTGCGGAGCGTCGCCATCGCACTCGCGTCCCGCGAGACCACCACCTCGTGGGCGCCCAGCCGGCGCGCGTCATCGGCCTTGGCCGCGGAAGTCGTCAGGACCACCACGTGCGCTCCGAGCGCACTGGCGAGCTTCACCGCCATATGGCCAAGGCCGCCAATGCCGACGACGCCGACCCGTGACCCGGGTCCCACCTGCCACTGACGCAACGGCGACCAGGTGGTGATGCCGGCGCAGAGGAGGGGCGCCACAGCGGCCGGGTCGAGGTTGTCCGGGACGCGGAGCACGAACTGCTCGTTGACCACGATCCCCGTGGAGTAGCCGCCTTGCGTAGGGAGGCCGGTCTGCTTCTCCACGCCACCGTACGTCCCGGTCATGCCGTTGTCACAGTACTGCTCGACGCCGTCGGCGCAGGGCTGGCAGTGCTGGCAGCTGTCCACCATGCACCCCACCCCCACCAAGTCACCGGCCCTCCAGCGGGTGACGGCGCTGCCGACCGACTCCACCCGCCCGACGATCTCGTGCCCGGGGACCTGCGGGTAGCGGCACGGGCCCCACTCCCCCCGTACGGTATGGAGGTCAGAGTGACAGATTCCGCAATACATGATGCGGATGTGCACGTCGTGGGCGCCCACGTCGCGGCGGTCGAAGCGCCACGGGGCGAGTGGTCCGGCCGCGTCGAACGCAGCAATGCCGATGGTCGGGATCATGATGGACTAAACGTGTACCGGGGCTGGCGCGTTTTCCATCCGTAAACGCCGCACCGCGTGTATCGTACGGCGCTTCACTTTCTGTTCCCCTTCTCCCCTCTCCATGTCACTCACTCGTTTCGTCCCGCGATCTGCCGCGGTGGTGGCTGGTGTCGCGCTGCAGGGCGTGATGCTCGCCTCGTCGCTCGGCGCGCAGGCGCTCGACTCCGCCACGGTGGCTGGTCTGCGCTGGCGCACCGTCGGCCCGGCCAACTTCATGGGCCGTCTCTCCGATGTCGTCGGCATTCCGAGCCCATCCAAGACGGTGTTTGTCGCTGCCGCCGGCGGCGGTATCTGGAAGAGCACCAACAACGGCACCACCTGGCGCCCGGTGTTCGACGACAAGCGCATCATTTCCATGGGCATGCTGGCGATCGCCCCGAGCGATACGCAGCAGGTGTGGGCCGGCACGGGTGAGCCGAACTCGCGCAATTCCATCGAGCCGGGCGGCGGCATCTTCAAGAGCACCGACGGCGGCATCACCTGGAAGCCGATGGGCCTCGAAAAGACCGAGCACATCGGCCGGATCGCGGTGCATCCCACCAATCCCAACGTCGTGTTCGTAGCGGCGCTCGGCGCGGCATGGCGCTCCAACCCCGATCGCGGGCTCTACAAGACGACCGACGGC
>Ga0315909_10006564_pt1 | contig 13109 bp, 10 predicted proteins | sample LakEriMetagenome_11_FD_203527 | JGI IMG/M metagenome (GOLD analysis project Ga0315909, IMG submission 203527) | Freshwater fungal communities from buoy surface, Lake Erie, Ohio, United States - Buoy 2 MA125 | ecosystem: Environmental > Aquatic > Freshwater > Lake | place: USA: Lake Erie, Ohio...
CCGCGCTGAGCGATCGGAATCGATGGGTAAAAGAGCAGCTTGTCCACGTTCAACATTCGATAAATCGATACCGCTGTTGGCACACACGAAACCATGCTTAGTTTCGGTAATGATGAGGTCGCCTCGACGACGCACAATGCGCACCGCTTCTTCTTCAACAAGTACTTTGTGTGACAGCGGGTCGTCGGGGTCAATTTCAACGAGTCGACCTTCTGCTTTCGACACAATTTTTTGTGTCACAACCAAAACGTCGTTGTCGAGAAGCGGCCCATTGGGTTCACCTGAACATGCTTCAACAATGATGTCTCCTAGTTGCATGCCGGGAATAATTTCCCCAATTCCTTCAACACCCCACGCGGTTAACTTGCTCATATGGCTCTTATGTTGCCACGCCAATGGCGCTGAGGCACGTTTGGGTGAGCGCAGCAGAAATTTCAGCTGTTTTCATAATGGTATTGGTGGCAATGCAGCGCATTCCTTCACGTTCCACAGCGGAAATGAGGTGCTCGTCGGCGGTGTCGATGACCAAAGTAGAAGCAATCGGCGCATACAACCGAGCCACACCCACCACACTGGGTTCATGCCCCATCTCGCTCATCATGCGGTCGGCGGGGCCTTTGAGTGCTGCGCCAGCAACGATGGGGGAAATAGCTACAACGGTGTCGCGACGTGCGGTAAGTGTTGCGTCGAAGTTCTTGAGTGCTCGCATGGGGCCAATGGAAACGATCGGGTTCGATGGAGCAATAATGATTGCATCGGCAGAGCTCATATCATTGAGCCCGAGAGCAGATGCCTCAGCAACACCAGCAAAGCGAACACTGCGAATAGCAACTGAGTGGCGGAGCTTGACAAAGTATTCCTGAAATGAAATTTCACTACCGTCAACAAGTGTGACCATGGTGGAAACGCGATCATTAGTCATGGGAACCACACGAAAGCCGATGCCGAATGCTTGTGTAATTTCTGCGGTCACTTCTGCAAGTGTTGCGCCTTCGGCGAGACGTGTGGTGCGATAAAAATGTGTCGCAAGGTCGCGGTTGCCTAAGCCAAACCACGACTCTCCGGCCAGTGAATGTGCAGGGCGAACATCGGCAAAACGCACGAGGTTTTCCATGGTGACAAAAGTTTCATTGGCAAGGCCCCAACCGCGTTCAGGGTCAATTGATTCCGACACGGTGTAGGTAACAGTGTCGAGGTCGGGAGAAATAGACAAGCCATGCATCACGGTGTCATCGCCGGTATTCACAATTGTCACGAGTTTGTTATGGGCAATGGCATGTTGGGCACCACGTAAGAAACGTGCAGCACCTACTCCGCCTGAAATCACACAAATCATGGGTGTTTGCTCCACATCATCTCCCTGATCGTAGAGGCGCAACTGTTAGAGTCAACTCTCATATGGCACGCGCATTAATTACCGGAATTACAGGTCAAGACGGACAACACCTTGCAGAGTTCTTGCACTCCAAGGGTTATGAAGTCTTTGGCATGATCAAGGGTCAAAATAATCCTCGTGCCGAACTCTTGCGCGATGAGTTCCCCTATGTTGAATTGGTGTCGGGCGACCTCACCGACCTGCCCAGTTTGGTTTCCACCCTCGAGCGCGCTCAACCCACCGAAATTTACAACTTGGGCGCAATTTCCTTTGTGCATTTCTCGTGGACCCAAGCCGAGCTCACTGCAAATACCACGGGTCTTGGTGTGCTGCGCATGCTCGAAGCTATTCGCATGGTGGGTGGCGCTCAAAACAACCCTATGCGTTTTTACCAGGCCTCTTCTTCGGAAATGTTCGGCAAAGTACGTGAAGTGCCACAAACAGAACTCACTCCGTTCCACCCGCGTTCGCCGTATGGCTGCGCAAAGGTGTTCGGCCACGACATCACTGTGAACTATCGCGAGAGCTACGGCATGTATGCCTGCTCGGGCATTTTGTTCAACCACGAGGGTCCGCGCCGCGGTCTCGAGTTTGTTACACGTAAAATTTCTAACGCTGTTGCTCGCATCAAGTTGGGCGTGCAGCAAGACATTTCACTCGGCAACCTCGACGCCAAGCGCGACTGGGGCTATGCCGGCGACTATGTGAAGGCAATGTGGCTCATGTTGCAACAAGATGAACCCGACGACTACGTGGTGGCCACGGGCGAAACGCACTCCATTGAAGAATTCTTAGAGTTGGCATTTGCTGAAGTCGGTATTTCCGATTGGCACCCATATGTCACTCAAGATCCGAAATTCTTCCGACCCGCAGAAGTCGACCTGCTCATTGGTGACCCCACCAAGGCAAAAACAAAATTGGGCTGGACACCAGAAGTTGACTTCCCACATTTGGTGAAGATGATGGTGGAAAACGATTTGCGCATTGAAAGCGCAAAGCTCAACCGCTAATTGTTGAAATCGAACTAGCCCTCAACTGGGCGGTCGCTCATTGCTTCAAGCATCGACTCCACATCGGGTGTATCGCCACTTGCGATGCGACTACGTAGTGCAAAGGCAAAGACACAAAGTGCAAGTGTGGAAGACACCACCGATGCAATTTCCACTCGCAAGAACAAGTCGTTGCTCGAGAGCCATGTGGCGAGCACAAAACTGGTCATTCCCGCAGTCCAACCCAGCGCAACCCACTTATGGCCATGCAACGCAATTACTGCTTGTGCTGTGGCTAAAGCCATCATGTACAACGCGCTCCCAAGAGCCAACAACGTGAGTGTGCGGCGGTCGAGGTCGCTTTGGTACACGGCTTTCAAGATGGGTGGGCCAGCAATAGCCGAACCGCCAACGCCAATAACTCCAATGGCAATCACCGCGTAGGTGAGGTGGCGAAAGGCCACGCGAAATTCAGTGAGGTCGCCATGTGCGGCAAGGCGAGCAAGTCGTGGCAAAAGAGCGGCCTGAATTGCTTGGAAAAGAAAAAGTGGAACGCGAGCAAGTAAGACACCGTTACCAAATTTGGTGACGAGTTCCGATTCTGAACTGTCGGCCAAAATGTTCATGCCAATAGGGCCGGCGTTCACCAATGCTGCAGCCATGATGGAGCCACCTAATAGCCACCCCAGGTTCGGAGTAATTTCCGACCACGATGCGGGTTCGCCGTCTTCAGTGCTGAGTGCTCCACGAAAATAGACAATGGCAACACCGAGAAGTGGGGCAAGAGCAACAACCATTGCGTAGGCGCCAATTACTTTCACGCCAATGAGCCACAACGCAATGCACCCGGCAATACGCGTAGCGCCGTCCATCCCCATCACAATGCCGTAGTCAACAAATTTCCCGGTACCAGAACAAATACCACGGGCCAGGTGAGCAGGTGCGTATCCCACAAAGGCCAAAATGAGTGCTGCTGTGACTAGCCAGTGGCCTTCAAAGAAATCTTTGGTGAGCCATGGGCTGCCAGCAAGAACAAGCGCACTCACTATTGCTGCAAGACCAATAGTGAGCGGAATGATTTTACGGACAACGGGTAGACCCCCTTGGCCAAGAGCGCGTCGATGCGCGAGTGCGCGACCCACTTCTTGTTCAATAGGCATGAAAAAACCCGGTGCCAGGGCAAAGGTGGCAAACCACAACGCAACGATGGGCTTGAAATTTTCCTGGCCCAGTGCTTGTTGGCCAACTTTAAAAAATGCGTAACTTGCTACGCCGGCAACTAAAAGACCAACACCAACAGGAACTGTGCCTTCAGGAAGAGGAATTTTCTCGTCGAGAGTTCGCTTCTCGCTAGCACCGTTGTTATTCACGCACCTTGCAGGCTAGTGCTGTTAGTTGTTACGTAGCGGTGAGCGTTCGTTCAATTTGTTACAAAGAAGCGTTGCGATGCTTTTTGCATGATCAGCAACTTCTGCAATATGTGTTGCGAGCTCGGGGTTTTCTGTTTGCAGCGTGGTCATTGCTTCACGACGGCGTACTTGCAGTTGTTGAAAGGCGAGCACTCCTGTGCCCACGGTGACATACAGGGCCTCTTTGCCGTATTCAGACACCTTTTGTGCAATCTGTGGCACATCGATTTCTGACAAATCGATGTCGACAACGGGTACTTTCCAGGAAGGAAGGCGAAAGTCGCTGGGAATGTTCACAAGGGGAGGGTATCTGGCACTGCTAACTTTTGCAAGCACTTTGGGCAGTGGAGGAGCCTTTTCAGGACTCCCTACTAGCCTTACTCCATCACGGATTTCACCTCTTACCAGTGGCCGAACGACGGCAACGCGGTGCCACCCGTGGTGGCATCGATGGTGGTGTTCTGCGACCCAGTGGGGCCAGAAGGGCTAGTAGGTAGCGACTTCGCCGAAGTTGTGGCTGGCTTGGTGGGCCAAGACTACGAGTCGCTCCAGTACCTCTTTTTCCTGGTAGGGCCCGACGACGAGGTGCGACAAGCCTACGAAAGCCACATTGCCCAGCACTTACCGCTCGCTGCCGTGCGCAAAGTGGAAGGTAACCCTGGTTATGGGCCAACCCAAAATGCCGCAGCCCGTTTGGTCGATGGCGACAACGGACTCTTTCTCTTTTTGCACGACGATGTGTGTCTAGCCAGTAATGCGGTCAGTGAACTTGTCACCGAATTGTCGCGTTCCAATGCAGCAGTGGTGGGCCCAAAGCTTGTGCAGTGGGACGACTCATCGCTTTTGCAGCATGTGGGAATGGGCGTCGACCGTTGCGGTGAAATTGACCCCATTGTGCTCCCGGGAGAAAAAGACCAACAACAACACGACGCAGTAGCCGACGTGTTTTGTTTGCCCAGTGCTTGCTTGCTCGTGCGGTCCGACCTGTTTCGTACCTTGGGTGGTTTCCATCCGGGCATCACCTTTGGTGGCGAAGAGATGGACCTGTGTTGGCGCGTGCATCTCACCGGCGGCCGTGTTGTTGTAGTGCCAAGTGCGGTTGCGCGACACCGTGAAAATTTCACGTCTCGTCAACCACTCATTGGGCTCACCACAATGAGCGAAACACATCGTGTGGCAACAGTTTTGTCGTGTACTTCTGGTGCGCGACTCTTGCCCGTCTTTTTCCAAATGCTCGGGCTATCACTGTTGGAACTTCCTATTGCCATCGCAACAGGAAAATGGAAACAAGGAGTGGCGGCACTTCGGGCAACATGTGGTGGTGTGTTGCAGTTGGGCTCTATTGCAAAACGGCGCCGCGCGGTGCAGCAATCACGACTCGTGAACGATGCCGAAGTGCGTTATTTGCAGGTGCGTGGAAGCGCTCGAGCTACAAACTTTTTGCGTTTGCGTCGTGCGGAAAATGAAGCGCGTCGACGCGAGTCATTCGTGGTTGCCAAAGAACGAGAGCGCCGGCAGCGTTTTTCCGTGGTTGTTGGTTGCATGCTCGCTGCAATAGTGCTGGTAGGAAGTCGTCAACTCTTTTTCCGCGGAGTAGCAAACATTGGCCAGTTTGTGCCCTTTACCGAGTCGTGGCGTTCATTGGCAGCGGCGTATCGATTGGGCTGGTGGCCAGCAGGTTTTGGTTCGTTGTCGCCTGCTCCAACGGGAACCGCACTGGTTGCCGTTGCCTCGTTTTTCTCTTTGGGAAATCCGGCGCTCTTGCGAACACTCGCCATTGTGGGGCTGTTACTTGTTGCTGCAATAGGGATGTGGCACGCAAGTGCTGCAGTGTCGTCAAGTCGGGCCCGCATTGCTGGTGTCGTTACTTACCTTGCTTTGCCCATCGGGTATGAATGCATTGCAACAGGGCGCTGGGGTGCGCTTGCATGTTTCGCTGCACTGCCCTGGGTCATTGCAGCATTCAACACTGCACGTCATGTTGATACTGCACGAGCGAGCGATATTGCACGCCAAGGCGTGCGCCTCGGCCTAGTCATTGGTGTTGTTGCGGCCTTTGAGTCGTCTTTCGTACCTTTGTGTGTCGTGCTCTTTGGTTTGTGGTGGCTGAGCGGGATCGTTTCGGGTGGAAAAAATTCAGTTCGAGGAGCGGCGAGCATTTTCGGAGTGGGTATTGTCAGCGCATTGCTGCTGCAGCTCATGTGGCTGAGCAACTACGTCAATAGCAACTGGTGGCAAACAATTGTTGGTTTCGACTCGGGTGTAGGAATGCAAAAGGGGCTCAAGGAACTAGCAAGTTTCGATTTTGGGCGCTTTCACTTAGCAACGTTTGCTCTGTTGTATTTCTTTGTACTTGTCATAAGTCTTGGCACTGCGCGTGGTGAGCGTTTCGTGCTTGCGTTACGTGGCACTGCATTTGTTGTTGTGTTCCTCGGTTTTGCGGTAGTGGGCGATACCCGTGCGGTGAATGCGGCCATGCCCGACCCTGCTGTGCTTCTCACAGTGGTGGCCTTGGGTCTTGCACTCGGAGCCATCTCTGCGGTGGAAGCTTTCGATGTAGACGTAAAGGGTCGTAAGTTTGGCTGGCAGCAACCCGCAAGCGTGTTGGCACTCTGCGCCATCGCAGTAGGAGCATTCCCTCTGGCCGTGAATGCGGCAAATGGTCGATGGAACCAGCCATCCTCTTCGTTGTCAAGTTTGTTATCGCAACTACAGAAGAACCCAGCTGAGGGCGACTATCGCATTTTGTATTTGGGTAACCCGCAGTTGTTGCCTGCAGCTCCACGCACTGTTCCCTTTGGTGCAAAAGACACTGTGCAGTTGGGGTACGCCATTACCGATGATGGTGCTGCAACTTTGTACAACCAGTGGGCTGCGAAAAGAACCTCTGCAGTTGTCTCACTAGAAAATACTTTGCAAGACCTGAGCGAAGGCAACACACCTCGCATTGGTCGCTTGCTGGCACCACTCGGAGTGCGCTACATCGTGGTGCCACTCATTGATGGGTCACGAAGTACTCGTGCACAACCATTGCCGTTGCCGCAGGGTCTGATGAGCGCGCTTGAAGTTCAGCTCGACTTTCGGCGTCAATACTTTGCCAGCGATTTAGTTATTTATGAAAATGTTGCGTGGGCACCGACGCTTGCGCAACTTACTGAAGCTGGCATTGTGGCAAGTAAGAACGCGGGCAATGAAGCACTTGTGTTGTCTGACCTGCGTGGTGCAACACCAGCAAAAACTGGTTTCATCCCTGGACGCGCAACGCAAAAACTCAATGTTGGCGGTGGAACAGTCAGCGCAGCTATTCCTTCTTCGTCGCGTTGGCGTTTAGAAATCAAGAATCAAGAAGTGCTCTCGCGTCCAGCATTTGGCGCAATTCAGGCTTTCGATATTCCTGCTGATGTGCCTGCAAATACAGTTGCAACGCTTGCCTTCTCGCGACCATTAACGCATGTGCTGCTCGTCATTGCTCAGTTTGCAATGTGGGTGTTTGCCGTATTTTTCGCTCTTGGCCTTCGTTTCAGGCGCAGGCGCCTCAGTGAAGTTTCTTTGAGTTCAGATGCCCGTGACATTTCTTTTGGTGGTGGTGGGCAATGAAGACGTGGCGTCAAGTGGTGTCGTTGGCTGTGGTTGCCGCTTGCACAGCTGGTGTAGTGCTTCTCTCTGAGTCAGATAAAACTGCTATTAGCCAAGAAGTAAATGATGCTTCGGCCAAGGTGCAGGAAGCTTTTCCACACGTTGTAAATATTGCGGCCATTAGTAGCTCTTGGTATTGCCCCGGTGTGCCGCTAGGTGGCGATGCCTACGCAGGAAATGACTACGGCGGAACCATTACTATTTCCAACCCCACCGATACTGAAGTGCAAGGTGTGGTGACACGCTATGCAACGGAAAATGAACCTGAGATTGTTTCCATTGTTGTTCCGCCGCGCGATTCGCTTGTGTACAACTTCAGTGAAGGCGCTCGTGGGGCGTATGTCAGTGCATTGGTAGAGCTTGCTGGTGGCAAAGGAACATCGGTAGAACAGCGAGCTATATACCCAGCTGGCGACTCAACCCAGCCGTGTGTGAACCAGCCCTCAACGCAGTGGTTCTTCGCCGATGGTTTTACCGCGAGCGACAGTAAAGAAGATCTTCTCTTAACGAATCCATTGCCCGATGCAACGGTAATTAACGTGCGCTTCGTCACCAAAGATGGAGAACGTCAACCTTCCGCACTGCAAGGTTATGTTCTGCCGCCGCATTCATTGCGGGTGCTCGATATTGCAATCCAAGGCGCTCGCGGAGAAGACCTTGTGGGTGTAGAACTACGCGCCGTGAGTGGCACCTTCGTTGCAGCGCGCGCACAACATTATTTAGGCACAGGGCGATTGGGTTATTCGTTGAAATTAGGCGCTCCGGAAGTTGCCACCGACTGGTGGCTGACAACGGGCGACTACCGCGGGAAGCCCAATGAGCAAATTATTGTGTTTAACCCAACGCAAGACGAAGCAAAAGTTGTTGCACTGTTTTCTGGTGAAGGTGGGGTAGGTGTTGCACCGCTCAACTTGACTGTTCCTGCACACCGAGTGGTGTCTCTTGCCATGTCGAACATTGCTGGGTTAACAGAGAATCGATTCACGGTGTCTTTTTCTGTTCTTGAAGGCACGGGCATAGTGGTGGAACATGTTTCCACTCGTCAGTTGGAAAAGTCGATGGCAACCACTGTTGACCTTGGTGTGCCCTTTGTGATGGCTGCAAAGCAGTGGGCCATTCCGTCGCCCATTACGCCCGGAACAACCGATGCTCTTGCCCTCACCAATGTGACTGCGTTGCAGGCGAGTGCACGCATTGAAGGGGTGGGGCCAGCAGGTGCATTGCCGATTGCTGGCCTAGAAGCAATTGTTGTTGAACCAGGAGCAACTCGCTATGTCGCGTTACCTGAGGGCGTAGTGCTGGGGCAGTTGCAAGTTGTTTCTACGCAAGAACTCATTGTGGTGCGTTCTCTTCCTCGCACTTTTGGTGTGAAGGGAAGAGATCTGGTTGCGGCGCTGCCTGTGAAATAGGTTTTATTTCGGCGCTGGCTTTTCAAATAGTTGTTCTAAAAGATCAATTTGTTCGTGTTCAACCTTTTGAGAATACGCATCTGAGGACATATAGAAGACCAAGGTCATCACAAGGCCAACGGCAGTTGCTACTCCTAAGGTCTGCACCCATTTAATCCAGCGTCGGCTAGGAGCGGTGAGCAGTGCGACGGAGAGAACCGTGAGTAATGCCAAAATGACGCAAATGAGAGTGGTTACTCCATCGAGGGAGCCAGAAGCTCTACTCACACGGTCTGCGCGGTTGAAAATGAGTTGCTTTGCCTGGTCTGCAACCACTGCAGCTTCCGATGCTAAATCGTCGTTGCCTTCCAGAGATTGTTTTAAAATTTAAATGCATCAATAATTTTTCTAAATGCGGCTTCGGCACGTGGGTCTCCGCCAGATGGTGCGCGCGCATCAACTTCGTATTTGCTCACCGCATCTAAGTAATTGAGAGTGAGCCCTTTCATGATGGGGGCAAGTTTCGGATCAAAATCCTGTGCCTCTTCAATAACAAATTTCAAAGTCGAAGTTTCATTGAAAAGAGTATTTTGAGCTGACACCTGGTCACTCCATACGTTCACAATGACAAAAGCAAGCAACAAGGCGAAAGAGGTTCCGATGAATCCGAATACAGCGACGAGTCCTTCCGTGTCGTCACCTTCAGTTCGAATACGAGTATTTAAAATTGCTTGAACAACCGGAATAACAATGACGATTGGAACACCCACGCTGATGAGCACAATGAGCCAAACGGGAAGGGCAAGGAATCCTTCAAGCATGAGGTGGTTCTTTCTCTAATAAGGATTATTAGAGAAATTAATACAATAAAATCACGAATGAAATGGTTTATTTATTCTGGTTGCTCAAGTGCCAGTGCTTGCTCAACCCGTTTAATGAGATCATCTTCTGCTTTGCGGGTGTAGTCGTCTGAGGCGATGTAGAAAACCAGCGACATGACGAGTCCCACTGAAATTGCAACTCCGAGTGACTGCACCCATTTAATCCAACGCCGGCTTGGTACAGGGAGCAGTGCCATGGTGAGAACGGTGAGCAGCGCCAAAATGATGCACACCATCGTGGTCATGCCATCAAGCGAACCAGAAGCGCTGTTCACTCGGTTTTGTCGGTCATGAATAAGTTGCTTTTCCTCTCCGAGCACAATTTGCACTTCGGCCGCTGTCTCATCGTCACTTTTGAGATCTCGCACCAAAATCTTGAACTCTTCTAAAAGTTCTTCAAACGCTGCTTCTGCTCGTGGGTCTCCGCCCACAGGTGGTGTGGTGTCGACTTCGTACTTGCGCACATTTTCAAGGTAATTGATGGTAAGACCCTTGACCGCTGGTATAAGTTTTGGGTCGAAAGCTCGTGTTTCCACAATGATTGATTCCAGTGTGGTGATTTCATCAAAAAGAATATTCTGCGAAGAAACTTGGTCACTCCATACGTTCACAATGATGAAGGCGAGCAGCAAGGTGAATGCAGTACCAATGAATCCGAACACCGCAACGAGACCTTCGGTGTCGTCGCCCTCGGCTTGAATGCGAGCATTGAAAATAGCCTTCACCACAGGTATGACGAGGAGAACGGGAATACCGATGCTGATGAGCACGATGAGCCAGAGGGGAAAGGCGAGGAATCCTTCAAGCATGAAATGACTCTTTCTCTCAAAAGTAGGTAGCGCGACCCTACATTAATTCGTAGCCCAAAGCGGAAAATGCATAAGGTGGAGCCGTGAAGTTCGTCGCGGTCATCGTGGTTGTTGTAGTTGCCGCACTACTTGCCCAGTTTTTGCAGCGTCGCAAGCCTCAAGCACCTACTCAGCCAAAAATGGAAGTGCCTGCACAGGTAGACAGAAGTGACTTTCTTCAACCTGAGGCGCAGTGGTTGGTGGCCGTGTTCTCGTCGGCAACGTGCGCTACATGTATTGACGTGGTTGCGAAAGCGCAAGCATTGGCCACCACGCAAGTTGCAGTAGTGAACGTGGAGCACCCCGAACGCAAAGACTTGCACGACCGTTATGGCATCGATGCAGTGCCCACCATTGTCGTTGCCGACGCCGATGGAGTGGTGCGTGGAAGTTTTATTGGACCCGTATCGGCGACCGACTTGTGGGCCGGTGTTGCCGAAATACGTCAGCCAGGTTCGCGCGCAATTTCAGATTGTGCAACTTCACCTGTTGTTGAAGGTGATTGAGAAGCAGATTCGCTTAAGCCCTGCTGAACAAGTCGTAATACTGCTGGCCCATCGATGGTTTCTTCTTCGAGGAGTCGCTCAGCAACAAGGTCGAGACCGCGACGGTGTTTAGTGAGAACCTCGCGAGCGCGCGTTTCTTGTGCCCGCAAGATACGTGCAATTTCTCCGTCGACCAACTTGGCGGTTTCATCGCTGTATTCACGTCCACTGGTCATGAGGTCTTCGCCAAGAAATACTTGCTGCTGACTATTCCATGCCATCGGGCCTACTGCCTCACTCATTCCCCATTCGCGCACCATGCGCCGGGCAATGCCAGTTGCTTGCTCGAGGTCGTTTGCTGCTCCGCTGTTCAAATTGCCAAAGACCATCATCTCGGCAACGCGGCCACCCATTGCTTTGCAAATGATGTCTTCAAAGTATTCCTTGGAATACGTATGACGTTCTTCGGGTAAGGTCCAGGTAACGCCAAGTGCCATGCCGCGCGGCAAGATAGTGACCTTATGGAGCGGGTCGCTGTGGGGGAGCACTGACGCAAGAACTGCGTGGCCACCTTCGTGGTACGCGGTTGCTTTTTTCTCGTCGGCGTTGAGGACAAGGCTTTCGCGACTCGCTCCTAAAACAACGCGGTCACGTGCATTTTCGAAGTCGACGTGTTCCACTTGTTTTCCACCACGGCGTACGGCAAACAGTGCAGCCTCGTTGACCAAGTTGGCAAGGTCGGCACCGCTCATACCAGGAGTAGCGCGCGCCATGGTTTCCAAGCTGACCTCGGGGGCCATGCGCTTGTCGCGTGAGTGAACCTTCAAGATGGCAAGGCGCTCTTCGTATTCAGGCAATGGCACGATGATGGAGCGGTCGAAGCGACCTGGGCGCAACAGCGCGGGGTCGAGTACATCGGGGCGGTTGGTGGCCGCCATGATGACGATGCCTTCACTTGTTTCAAAGCCATCCATTTCGGCGAGCATCTGGTTGAGTGTTTGTTCACGCTCGTCGTGCCCACCACCGAGTCCGGCGCCGCGCTTGCGGCCAATGGAGTCGATTTCGTCGATGAAAATAATGGCACGGCCCATTTTGCGAGCTTGTTGGAAGAGGTCGCGTACGCGACTTGCGCCCACGCCAACGAACATTTCCATAAAGTCTGAACCAGTGACTGACAAGAAACCCACACCGGCTTCACCCGCTACTGCACGAGCAAAGAGTGTTTTTCCTGTTCCTGGAGGGCCAACGAGCAAAATTCCCTTAGGAATGCGTGCACCAATTTCTTTGAACTGTTCAGGCATGCGCAAGAAGTCGACCACTTCTTTGATTTCCATTTTGACGCCTTCATAACCAGCAACATCGGCAAAGGTGGTGGAAGGTTTGTCGGCGTTATAGGTTTTGGCGCGGCTGCGGCCAATAGACATGATGTTGCCTGCTTGGCCCATCGCGCGGCGTTGCATGAACATGAAAATGCCGATGATGAGAAAGAACGGCAACAAGATGGGCAAGAGGCTGGTGAACCAGTTGGCCTGTGGTGTTTTGTAGTTGTAGTCGACACCTTGGTCTTTGAGGAGTTTCTCGTCGGCATCGCTGAGGATGGGGGCACCTGTGGTGGTGAACTTGCGTCCGTCGCTCAATGTTCCCGACAACACATTGGTGGTGTTGTTAATAGAGACCTTGTCGACTTTGCCCAAGCGAACCTGCGAGAGGAACTCGGTGTAGGTGAGCTTCTCGGAATTCTTTGTGGGAATAAAGCGTGGCCCGAAAACGAGCGCAAGAGCACCAACGGCAATGAGCCACACTGCCCATTTGGGAAGTTGTTGTTTGCCCGACTTTGGAGCAGTGGGGTCGGGGTTGTTGCGTTTGGCATTGAATGGGTTCTTGCGAGGCTGGCGACCATTTTTCTGCGGTGATGAGGGGGCGTTTCCGGGAAGCTGCGAGGGGGGTGGTGGCGGGGGCAAGTTGCTCATGTCCTCATGATATGGGCTGGGTGGTCGTCATGTATCCCCCACCTCGTAATCGGGTATGGATAGCGTTCTTCAATGGCTCGCCAATGCTCACGTTCCGGATGCTCGTCGCCAGCATCAATGACCCTTAC
>Ga0315909_10006565_pt1 | contig 13108 bp, 19 predicted proteins | sample LakEriMetagenome_11_FD_203527 | JGI IMG/M metagenome (GOLD analysis project Ga0315909, IMG submission 203527) | Freshwater fungal communities from buoy surface, Lake Erie, Ohio, United States - Buoy 2 MA125 | ecosystem: Environmental > Aquatic > Freshwater > Lake | place: USA: Lake Erie, Ohio...
AGCATTGCTACGCGAGCCTTAGCAGTGGAAGCACTGTCATCTGGTATTGGACCTGTTGTTGCTGGTAAAACTGCAGACTCAAAGATTATGGACCTAAACCAGCGTCTTGTAAAGTACCAAAAAGAACTTGGTTACTCTGAAGGTTCTGTTAAGTTAGTTAGCGAACTTGATGAGCAGGGTGTAATGTTTGCTAGTGGACTTGTTTCCACTTTGCGTTCATCTACTGCAGACAACCGTTTTGGCTTACTAAGTAACACCATGACTGTTAAGGGAGTTCAGGCTAATAGCGATTCTCTAAGTAAAGCAGCGCAACTATATGAAGACAACCCATTCATTGGTGCATTGTTCAATATTCCTGGTGATGAGAACAACTACAGTCCAATTGCTGATGACTTGCTTTACAGTATTGAGATTAACGGCGAACCACTAAAGACAAGAAATATGTCCCCAGAAGACGCAGAGCGTCGTGCTCAGGTTGCTGCTGGTTGGGCTACATACTTTGACAACCTCGAATTTATTGAGGCTGACGCAGAAAAGAATGGTGTCAAGAAGGGTTCACGGGAATACCGAGAATACTACAGTCCATGGAAAGAACGTTTAGCAGATTTCGTTGGAGAGCAGTTCCCAATCTGGGACACTCGTGAAAACCGAATCACATTACAAAAGAGTGACAAGTTCATTGAACTTGCCATATACTTTACTAATGATGAGAAATTCATGAACACTGTTGGCAAAAAGAACAAGTCAATCGTAGGTTTGCAAATGTACCTAGAGGGACGTCAAACAATTATTGCTGAACTAGAAAAGAATCGTGCAATTACTGGTGTTCAAGGACTTGACACTAAGGCAAACGAAAAATTTGCTGATTGGCGAGACAGAATGGCAGAGTACATCATTGCGCAGAACCCAGAGTTTGAGCAAATGTACACTAGGTATCTATCTCAAGATGAGTTAAATATTGTTGATTCACCACTACTTAATGGAGTTAAATAATGGCAGGCGGAGAGAATAGCGGTCCAGCACCAGCAAACAATGCTGCAAATGCTACACAGGGAGACGCTTTTGCTGGTAGTGGTAGTACCAATAAACCAACTACATACAGCATGGGTAGTTCATCTTCAAATAAGAGTAAAAGCAAGTCTTACTCGTTTACCCCTAGAGAGTCTGCAAACAGTCAACTAGACCAGCAGATGCAAAAACTATTCGGTCGTCGCGCTACTACAAAGGAAAAAGCGGCGTACTTCAAGGCACTTAACGCTGCCGAAAAGAAGTATGCTAGCGTAACCAAGGGTAAGAGCAGTGAAAGAGGTGGAACCAGTAGCACCACAGATGCTGATGGAAACACTTCTGGTGGCTCGTCATCTTCTGGCCAGAGTTCCAGCGTAAGCACAAGTTACTCTTTTGACCAGGCTTCATTCCTTTACGAATACAGCGTTAGTTTAGCAACTAAGTACATCCAGCAGGGCAAAACACTTGGTGGTGACGCAGCAATAGCGTTTAATAACATTAAAACTTATGCATCAGACATGGGTATTGTGCTTGGTGACAAGTCTGCAGTTGCAGAAACATTGAACATTATTCTTGGTAAAAAGGATGAGTCAATAGTTAAGGGAGACTACCGCAAGCGCGCTATTGCTATGTATGGTGGTCTTGCTAGTCGTCTAAATGAAAATCCAGCACTAACTGTGCGTGAGGCTGCAGCCGACTACATTGAAACAATGTCTACTATGCTTGACATTGGTACAAAGAACATAACCTTATTTGATAATACTCTAAGTAAGGCCCTTACCGCTACTAAAGACGGAAAGCCTTACACTAAGACATTGAATGAATTCCGTGCTGACCTACGTGCGGACAATCGTTTTCAATACAGTACAATGGCTCAACAGGAAGCAAAGAACCTTGGTTCATCATTTGCTAAAGCGTTAGGATTTGGTGCAGTAAGTGGCTGAAACAACAGAAAGTAAGATTCCTGCGTACGAAGTATTTCGTCAACAGTTTGCAGGCTTCTTTGATAACATTGACCAGGAAGCACCATGGCTTCTTTCTTTGTACAATGCTTCTCAGAAGTACTACAATCAAGGTATGACAGATGCAGACATTCCAGATGTATTGTTAACCGATGAGAATGCACCACAGGCGTACAAAGACCGCTTTGCTGGTATCTTTAAGTTAAAGCAGCGTAGGGCTGCTGGCTACAACGTAGCATACATTCCTACCGTTGCAGACTATGCAACTATGACAAAGCAAATGCGTCGTGAGTTTCAGAAGTATGGCTTAAATGAACTTGGTAATGATGCAAACATTGCAGACATTATTGGAAATGACGTTGACTTCGAAGAAGTTCAGGGAAGACTGTCCAAGGCGTTCTACGCCATTGACAATGCAGATGAATTCTTAAAGAAGGAACTATCTGCCAACTTCCCAACCATTGGTCGTAAGGACCTAGCAAAGGCTTTACTAACTGGTGAAGCAGGAGCGGAAGAACTTAAGAAGAAGATTGACATCGCAGGTGTTCGTGCTGCTGCATCAGAGTTTGGTTTATCAACCAAGATGGGTGCAGAAGAATTAGTCAAGATGGGTGTTGAACGTGGAACTGCTCGTGCTGGATACGAGCGTTCTGCCCAAGAACTCGCAGGACTAAATGAAGCCGCTAAGACATTTGGTGGAAGCAAGATGGACCTAGAGGCCGAACTTGAAAAGCAGAATGTTTTGCAGAAAACTTCTGAGACTGTAACAAGTCTACGTTCTCAGGCACGCGCAGAGTTCCAAGGTGGAACTGGTGCATCCTCTGCTGGCTTACGCCGCAAGCGTAAACTATAAATAGAATCAGGTAAGACCGACCAGCCCTTACCTTGTAGAAGACTGGTAGTAGTATCCGAACCATCCGCCCCTGGGTGAATTCGCGTCGCTACGATTCGACTAATGAATAAAGGGAGATAGGTTACTATGAGTAACAACATTCAAGAATGGGACGACTTCGAAGATGACTTTGAGGACGATTTTGACGAGCAACCAACGCCACGGCGTTCATCTGGTGATGATGTTGTAAAGAAGTTGCGTCGTGCTGAACGTTCACAATCAAAGCGCATTAAAGAATTAGAATCAGAGTTATCGTCACTCCGGAAGACAACTCGTGATACTACTGTCAAGTCCGTTTTAGAATCCAAGGGCATCAGCCCAAAGATTGCAGCATTCATTCCACAAGACATTGATGTCGCTTCTGGCGATTTTGACTCTTGGTTAGAAGAATATGCTGACGTTTTTGGTGTGCCTTCCGCATCCGCGGAAACTGCCGTTAACCCAGCCGACTTGGCTGCGTTGCGTCAGATTGATGCCGTAACCTCTAGTGCTGGTTCGCTTGACCGCGCAGAAGACACACTTCTCCGCATCAATCAGGCACAGTCTGAGGAAGAACTTCTCAATCTGATTTTCGGCAGTGAATAGTCGAAATCAATCTAACATAAGGAAACTAAAAAATGGCTAATACAACTGGCTTTAACTCCACCGCCGCTACGGCTCTTGGTGGAACCGCTGGTGATGCCGGTTTAGTACAGAAGGCGTATGACCGTCTTATCGAATTCCAACTTCGTGCAGAGCCAATGCTCCGTGCAGTTGCAGATAAGCGTCCATCGTCCCTAACTAACCCAGGCGAAACCGTTGTACTCCAGAAGTACAAGGACCTTGCTCGCAAGACCTCAACTCTAGCAGAGACTGTAGATGTTGATTCCGTTGGTCTAGATACTCCAGATAAGGTTCTTGTAACCCTAGAAGAGTATGGCAATGCAACCGTTACAACTCGCAAGTTGAACCTGCTTTCTCTAGCAGATGTAGACCCAGCGATTGCAAACATCCTTGCATTCAACATGGCTGACTCAATCGACGAAATCGTCAAGGACGTTCTTCTTGGTGGTACAAACGTTCGTTTCGCAGATGGTGGTGTAGATGCTACTGGCACTCTAACTGCTGCTGACGTTCGTTACGTTGTTGCTAAGTTGCGCGCTAACAAGGCTGCATTCCGCAAGGGAAGCATGTACTGGTCAGCAATTCATCCAGAAGTTTCACACGACCTTCGTGCTGAATCGGATGCTGCTGCTTGGCGTGCTCCACACAACTACGTTGACACTGGCAACATCTATGCTGGTGAAATCGGTGCTTTCGAAGGTGCATTCTTCGTAGAATCTGCACGTATTGAGCCAGACGCAGAAGGCGTTTACCCAACGTTCTTCGCTGGCCAGCAAGCACTTGCTGAAGTTGTGGCAGAAGAGCCACACATGGTAGTTGGTCCTGTGACTGACAAGTTGATGCGTCTACGCCCAATGGGTTGGTACGGCGTACTTGGTCACGCAATTTACCGTGATGAAGCACTTTACCGCGTAGAGTCTTCTTCAAGCATTGCTGAAGTTGTTTAATAACTAAGCAATCAATCTCATCCCCAGGTTTCGGCCTGGGGGTGGGGTTGGTTACTTAACCTACCTGGAGATAACATGTATCGTTTTACACCACCAACTATTAAAGAAGGTCCGATTGGCGACCATCGCCTGTTTGACTTCTACGAAATGCCACGAGGTATTACCGTTGTAGTATTTGATGGAGAGTGTTACGAGACACGTTGGCCTCAAAATGAAGACCTAGAACTAGCAGATAACTACTACCTTGGCGGTAGTGTATACAAGATTTCAGACGAGGAAGCACAAGTGCTTATTAACGCTGGATATGAGGTTGAGGAAATCTCATGAACATAGCAGAAACTTTAGGCATTGTAGCAACCTCGTTAGGTATTATAGCAGTGCTAGGAAAGTGGCTTATCTTAAATCCACTCAAGGCTTTTATTAGAGACCAAACTTATCCGATTCAACCAACAGCAAACGGTGGCCGTAGCCTGCCAGACATTGCCCGCACTGTAGATAGAATCGAAAAGCGTTTAGACGAACATATTAACTTACACCTTAAGGATGAAGTATAGTGGCTGGTACACATAACATAGTTGCAGACCAAGGGGCAACCTTCCACCTGGATTTTACAATTAAAATTGATGGTGTCCCATGGAACCTTAGTTCATACGCTATTCGTATGCAAGTTCGTAGTGACGTTAATACTGCTGTTAAACTTCTAAACCTAAGCAAGGCAAATGGAGATATTACCTCTGACAGCCTAGGCCAAGTTGGTATTACAGTTTCTGCCACCGAAATGACTGCTATTCCTGCTGGTCGTCACGTGTACGACATTGAGGTTGAATCAACTGGTGGTGAAGTAACACGCATCCTTGAAGGACGCTTTGCGGTACGTGCTGAGGTGACCCAGTAGTGGCTACCGAAATCTTTATTGAAGAAAAAGTATATCAAGTAGAAATAACCGCTCCTTCTCAGATAACCATTGACATTGAGAATGTTGTTACTGATGTCCTAGTGTCTAATGACCGAGGACCACAGGGAACTACAGGAGCAACTGGACCACAGGGTATCCAGGGTATACAAGGCATCCAAGGAGAACAGGGCTTACAGGGCGATACAGGGCCTCAGGGGCCTATTGGAGAGACTGGTATACAAGGTATACAGGGAATCCAGGGCGAGATTGGTCCTACTGGACCACAGGGCGAAATTGGTCCCCAAGGCGAACAAGGTATTCAGGGTATTCAGGGTATCCAAGGTATACAAGGTGAGACTGGTCCCCAAGGGGAGCAAGGTATCCAAGGTATAACTGGTGCTACTGGACCTGCCCCATGGACACTAGTTGGTGCATACGACAATGGTGCCGACTATGACTACGGTGATGCAGTAACCTACGAGGGTGGTTTTTACTACAGAACTGGCAATCCTAACAATCCTGGATACCCTCCAACTCCTGGTTCTATAAATGCTTCATGGACACCAGTAGCAGATAGAGGTGCAGTAGGCCCTCAGGGTGACACAGGACCTCAAGGTCCTACTGGTGCAGACTCCACAGTTCCTGGACCAACTGGTCCACAAGGAGATACTGGTCCACAGGGTGACCCTGGACCAACAGGTGCTGCTGGAGCGGATGGAATTGATGGTACAGATGGTGCAGCAGCAACCATAGCGGTTGGCACTACAACAACAGGTGCTGCTGGTACATCAGCAAGTGTAGCAAACTCTGGTACTTCCAGTGCTGCAGTTTTTGACTTCACTATTCCACAAGGTGCTACTGGACCGCAGGGAGATACGGGCCCACAAGGGCCACAGGGCATTCAAGGTATCCAGGGAGAAACTGGCCCACTACCAACCTCTTACGTTGCATCTTTTAACGGAGCCACTGGTGCTATTACTGGTGTTGACTCTGTAAACGGTTCCACTGGTGCAGTAACTGGTTTGGCTCCAACTGCCTCACCAACCTTTACTGGTACTGTTAGTGCTGATATTATTTCTGCAACTGGTGACATAAGTGGTGCGATAGTTTCTGGCGTAACATCTCCCGGTGCTGGTAGAGGATTATTAGTAAGGCAACCAGCAGGTGATGGCTCTGAAGCCATTATTCAATTTACAAATAATGGTGTTAGCGCACAGAGAGCATCAATAAATGCTGGAACTGCTGGAGACCTAATCTTTAATCCTGCTTCTGGTGTCATAAAAAATGGTGCTAGACGCATTGGTGCATCTGTTGGTGGCCAGGGAACTACATCCGCTACTGCAGTAACTACAATAACACATGGTCTTGGTACAACTCCAACATCAGTAGTTGCCTCTCCAAGAGGTAATACATTTTCTGCCACTACACACTTACATGTTTATGTTGGTAACATTGGTGCAACGACCTTTACAATTTATGGTGGAAGTGGTACCGCTGGCGCAGCGGTTGCCTATTCATGGATAGCGGTAGCATAATGAACGATTTAATTTGGTATGATATAACTTGCCACACAGATGGTTGCGAATGGAACAATGTAACTGTTCGTGGTCAAGGACCAGCGGAAAGTGAATTTATGTGTGGTCCGTGCGGTGGCATGGTAGATGATTGGAAAATTTCGGAGGACCAAACAGATGGCTTGTAGAACAGGTTGTCCAACACAGGACTGTGAAGATTACGCAGCCTGCTGTGGCAGTATTGCAATTAATAAGTCTAGCCTCAGGAGTGAATAGTGTCTATTCACCAGAGACAAGTACACCCAGAATACGTTGACGGATGCTTTATGTGTAAAGTATCTAATGTACAGATGAGTGCTGGAGATGCTAGAAGTGGTCTAATCGATAATGGTTGGACTAAGAAATCTTGGCAAGGCGAACTTGATGCTTACAAGTCTGCACGTGCACAAGGAATTCAGCCTGACAGCACTAAGATGGCTGACATTAAAAAGGCTGTTGATATCAGCAATAAGACCGGCCATGCATATGGCAGTAAATTATAAGGGTGGAAATATGTGTATCAAGTGTGGATGTGGAAAGAAGAAGGGCGAACCAGGCTACGGCAAGGGTAAGTCAATGAGCAAGGCAATGAAGAGCAGAGTTGCTCCAAATAGAAAGAATATGAGAGGTTCTAGCCGTGGTCGCTAAGGATTGGAAGAAAAAGAATTACGACACTTCGATTAAGGTTTCCGAAGCAACCATTCAGGGTTTGCGAGATGGAAAAACTTTCGAAGGCAACGTAGCAAAATTTAAGAGTGGTGCAACCGCTGAGCAACGCGAAGCAATGAACCGCTTCTACGGCAAGAACCGTGTTGGTGCTGCCCTAGGTCAAGGTGTTGCAACAATCAACAAGACATACCCAGCAAACTCCTACAACGTTCCCAACAAGACAACCAACAACCCTGGTTCAAGTTACAAGGGTGCTGGTAGCACTAACTACAAGGCACCTAAGAAGGCTGGACCTGGTTTTGGTTCTATGGCTGGTGACTTTGTTAAGAATGAACTTCTTGGTGTTGACGACTTTACTCGCTCCATTAAGTACGCAAAGCAAGGAAACTTAAAGGGTGCAATTAAGTCTGGATTAACTGGGCAGGCAGAACTCGGTCTTACTGCTGCTAGTGTAGTTGGTTCTTTCTTTACAGGTGGTGCTACTAGTGCTGCTCTTATTGGTGCCAAGACTGCTGCAGTTGCTGGTAAGGTTGCTGTTAAGCAAGGTGCTAAGCAAACAGCGAAGACTGCTGCTAAGAGTACTGCTAAGGCTACAACTGGAGTAGCCAAGAGTGTAGTTAAGACTGCTGCTACTGGTTCAATTAAGCAGGGAGCAAAGAACGTAGGCAAGGGTGTCGTCAAGGCTCCTAGGGCTGCAGTTGGTGCATACAAGGCTCGTGGAACAATGACTCCAGCCATTAAGGCTGCAGAGGCTACTGTGAAAACAACCAGTACTGCATCTCGTGCTGCTGTTACAGCATACAAGGCTAACAAGACTCAAGCGGCTGGCAAGGCTGCTAAGGGTCTAAGTAAGTCTTATGACGAAATGGCAAAGGCAGGTAAGGCAAGTGCTCAGGCTAAGTCTGCTGCAGCAAAACTAAAGAAAGCGCAAGCCGCAAAACTTGCTAAAGGTAAGGCAGTTCGTAAGGGCGCACGTCGTGCCCAAGCAGCACACGTAGTGGTTGCTGTCAGTTCAAGAAAGAATGGTAAAAAATAATGGCCATTATGCCAAAGGCTTCTTCACAGAAGTACAAAGATGCAAACAGCAACTACGGAATTAAAGTTTCTGAAGCAACTGTTGCTAAGTTACGCAAGGGAACTAAGGCTAGCAACATTGCTGCTGCTAACAAGCCTGGTGCCTCAGCAGAATACAAGGAAGCAGTTCGTCGTTTCTATGGTAAGAATTCAGTTGCAAAGTCACCAGTAAAGGTTCCTGGTCCTAAGCAGACTGGTCCAGTTGCCCCAAGTTCAAAGACTCCTACAATTGACCGTGGACAGCGTAAGCCTACTCCAGCAGAAATTGCTGCAGGTAAGAAGGCTAAGGCTAATGCCAACAAGAACAAGATGACTCCTAACAACCGTGAGGACCGTCGTACAGTTGCAAAGAGTCCAAAGCCAACTGGTGGTCCAGGTGCTAAGAGTGTTCGCCCTAAGGCCCCTAAGGGTGGCCCAGGTGCTAAGCCTCGTCCATCAAAGGGACAGACACCTAACCAGCGCGAAGGTCGTCGTTCCGTAAGCAGCCCACGTCCTTCAGGTGGTCCTGGCGCAAAGCCACGCACCAAGAAGTACACAATGCGTCCAGGTGGGTAACCATGGCTAAGAAAAAACAAGAATACCGTGCCACTAAAAAAGGTATCAGCATGGGAGAGCGTATGCTCTACAAAGAACTTGGTCGTCAGTACCGAGTAAATGCTGGCATTCAAAAGCAGTGGGAAAAGAATAAGGAAGCCAAAGAACTAGGTGGCGGTACTTACTAATGGTAGCAAAGAAGGACCCACGTTTAGCACGTGCTGGTGTTTCTGGCTACAACCAACCAAAGCGTACTCCTAATCATCCTAAGAAGTCACACGTAGTTGTGGCTAAGGTTGGCTCACAGGTTAAGACCATTCGCTTTGGTCAGCAGGGTGTGTCTGGCTCCCCTAAGAAAAAAGGGGAGTCAGCAGCCTATGCTGCACGTAGACGGTCATTCAAAGCACGTCACGCTAGCAATATATCTAAAGGCAAACTAAGTGCAGCCTACTGGGCAGACAAGGTTAAATGGTAATGGCAGCAAAGAAAGTCTACGGACCATACAAAGGTAGTAAAGAAAACGGTGGCCGTAAGATTTATGTCATCAAGAAAGATGGCAAAACCACTTCTACCAATGCGGCTCGCTTAGATTACAAACGAGCAACAGGTAAGTCCTTGTCAAAGAAAACGCACGTTGACCATAAGGACAACAACCACAAGAATGGTAGCGTATCAAATCTCAGGGCAATGAGTGCCAAGAAGAACATTGGCAAAGGTAACCAGAATAGAAAGAAGAAGAGAACATAATGACAACTTTTAGTCAGTTAGTTGATGAGGTATCCCTTAGCCTCGCTGGTTACACCATGCGTCAAGACCGACAGACACACTTGACTGCACCAGTTGCATCTGGTGACACATCAATATCTGTTGCTAGCGCAAAGAACATCAGTTCAGGTATCATCGAGATTGAAGATGAGATTTTGTACGTAGACTCATTTGACCGCTCAGGTAACACATTGTCCATACCACCCTATGGTCGTGGTTACTCTGGCACTACTGCTTCATCTCATGCTGCAGGTAAGCGCGTAGCAATCTCACCAACCTTCCCTCGTATCAGCATTAAGCGGGCAGTTAACGATACCATTAACAGCGTCTTCCCAGACCTGTACGGCATCGGAACCACTACCTTCGAGTATAAGCCCGCCCAGTCCACTTACGCCCTTCCTAGTCACGCTGAGACCGTCTTAGGGGTATCCTACGAGAGCATTGGCCCATCTAAGCAGTGGAGACCAGTTCGTGGATGGCGTGTTGACCCTATGGCTAACGTTTCTGGGTTTGGCTCAACCAATAGCATCACATTAATAAGTGGTGTGGAACCAGGTCGTACAGTACAGGTAACCTACACCATGCAACCACAGTTGCTAGATGTAGACACAGATGACTTTGAACTGTCAACTGGCCTTCCGGCATCAGCCAAGGATGTAATTATTCTTGGTGCTGCATACCGCTTGGCATCATTCATCGACCCAGGTAGATTGAGTTTCTCAACTGCAGAGTCAGATGCACAATCCAATGTTGTTGGTCGTTCCTATGGAACTGGAACCAATACTGCAAAGTACCTACTTGCACTATACCAGCAACGCCTTTCTGATGAGGCACGTAAACTTGCTGACCGTTTCCCTATCCGCGTACACTACACTAACTAAGAGGACAAATGACTTCCGCAGTAAGAAACTATAAATCAGGTGTACCAGTAAAGACACTAGATGTCACTGGTGGCATTCTTGCCAATACCCTGCAGTTCAATATCAACGACACTAACTCTCTACCAGCAGTACCATTCACAATGGTTATTGAACCAGATGTTCCCGGTAAAGAAGAAATCATTACTGTAACTGCCATCAGCGGTGTTCAATTAACTGTAGTGCGTGGAGAAGATAATACTCAAGCAGTTCCACACATTGATGGTGTAGAACTACGCCACATGATTACTGCTCGCGATTTACAGAATCCTCGCGACCACATTGATGCCATCAAAGACATTCATGGAATCTCAGGAGTTGCTAACAACGCAGTTGTTGGTCTAAAGGACAACCAGATACTGGAAAACAAAACCTTAACCTCTCCAGTTGTAAACGGTGGAACACTTTCTGGTGTTACCCTAACGGGAACCATTGATGCATCATCTGCTAGCATTACATCATACGCATCAGATGCAGAACTTACAGCGCATACATCAGACACTACCGCTGTGCACGGAATTGTTGATACATCTAAACTGGCGAAGTTTGGAAGTACTAATGCTGGTAGAACTATTTACGTTCAGACCACAACTCCTACTGGAACATTTGCTGTTGGTGACATCTGGATTGACTACTAGGAGTTATTATGGCTGTTACATGGGGTACATGGAGATACGGTAACTCTGGATTATCTAGTGCTAACGGTATGCGCATTGGTATGGAGGTCACTTGGGAAGCAATTGACCACACAGAACTTGGTGCTACCGCCACTATTGACGTATGGACAGAGAACCAATACACGCACAGTGGAGACTCTCAAACATTAAATTACAGTACAAACCTTGGTTCTGATACAAACTACACAAACAACTCTGGTGGTTCTCCAGTCCAACGTGCAACCAAAAGTTATGAATACACATACCCATCTGGTTCATATGGTTCAAGTCCTGGCACTGTAACATTTAGCGCAGAGTTAACTGGGCACTACTGGGATGACGGAACCAATCCAACTGTTTCAATAACCTCCTCTATTCCTGCACGACCAGCACTAGCACCTGACGCTCCGGTGCTAACTGCAACTGCAGCAAGTTCTTCACAGATTAACTTATCCTGGACTACTCCAGATAATCAAGGTTCAGCCCTTGATGCTTACGTACTGCAAGTTTCTTCAACTAGTAGTACAACTGGTTTTGCTAACTTGTTTAGTGATAGCACTGTTCCGCTGTCTACTTCCTATAGCCATACTGGTCTACCAAAATACACTACTTATTGGTATAGGGTCCTTGCGAGTAATGGCGTAGGTAATAGTGCTTACAGCACAGTAAAAAGTGCAAGAACAAGTGCTACTGTTCCAGGTGCGCCAACCGGCTTAACAGCAACGCCAGGCGTTTCTAGTGTTGCTTTAACTTGGACTGCTCCTACTGATACTGGTGGTATTGGTCTTGACGAAGCCACCGACTATGTAGTTAAACGTGGCACTACAACACTTGGATATAGCGGAAGCGCAACATCCTTTACCGATACTGGAGTAACCCCTGCTACTGCGTACACATACACAGTTGCTGCTGTTAACTCTGTTGGAACTGGAACTGCCGACTCAGTATCGACTACCACTATCGGTGGTATCGTAAGAGTGTGGGATGGTAATGACTGGGCAACATGGAGCGGATTACCGCAAGTTTATAATGGCAGCACATGGGTTGTTGGCAATGCACGTGTTTACACTGGCGTTGGCGCAACCGAAGACGCTAAATGGGAGTATGGAATATAAATGACAACACCTCTTGATATTACAGAAGATTTTCCCTACGACATTTCTGTGCCTGCACCTGACAATACATTCTTTTTGTCAGATGTTGCCTATGACTTTGTCATTGATAACCTTCCATTTATTGCCAAGATAGGAAACCAAAACCCTTACGTACGTCAAACCGCTCAGTACAGAAAAGAACAGTTTGATAATAGCCAGGACCCAGGAGAGCAGTCTCTAACTGGCTGGTGGCTACGTTCACAGTACTCATTCCATAATGGTGCTGGAATTGGATTCTACGAACCAGGAACTGACAAGGAACATAGCACTCACCGTTTCGATGAGTCCCGTGGTATTAACATTTGGGATGAAGGCGAGGCTAAGCCACTTAAGGAAGTGTTCCATGCGTACACTGGTCCTAGTAACCTATGTTCTTCAGTAGCAAAGGGCTCTGGCTCTGATGCAATTATTGTTGGTGGGTCAGATGGACTGCTAAAGAAGATTATACTTAATGGTGATTCAGATGTCACTGGTACAGC
>Ga0315909_10006566_pt1 | contig 13108 bp, 12 predicted proteins | sample LakEriMetagenome_11_FD_203527 | JGI IMG/M metagenome (GOLD analysis project Ga0315909, IMG submission 203527) | Freshwater fungal communities from buoy surface, Lake Erie, Ohio, United States - Buoy 2 MA125 | ecosystem: Environmental > Aquatic > Freshwater > Lake | place: USA: Lake Erie, Ohio...
CAGCAGCTGCTGGAACTAGACGAACTAGTAGAGCAGTCTGAGCTGCACGTGCAATAGCCAAAACCGCAACGGTCTCAACTAGTAGCAGTGGAACAGTTAGGAACCAGTCAACGTAACGGTAGCCAACGTTGTAAACGGCACCCTCAATCGCTTCTGGTCCGAATACGTCGTTGAAGCTGTCGAACATTCTGAAGTAGTGATAGGCAGCGATACCGGTCACAGTTGCAGAAACCAAGACCGCCATGCGGTAGCGAGGCAGTACGCGCTCACGAGCCACAATCAGGAACATGGTGGTGAAAAGCATGCTCGCAATTCCAAGCGAGAACATGTTGTAAACCAATAGGTAATTGGATTCACTCATTTATGTTTTGTTTCCTTTCAGCTGATGGAGGTAAGACCTACAAAGATTCACCGCTGATGGGATCCATCGTCGATGCCCCTTCGCATGACTTACACGTGTTTCAACTTATCACCGCACTCAGCAAATACTCGGGTTGAAAACTGCCCATATTCGACATAAAACCGTAAGTTTTTTAGCCAAAATCTCCAATATTTGGCTATTTTTGGGCATTTTGGCCCGGACTGAAATGAGTTAGGTCTGGAGTCGAGGGCGCTTGGTTGCTGGCTAAGCTGACCTTATGAACGAGTCCCCAGAACTCCACCCAGACCGCAACCTTGCTATGGAGCTGGTTCGGGCCACTGAGGCAGCGGCGATCAGGGCATTCCCCTTTATAGGTAAGGGCAAGAAGAATGAATCCGACGGCGCCGCCGTGGATGCCATGAGGGCCTTTCTGGGAACCGTGAACTTTGAGGGTTTGGTGGTTATCGGTGAAGGCGAGAAAGACAACGCCCCGATGCTGTTCAACGGCGAGCTGGTGGGAAACGGCCAGGGGCCAAAGGTAGATATAGCAGTAGATCCAATTGATGGAACCTCCCTTACTGCTGCCGGTCGAAACAACGCCATATCGGTTATCGCGGTATCAGATAGAGGCTCTATGCTTGATGCCTCAGCCGTCTACAAAATGAACAAGCTTGTGACAGGGCCTGCCGGAGTTGGCGTGTGCGACATACGTCTTCCAATAGGCGAAAACATCAAGGCCTACGCCAAGGCCGCAGGCAAAGCAGTTGATGAAATGGTGGTTGCAGTTTTAGATCGCGAATACAACGGTGAGATTATCCAGCAAATCAGGGAAACCGGTGCGGCGACCAGATTACTTCTAGATGGTGACGTTGCTGGCGGCATACAGGCAGCTCGCGGAGATTCGAGAATCGATATCTGCGCTGGAGTTGGTGGATCTCCTGAGGGAATCGTGACCGCGTGTGGCATTCGGGCTCTAGGGGGATTCATGCAGGGGATCTTGGCACCCAGAGAAGATTTCGAAAGAGAACGCGGTTTAAAAGCAGGGCTGAAGTTCGATTACGTCTACGAAATGAACGAGATGGTCTCTTCGGATAACACCTTCTTTGTTGCTACCGGTGTCACAGATGGAGCTTTGCTATCTGGAGTGAGGAAAAAAGGCGACATGATCTTCACCGAGTCAATTGTTATTCGCGGCCGGTCAGGAACTGTAAGAAAAGTGTTTGCCGAGTATCAGGCTTCTCGCTGGATCTAGAAACAGTCAGCAGACCCTAGACTCCTAGAATTGCTCCGGCAATCAAGAAGTAGATAACAAGCCCCGTAGCATCTACCAAGGTTGTAACCATAGGCGCCGAAATAACAGCGGGGTCAATCTTCAAAGCTTGCGCTCCAAGCGGTAGCACGGATCCAACAGTGGCCGCCCACATGCAAACTACAACAATTGCTAGAGCAACGGTTACTCCGACCTGCCAGCTTGCCGCAAACCATCCGGCGGCAAGCCCCACAACTCCAAGACCTAATCCAAGAAGCAGTCCAACTCGTGACTCTCTCCAAGCAACTCGCAGGACATCTTTTGGCCTGACTTCACCAAGAGCAATTGCTCTAACAGCACTGGTTGCCGCTTGCGAACCCACGTTGCCACCAGCCCCAATTAGCATCGGCATAAATAGAGCCAAAGCAGTGAACTTCTCGAGAGAGCCCTCGAATACTTGTAGCACTGAAACCGTAAGGGTTGCGGCAATAATCAAGAACATCAACCAAACAATCCGAAGCTTCGCCAGATTGAAAACTTTTCCAGACAGATAGTGGCCAGAGCTTGGTAGTGCTGCGGACTGGCGCGCAAAGTCCTCACTGTTTGCTTCTTCGATAATGTCAATGGCATCGTCGACTGTGAAGATTCCAACCACGCGCTGTTCAGTATCCAAAACCATGAGGGCCAGATCATTGGTGTCTTGCAGCAGCCTTGCTGCTGCTTCAGCGTCATCAGTCACCAAAGCGGTAGAAGCGTCAGGATCGGCGATATCGCGGATTACGGATTTAGTTTCTGCCATCACAACATCTGTGAGGTCCACTGACCCAATGAATTTTCTTTGCCTATCAACGACCGCAAGTACCGAAACAGTCTCGGCGGAGTTGCCCTTGCGACGAATGATGTCAAGAACCTCGCCAACTGAGCTAGTTTCTGCAACAGTAATGACCTCAGGTGACATGTAACGACCAACGGTTTCTTCCGGGTAACCCAAAAGCTCCGCCGTCATCTTTCGCTCTTTAGGGCTGAGGCCTGCTAGAACTTTCTTTACAAAACTTGCTGGAGCCTCACCTAATAGCCTGGCTCTATCGTCTGGGTCCATGCTTTCAAGCAGGTCTCTAAAAGTTTGACCCCTTATACCTGAAAGAATCTGCTGTTGATTAGCTGCGTCCAGTTCTTCAAACACTTCGAGTGCTTCGTCTTTAGGCAAAAGTCGCCAGACCAAAGTGCTCTCGACAGAATCGAGCCGATTAAGCTCTTCAGCAATCTCATGAGGAGCCATAAGTTCCAAGATGGAAGTAAGCGCCTTAACATTGCCCTTTTCGGCGGCTTCAGCCAGTGATAGCTCTAGGTCAGACATTCTCCACCACCTTTAAATTGAAGGGCATACTCGTTTGAATTCTAGGCCCCCGAATCGAAAGTGAGTAAGCTCACCTCATGAAGCCAATAGAGAAGCCAGCATTCATAGCTGCACTCATTGGTCCGATTCAGTCTGTACTTGGCTGGACCATCGCTGGTGCACTTTGGGTTGACTATGACCCAGTGCGACAGACAATAAGTGATCTGGCTGCCAACGAATCCCCCGTGCAGTTGATCATGTCCAGCTTCTTCGTACTTGGGGGAGTGCTAACACTAATAGCCTCCATTTATGCCAGAACTTTTGCCTTTCCAGGAAGAGTTGCACTGTTCCTGGCGGCGATTTGCACCTTCGGGCTTACTATCTTCCCAACCCCGCTTGTTGGGTATTCGATTTGGCATCGAGTCTTCGCAATTGCCTCCTTTGTTTTGTCCGCCGGCTGGCACCTATTTGCCATGAGAACGAGCAAAGACGCTCCTTGGATTCTCAAGCCCCCGGCAGCCATCATCGGCACAGCACTGCAAACCGCCCTGGCGCTATGGTTTCTTAGTAGTTGGACCGACCCAAACACCACGAATGTCGGGGTCTGGGAAAGAGTCGTTGCTGTGAGTCAGGCACTTTATGTCTCGGTAGTAGTTATTGTTATATATATCGGACAGAAGAAAAACAGCATCCGATAGATTTGCATTAGACCAGAAGCCCAGCGAGAAGAGGAAATAATGGCTCAGAAAGAACAGAAACCACAGAAGAACAACAAAAAAGCCCCTGCTAAGAACTTAAAGGAAAAGCGCCTCGAAAAGCAGGCTAAGGCTGCTAACAAAAAGAACTCTTAGTGGCTCGAATTTGATTGTGACAAGCAATCAAAGTAATCAACCGTAACAATTTCATTCTTGAAGTTTTCAGTCCAGCTTTTATCTGGATGAAATTTAAAGCCAAGGCTAAGCAGCAACCTTATTGAAGCTGTATTGCGGCGGTCGGTATTCGCGATAATTTTCTCGGCTCCTACTTCCGAGAATAGAAAGCTAATGAGCCTCGATGCAGCCTCGCGCCCTAAACCCTTACCCTGGTGCTGACTTGCAATTGTGAAGCCAAGCTCAAAAATGGATTGACTCTCGGAAACCAAGTGAAGAGCTAAGTCGCCAACAAGCTCGCCGCAAATTTGGTCGTGAATGCCTAGTTGTAGCCACTGTCCTTCTTTAGGAAGCTTTACTCCAGCCTGAGACTCGATAAGCACAACAGCTTGTTCAGCGGAGTATGTGGTGTCCCAACTCTGAAACCGTGCAATCTCGGCATCTTGTCTATAGCCAACAAAGGTGTCTAAGTCTGAACGCTTCAAGGGTTCAATGCTTAGTCGAGGAGTAAGGAGTGGGTAAGTCATGTCTGAAGTTTATTTACTTCCACAGGCCATGTTTTGCTCGTAGATACTTGAATCAAAATTTCTTGTAGGCCACGTCGGGATCGAACCGACGACCCAAGGATTAGGAGTCTATTGCTCTAACCAACTGAGCTATAGGCACCAGCTTAAAAGACACACTCTTCAAATTTAGTGGAGTTTATAAGGTTCTAACTTCTCCTGACGCTGGCAGATCAGTTTATGTCTTATAGGGGCGAATCTACCCTGAAGGCCCAAAAGACTTCGGATTACCGGATCGCACTCAATTAGTTTTTTCGGACTAAGAGATTTTCTCAGGGTTTAGTCCAAGAATAGTTTTTTCTTTAATTAGCCCTTTTGATAAATAAAGAAATTTTTGTTGATTTTGTGTAGAAGTCTAAGATTTACATAAGTGGGATCATCGACATTAATTCTTAATTTAAACACTCTTCGTAGAAGGTAAGACGAAATTTTACCAAGTTTCAAAAATCCTCTTAAGGTCATGAAATAATCCAACCTGAAATTATTGTTTTTTGTCCCAAAGTAATTCAGGTCCATTTCTGCTGTTAAAAAGCAGATTTTATCCAGATTCTTTTTTGCCCCACGTACGACTTCGAGATCCATTCCTTGAGCGTCAATTTTTACGTATTCAATGAATTCAAATCTCTCCAAATCGATGAGATCAATAAAATCGTCGAGTTTAAAAACCGGAACATACTCCCAAGTTGACTGTAACAAATCAGTAGAATCCAACAAACTAGACGAACCAGAATCCTTATCCGTTATCTTCATTTTCACCTTATTGCCTAAGGTCTTTGAGGAAAGCGCAACCGGAATTATAAATATATTTCTACCGATATCCTTGGGATTTAGCTTTACTGGCCAAGGTGAACTGGCCTCGGAAATCATGTTGATGTTCATACTCAAAGGCTCGAATCCAAAAATTAATGTATTTGGGTTCGCATCAATCCAAACCTTAGACTGAGGTGCGTTGCCAGACAATCCAACATCAATCTTAACTGAATTAACAAAATCAGGGACAAAAATCTTGCCCATGGCCATCTTTGCGCCAGACTGAATAATGTAATACTCAGGTGACTGTGCAAGCTCTTTAGACGACATATTTCTATATTATGGCAGGAGGGCAATTAGAAAATTAGTATGAGAATTTGTAAATTTGGTAGGCCCCGTCGGGATCGAACCGACGACCCACGGATTAAAAGTCCGTTGCTCTAACCAACTGAGCTAGAGGCCCTAGCGACGCCAACGCGTCCCCTTATTGTAGCAACTATGAGATTTATCCGATTACTTCCAGTTTGAGCTCAGTTTCACTGCTTCGCTCCAGCTTGCGAAGATTTGCTCATCAAAGGGCTCAGGGTTAAACGCTCTCTCGAGTTCGAAAACGTTTCTTAGTTCCTCTTTGGAGCTCCACACTCCAACCCCAATTCCTGCCAGGAATGCGGCCCCTAGGGCTGTGGATTCGAGATCCTTACCTCTTATAACAGGAACACCAAGACAATTGGCTTGGAGCTGCATAAGTAAGTTGTTTCTTGCCGCTCCGCCATCAACTCGAAGCCCTTTGGGCTCAACGTTGGTATCAGCTGAGATTGCTGTTACCAAATCTCTAACCTGAAAAGCAATTGCATCCAAAGTGGCCCGCGCTAAGTGATGCTTTGTTGTGCCACGGGTGATGCCCAAAATCGTTCCCTTAGCATCTGGATTCCAGTGCGGAGCTCCGAGTCCTGTCAGGGCCGGAACAAATACAACTCCGCCACTATCTGGAACTTGCAAAGCAAGATCCTCAATTTCATTCGCACTCTCAATTACTCCAAGGCCATCTCTTAGCCACTGAACTGCGGCTCCTGCAACAAACACTGACCCCTCAAGGGCGTAAGTGATGTCTCCATTTGGTTCTTGCCAAGCAATAGTTGTAAGTAAGTTATTTCTGCTTTGGACAGCTTTAGAACCTGTGTTAGTGAGCATGAATGCTCCAGTGCCGTAAGTGCACTTACTCTCACCAACCTCAAAAGCTGTTTGTCCAAAAAGCGCAGCTTGCTGGTCTCCGGCAATTCCCGTGATTTGAAGCTCTAGATTCAAAAAACTTGCTGGGTCAGTGGTTGCCACTTTTCCGTAGCTAGGAACAATTCTGGGCAACGCGCTAACTGGCACTTGGAATATTTCCAGCAACTCCGCACTCCAGTTACCAGTTCTGATATCCATCAACTGAGTTCTTGAGGCATTACTGGCGTCTGTGATGTGACTAATCCCACTTGTCATTCTCGCAACCAGATAGGAATCCACTGTGCCGATTTTGACTTGTCCCGAAACTACATCGCCCCAGATAGCTTTTTCATATTGCGAGAGCCACAGCAGCTTGCAGCTAGAAAAATATGGATCTAGTTTCAAACCCGAGATATTTTGTATTCTGTCCTCAAGCCCCTGGGCTTTGAGCTTTGCAACAAGATCAGCAGTTCTGCGGTCCTGCCAGACAATTGCCTTGCGAGGAGAGCGCAAAGTTTTGCTATCCCAGAGCACCACCGTTTCACGCTGGTTCGTGATTCCGATTGCAACGAGTGACTCTGTAGTTTGGGATATTGCTTCAGTGGCTGCCGCCAGGGTTGCCTGCCAGATTTCTTCGGGCTCGTGTTCAACCAACCCTGGTTCTGGAAAGTACTGGAGAAACTCTCGGTAACCTCTGGCTAGGACTTTACCTTTGGTCGAGACAACCTGGACCGTAACGCCTGTTGTGCCAGCATCGATAGCCAAGATTGCCATGGCCAAAGGCTAGCAAAGCTTTAGGTGAAGTGGGGCTGGTCCAGTGGGCTCTTGGTTCTCTTATCGGGCCATTCAACAATAAGCATCGCTAACACAATCAATACTCCGCCGATTACGGTGCGTAGTGATAGAACTTCTTGCCCAACAGCAACTGCAATCGCAGCAGCGAAAACAATCTCTCCGGTCAAAATGATTGCCACTCTGGAAGGGTCCATGATCGACTGTGCCCAGGTTTGAATCAAGAATGCCATTGCTGTTGCAAACACTGCGGTGAATACAACGGTTCCCCAAACAAAAGCATTCGGCGGCGGCTGGTAGCCATCTGGCACAGCACCCATCCAGCAGACAACTGACCCTGCAGCCAATTGAATAACGGTTAGCGGGTAAATGTCTTTGGCATTACTCCAGAAGCTAAGCCCGATGATGTGTCCTGCAAACAATAGCGCGCAAGCAATTAGCCAGACTTGACCTGGATCAAAAGAGATTCCGTTGAAAGAAATAAAGAGTAACGCGGTTAGCGCCAGCGTGGTACCAACTATTACTTTCTTCTCTACTCTCTTCTTGAAAACGAACCAGAAAAGAAGTGGCGTGAAGACAACATACAAACCCGTCAAGAACCCAGTGATGGCGGCGGTGGTCAGATCAAGACCAATTGTTTGTGTGATGTAGGCAAGGCCTAGCATCACACCAAGAATTGAACCTCTAAGGAGGGTCTGCTTATTGATTGCCGATAAAACTTGCGGCCGGATGGCAATCATGACCAGAGTTGCCAGGGTGAACCTGGTTGCCAAGAAGTCAAAAACCGGCTGGTCATCTATGGCGTCTTTCATGAGCACAAATCCGGCACCCCAAACAATGGCCACAAAAACAAGCGATAGGACAGCCCAGGTAGTTTTGGTCATTATTTACAAGAGAATACACGCACTCAGCCCGAAACTCAGACCTCAACCAAAACCTGAAGGTTTTCAGTTCTTCAAAGATGATTCACCTTCCGTTTACCTCAGCTCTCACTCCCATTTAGGTCCTTAATGGAATCTTTCTAGAGAGGCAGGCAGTCTGCCTTTATCAATTCCAATTAGGAGAAATACATTGAAAAAGAAACTAATTTCAGTTGCCGCTCTAATGTCGGCATCTGTTCTAGTTCTAGCAGGCTGTGCAGCAGAACCTGAAGAACCAGCAGCAGACGCACTATCCGGCTCAATCCTTATCGATGGGTCATCAACCGTAGGTCCAGCATCGGAAATCGCAGCTGAGCTATTCATGGAGATCAACCCCGGAGTTCGTGTAGCTGTAAACGTATCTGGCACCGGTGGAGGATTCGAGAAGTTCTGTAACGGTGAGACCGATGCATCAAACGCATCTCGTGAGATCAAGGAAGAAGAAGCAGCTCTTTGTGACGCAGCCGGAATCAAGTACGACTTCGTAACTGTAGCGAACGATGCATTGTCTGTTGTTGTAAACAAGGACAACCCGCTTGTCTGCATCACCACCGAGCAGCTAGCCACCATCTGGAACGCAGATGCTTCAGGAACAATCATGACCTGGGGCGACGTTGATGGCATGCCGGCAGAAATTGCTGACGTAAAGCTTGATCTTTACGGTCCAGGAACTGACTCCGGTACCTTTGACTTCTTCACCGCAGAAATCAACGGCGAGGAAGGCAACATCCGAAATGACTACATCAACATTGGTGAGGACGACCTTCTAGCAGTTGAGGGTGTGTCTGGTTCCGCAGGTGGAATGGGATTCATTCCTTTCTCCTTCTACCAGGAAAACCTTGACGAGCTAAAGTCCCTTGAGGTTGATAGTGGATCTGGCTGTGTCAAACCAACTGTTGAGAATGTACAAGCAGGTACCTACACACCTCTTGGTCGCGGTCTTTACACGTACTTTGCTAGCACCGCTCTAACCCGTCCAGAGGTGTTCGCTTTCGCTAGGTTCCTAGTCGAAGAGACCGAGCTAATCAACTCAACTGCTGGTTACGTGGGCCTAACAGCTGCACAGCAGAGCGAGGCTCTTGCGAAGCTCGAAGCACTACTTCAGTAAGCACTAAAGTAAAACAAGAACAATTCGACAGTTGAGATAGGGAGAAGTACAGACCCATGAGCTCTGCTGTCAAGGTCGCCCGAGGTGATTCCGCAAGGAACCCACTTCGGGCGACCAACCCTCATATTGGGGAAAAAATCATCATAGGCCTCCTTTTTGGAGCTGCCGCCGTATCTGTCGCGGTCACAATCGGAATTGTTATTGCCCTTTTCTCTCCGCTACCTGGATTCTTTGAGTACGTAGATCTCTGGAGTTTTCTGAGTGGAACTCTCTGGGCACCTTCTTTCACTGATGCATCCTTTGGAGTACTTCCGCTAGTCGCGGGAACCCTCCAGGTTGTTTTCTATGCGTCCCTAGTTGGAATTCCGCTCGGACTTGGGGGCGCAATTTATCTTTCCGAATATGCTTCCAACCCAGTTCGAAAAATCATCAAGCCAGTCCTCGAAGTTCTTGAGGGACTTCCAACTGTGGCCGTTGGATTGTTTGCAGTCTTCTGGTTCAAGCCATTAATCCAGGAGTTAACCCCTGGACTGGGTTGGACTAGCCCATTCTCAATCGGAGTAGCAGGAATCACCGTAGGAATAATCATCATTCCTCTGATTGCCTCGGTCAGCGATGACGCGATGCGTGCGGTTCCTTCAGCGCTGCGTGAGGGTGCTTATGCACTTGGAGCCACCAAGATGCGAGTTGCAATCACAGTGGTTGTTCCAGCAGCAATATCAGGAATCGTTGCATCTTTCGTACTCGGCGCCTCTAGAGCCATTGGTGAAACCATGGTTGTTTTGCTGGTGGCTGGAGGAGGGTCTCCGCAGCTCAAGATTGGATTTACCGAGCCCGCTGGTGCAATGACTGCCTTTATTGCCTCCCGAGCTACTGGCGAAATTGCTCAAGGAACCATTGACTACTACTCGATTTTTGCGGTCGGAACACTATTGTTCCTAATGACCCTCACCATGAACATGATTGCAATCAGGTTCGTAAACAAATTCCGTGAGGTGTATGACTAATGGAAAACAAGATACCTCGTCGGGCTGCAGGTGCAGCCTCCGCAGCAGCGGCTGTGACCCGAACGATCTATAAAGGCGCCAACAACAAGGCAGAAATACAAGGCATTGCTTTCAGGCTGGTTTTGCTGTCTGCCCTAACAATCTCACTCGTGATGATTGCCGCAATCGTGGCTTGGGCAGTTGTTGAGGGCGGTAGCAGAGTAAACATTGGGCTATTTACCAACAACCCCTCGTCCTTCAGGCCGGAAACTGCTGGTTACCGGCCGGCAATCCTTGGAACTATCCAGCTCATTCTAGGTGTTATAGCAATTATTGTTCCATTAGGTATTTCCGCAGCAACCTTCCTTGAACTGTTCGCGGACCGGACCAAGTGGTACAACCGCATCATCGAACTAAACATTCAAAACCTGGCTGGTGTTCCTTCCATCGTGTTTGGAATTCTAGGTCTTGCATTTATAGTTCGCGGAATTTTTGACCTAGGTTTCGTAGTAGCGGCTGGTTCAGCCACGATTGCGATACTTGTATTGCCGACGGTTATTCTTGCATCACGAGAGGCTATTCGAGCAGTGCCATCATCCCTTCTGGATGGAGCTCTAGCTCTAGGTGCGACAAGGTGGCAATCGGTTTGGAAGATGGTTCTACCTTCGGCGGCACCTGGCATGCTGACCGGAGTGATTCTTGCTGTTGCCAGGGCAATAGGTGAGGCAGCTCCGCTGCTACTGGTTGGAGCAGCAACATTTGTGACTTTCGATCCGGACTTCTGGAACGACAGCTACTCCGCCCTACCGGTTATGATCTACAACTACGCCGGAAGACCACAAGAGGAGTTTCACACCCTAGCCGCAGCAGGTATTTTGGTAATGCTTGTTGTTCTTTTCTTCATCAACTCAATCGCAGTTTGGCTGCGAGCCCGCTATGAGAGAACCTGGTAGGAACAAAAAATGACAACAACCGGCCTAAACGAAGTATTCTCCCTAAAGGATATGAGCGTTTCCTACGGCAAGAACCTTGCTGTTGCAGGCGTGAACCTACCCATCTACCAGAACGAGATCACCGCTCTGATCGGACCTTCCGGTTGCGGTAAGTCCACAGTCCTTCGAAGCCTGAACCGAATGAATGACCTTATTCCTGGAGCCAAGGTTTCTGGACAGATTTTGTACCACGGGCAGGACATGTATGGACCAGATGTTGATCCGGTGCAGGTTAGGAAGCTTGTCGGTATGGTTTTCCAGAAGCCGAACCCTTTCCCAAAGTCCATCTACGACAACATCGCATTTGGTCCACAGACTCTTGGAATGAAGGGCAACATGGACGAAATCGTCGAGAGCGCTCTTAGGTCAGCATCATTGTGGGAAGACGTGAAGGACCGACTAAAAGACAACGCTTTTGGTATGTCTGGTGGACAGCAGCAGCGCCTTTGTATTGCAAGAGCTATTGCCGTAAAGCCAGATGTTATCTTGATGGACGAGCCTTGCTCGGCGCTTGACCCAATCTCCACTTTCAAGATTGAAGACCTTATGTTTGAGCTCAAGAAGGACTACACGATAGTTATTGTGACACACAACATGCAGCAAGCTGCTCGAGTAGCAGACAGAACCGCGTTCTTCACAGTGGACACTTCTCGAGGAGAAGGTTCAAGAGTTGGAACATTGGTTGAGCACGACGTAACGGATGTTATGTTCTCAAGTCCTTCGGACCAAAGAACTTTGGATTACGTTACTGGTAAATTCGGCTAAAGCCGTTCTGAAAGACTTTGGTGCTCAACAGCAACAAGTCTTGGTTTCTTTCCAGATGTTGTTAGGTGAAGAACTACAAACTCCGCTGGCTTCAAGGTCTTTGCCTCGAGAATCAATTTTGCTAAAGCAGGCTCCGCGTAGCTTGCCAAAACCTCCGTAATTGTTGGCAATGTCGGCCGGTGAGTGCAGAGCACTGAAGATCTTGCGTCTTGGAATAACTGCTTAGCAACCTTGGCAGTTCTTGCTGGGCCTTTTGCATTGCCCATTTCTGAAAGCTCGCCTCGCTCGATGAGTTTGTATCGGTGCGCTTTTGCGTAAGGACTGATTGTGTCTCGGCACCTTCTCCAAGGGCTCGTAAAGACCCTTTTCGGTCCATAAGCACTCAATAGCCGAATTAATTCCTTGGCCTGTTTCTTGCCATCAGGAAGCAAGGGTCTCTTCCCATCCTCACCCACGTAGTCAGCTCTGGGGGTGGCGGCAGCGTGCCTGAGAATGATCAACGGCTTGGTCTTGAGCATCCCGCTTTTCCTTAGATCTATAAGCTCTTGCAGTAGCTCTCGATCGTGGACATAGCTCAGTTTGGAAAAAGCCTCATCTGCTTTTACCCAGACAACTTCAGATATCTCATCGTTGGGCTTGAACTTTGAGCTTGCAAAATTTTTATCGCTAACTCTGGCTGCCCAATAGTGGACTACCTTGTTCTTGGTTTTATCGAGTGGATAGGTCATTGTCGAGAGCGGGACGCCGAGTTTTACCTTTAGCCCAGTTTCTTCATTGATTTCGCGGACAGCGGCTTCGGCCAGTGTCTCGCCGGGGTCCACTTTCCCCTTCGGGAAAGTCCAGTCCTGATACCTAACACGATGAACAAGGGCAACCAAGAGACTGTTTTTTTCCTCGCGCCAGCAAACTGCCCCTGCAGCGTAAACCTCCACGAATCTAACTAACCTGGCGCGCGGTTATGGAACTCATCACGGCGTCTTGGAAATCTCCAAGCGCGGCACCAGAATCATCAAATTGTTTCCTATCCCAGTTGCCACTTGCATTTAGATCCCAGCCCGCCATGTTATCAGCCATCGCTAGCGCGAACATTGTTCGAGTGCGGTCGATGTGCTCAGGCTCGATTAGGCGAACTAGCACCTCGACGCGACGATCTAGGTTTCGATGCATCATGTCTGCAGATCCAATGAAAATCTTTGGCTCCCCACCAC
>Ga0315909_10006567_pt1 | contig 13108 bp, 28 predicted proteins | sample LakEriMetagenome_11_FD_203527 | JGI IMG/M metagenome (GOLD analysis project Ga0315909, IMG submission 203527) | Freshwater fungal communities from buoy surface, Lake Erie, Ohio, United States - Buoy 2 MA125 | ecosystem: Environmental > Aquatic > Freshwater > Lake | place: USA: Lake Erie, Ohio...
CCTACATAAAAATTATTAGTGAGCCTAAGAGTATGAAATTGAAACAAAAGAAATAACCCTAATATAATTATTATGGACGAAATCAATGAAGAACAGGGATTAATATTAGAAGATGCAACATTCAGATTCTCACAAGATGGGAATTGTTTATCAAAAAGCGATCAATATGAGTTCTTAGAAATAGAAGCCCATTCAAGTCTTGGAATTGACCGAGATAATGATTGTTTCTTTATCTTAAAGACCGAAAAGTGGTCAATTGATTCAGTGGAGGAACTTGAAAAAATATTTGATAGAATCAGAAAAGTAGTAAAAAATGAAATTTAATAAAGAATCAAAAATCCTGGCAGCAATTGCATTGCTATGTATAACTACCTTCCTATTTAGTTTTACTAAGAAAGAAGAAACATATAAAAGATATAATATTGAAACAGCATACAAAGATGGAGCTACTATTTATGTATTAACCAATGCAAATGGAGACCCAGTGCACTTTATGTATAAATAAATATAAAAAAATGGAAAAGAATAAAGTATTTGTCGGACAAGAGTTCCGAACTAATCCACAATCAGCAATTCCGGGTGGAAGTGTAGTTGAAGTTCATTATGCAAACCGGATTAAAGTGTATGATAACATTAAGAACCCAACTGCTTATGTTAAATATATAACATCAAATAGTAATGAGCCAGTTGTTTCTATTGTAGTAGATGGAAAACCAACTAATTTTTGAAACTTTATTTAAAACCCATATATAACATAAGAATTTAAAAACTTAAACAATGCAAGATTTATTAAATCAAATCGTAGAGGCTGTTGATTCTATTAGAGTAGACGCTGCTAAATTTGAAGAAAAACAAAATGGCGCTGCTGGAACAAGAGTCCGTAAAGCAATGCAAACTATTAAGACATTAGCTCAAGATGTGAGAACTCACGTTTCAGAAGCGAAAAAAGCTTAAAACAAAATTAGGTTCCTTACAGCAAATTAATTCTATAAGGAAACTGGTATCGAAAGATGTGTAGGTTCGAGTCCTACCTCTCCAACAAATTTTAAAGTATTTGGAGAGTGGTGAAATTGGTAGACACGCTGGTCAAAAGAAATGGAACCTGTTAAAATATTTTAAAGGATACGTTCAGCAACCCAAAAACTTGACTTTAATTCAAACAAAAGTTATCCTGTAAATTTACAATGTTTAAAACCATTTCGCGTTAAGGTAGAAGTAGTCTCGTGCGGCGACAATGCAACAGTTGTTGAGTCTTTTAGAACAAGACATAAAAGAATTCGAAACCTTGGAAGTAATTCCTAAAACTATCATTGAAGGTACTAGTGGTGACCTACTAAAACAAAGGGACCTTATGGGTCCCTTTTTTAATTAAACAAAAATTAAAAGAATTATATAACATAATAAAAGCATATTATGAAAAAAGCACTATTATATTGGCCTCGATTCTTTAAAGAGGCATGGATTACCCGTAAATACTACAAGGCAGTTAAAGCCGTCGAGCCAGAACTTACTGCAGCCGGACTTAGAGTTGATATGATTGGAAGAATTTATGGTGTTGTAGAAATCCAAAATGAGTTTTTAAATCAACCAGATCTGGTACAACAATCTCTAGTATTTCAACAACTGGGTCCAGTTAATGATATTTTAATTAAATACGGACTTTCAGACCTATCATATCCTGAAATAAGTAAAATCAAAGGTAGTTCAAATTATTTAGTAGTACTCTACCCTGACAATGATTACTTTACATGGACTGCAGCGGTTAGAAACATCCTATTTGCAGGAATCCTAACAGGAGTTGGATTCTTTATTAATTGGATAATTTCCATGTTTTAATGGAATCTATACAACGTGTTGAAATCAATGGACGTCGATATTATCAAGTAACCTTAAACGATGTTATAATTGGTACCTTTCCAAGTATGACAACGATTCTTGGAAATACAAAAGACCAGTCCGGACTGGAAGAATGGCGGGATAGTATTGGGCATGAAGAGGCAGACCGTATCTCAAATCTATCGATGAATCGAGGAACGATAATGCACAGACTCTTAGAATTATATAAAGGACTTCAAGGTACGCCGAATCAACGATTATCCCAATTGATATTCATCTCAAACACAGATGTAGAAATCAACCAGTTCAATGAGGATCCCCTTGGGGAAACATGGTTGAAGGCTGGTTGGGAATTCTTTCTCAAGTTCTGGACACATCACCCTGATTTTTTTGATAGAGTTGTTAAGGTCTTAGCGGCTGAGAAATTTATCTGGTCAGGAAGGGGTTATGCAGGAACATTGGATAACGCTTCCGAAATGGTTGGAAACAAAATCTTAATTATAGACTATAAGAACAGTCGAAAGCCCAAACAGGATTCGTGGATAGAAGATTATTTTTGTCAAGTTGCGGGTTATGCAATTGCATTCTGGGAGAGAACTGGAAATGTACCAAACGGAGGAGAGATCTGGATAGCAAACGAATTAGAGGACAAGCCTCAAATATTTACCCTGACGCAAAGTGACATAAAACATTACTTCAAAGAATTTATGAAGAGATTAAATCAATACAATGAAGAAAATAAAATAGATAAATAATAAATAACAAAAACAACAATTATGAATAAAATTAATCAATTTTTTGAAACCCATGGTCTTAAAGTTATTGCAGTTCTACTAGTACTTGTTTACTTTAAATCATGCAGTATTGACTCTGAGGTAACAACCTTAAAGAAGGTTAATAAGGCAAACACCGAAATTATTAATCAACTTCCAACATCAAAGGATGTTAAAATTGAAGGATTAAATGCTGAGAAGCGAATGATTCAGGCAACAGACCGAAAAATATTGGATGTTCAACGACAAAATCAAATCGAAGCTGAAATAGAAGCACTGCAGAAATCTAAGTAATGGCTATTGAAAAAAAGACCCATGGATTTGGCAGCGATCTAGCGAAAGCTGCCAAATTTGTTAGAGCAGACATTGCAGCCGACAAGATTGCAAAGGCCCTGGGTTATGATGATTGTGGGTGTTCCGGTAGGGCTGCGGCCTTAGACAATCCAGATCTATTAGTTAATAAGATTTTTTATAAAAACCAAGAAGACGATGAAATCAACGAAGAACAAAACGGTTAATGCATTTATAATTGGGACTTTTGTTTCCCTCTACTTATTAGTGAGTATCATATCAACTATTCACGTAATTGACTTTTTCCGGTTATCAAATCCAGAATGGTTAGCAATATCATTAGCAATTGGATTTGAATTAGGGGCTGCGGCTTCCCTAGCTGCCCTAATCACATTGGACAAAATGAATAAAACCATGGTATGGGCACTATTCATTGTAATTACTGGGATGCAAATGCAGGGAAATATGTATCATGCGTATACCCACATTAAAGACTATCAGGGATGGGTAGAATTATTTAACTTGGTAGAATGGGTACCTACAGCACAGAAAAGGTTACTTGCAGGTGTTTCAGGAGCAATCTTACCACTCGTAGCACTTGGGTTTATAAAATCATTGGTAGACTATATTAAACCAGAAGATGAGACAGAACAACCTCGGGTTGGAGACTTAGATGTAATTCATGAAGAGGTTAATATAGAAAATCAAGTTGAATCAATGAGAAAGGTAGTTGATTCGTATGATGATTTACAAGAAGAAATAAATGCTTGGGAAAGGGCCTCTCTTGAAGATTTTGTTGATGAAGAATCTTTAATTGAGGATTCTGTTGAAAGAATAGAATCTGAAAATTCTCCAATAGAATTCGATGTTATCAATGTTAAAGGTGAAGATCCAGTATTAATAGATTCTTCAATAGGAGCTGATTCTCCAACAGCCAAAGCTCCAGAAACTATGACAGTTTATGATTCAAAAAAACAAGATTTTGTACCTATTAGAGAAAAATGGGTATGCTAATTGAAGTACTCTTTGAAAAGGTAAAACTGGCAAAACCATATATTAGTAAGAAGCTAGAAGCATCAACCCTGCGCGCAGTTCTTGATTCAACACATCATACAGCATATAGACTCTATTTAATAGCAAATGGTATTAAAGAACTTCAAAAATTTGCATCAATATCGAGTGATGAGTATATTTTAACTGCAAATGTTGTAACCGAATGTGGATTTATTGGAGAGGCTAAAACTCAACTTTGGAATGTAATACACTTACAACCATTATTGAATAAAAAACCAAAGTACATTGTTCGTTGTGAACTATTTAATATTATGTCCAATAAGACGCTTTATAGATGTGTATTTGAACATAAGAACCCTGAAGCAATTTACAACCAGGTACAAGAATGTATCGATAATTTAAAAAACATATTAGAATGAGAAACTTATTAAAAAGAGGAAGCAAGGGCGAAGACGTTAAATTGTTACAAAAAGCCTTAGGACTTAAAGCCGATGGTAACTTTGGACCCAAAACAGAATTGGCAGTTAAGAATTTTCAAGGAAGTCATGGATTGGTGATTGATGGACTTGTGGGTCCAACTACACAGAGATTAATTTTCCGCGATGAACTTGAAAAACATTTGGACAGTGAGATTACCTTAAATCCACATGAGATTTATTATCTTGATAAAGATGAGTATAATGCCGGACCCAATAAACCTGAGTACCTATTCTTACACCATACTGCAGGAGGGGACAATCCATTTGCAGTAGTCGACCAGTGGAATGATGATACCAGAGGTAGAATTGGAACCGAATTCTTAATTGGTGGACCATCAGTTAATGGTAAAAGTACCAAGCATGATGGTGTTATTGTAAAATGCATGCCAGATGGCGGATATGGAGCCCACTTAGGAGACAATGGTTCTCAAAGTATGCATAACAATTCAGTTGGGATTGAAGTATGTAACTTTGGACCCTTAACAAAAGTTGGAAACGTTTTTAAAACATACGTTGGAACTATAGTTCATCCAGATCAAGTATGCGACTTAGGATTTAAGTTTAGAGGTTTTCAATATTACCACAAATACTCAGAGGCTCAAATCGAAGCACTTAGAGAATTAATCCTATTCATTAAGGAACGTGATGGTATTAATATCAAAAAGGGACTTGTTGAATGGTTAAGCACTAAAACACCTGCTGAAGCATTTGAATACAATAAAGATGCATGGGCCGGAAAGGTAAAAGGCATGCTGAGTCACACTTCAACCCGAAAGGACAAAACAGACATGTCGCCTCAGCCTGAACTAATTAAAATGCTAAAATCACTATAAGGTGAAACTATCCTAAAAATATTAATATAATAATTTTAAATCAAAACAAATTAAAATGGCAAAACCAAGCGTATTAGACCAAAATCCAGAATCTGAAAGAGTTTTTACAGAAGAGACCCTTCTTGGAAATGAAGGACCTCAGGCTGAGATTCCAACAAATGAATCCCCTGTTGAAGAAATCACTCCAATTTTCGAACAAATTGAAGGTATGACACCAGGAGGTGCAGTAAATGTATTAATCCAAGCTGCCCAAATGGCACAATCTGCAGGTGCTCTTACCCTAAGAGACTCTGTTATGGTTTCAGCTGCAATTACAGTACTACAACCAGGTTCTATTTAAAACCGGAACGGATTAGATTTTTAAGAGACCTTAAGCAATTAAGGTCTTTTTGTTTTTAAATTGTTAATAAATATACTGAAACAAATAGGACTAAACCTATATAAATTATAAATCTAACGAATGGGAACAGTTAAAACCTCCGTCAAAGAATTCTTAAGTTGCTTCAAACAATTTTCATTTAATATAATTAATAAAGAAAAGACAATTGAAGCCACTAAAGTAAATAGGGACACAGAATCTTACAAACAATCAGATTCTCATTTGTACAGAATGTTACAATCCGCAAAAAAAGAACTCTCTGCTGCTAGAAAATTATGCAAGCATGGTAAAATTACTACCGATGAACTTTTTGATTATGAATGGAGAGTGACTGAATTAGAACAAGAAATCAGGGACCTTAAGGACCTAAAAGATTTCACAGATAACGAGAACGTTTAATTTTAAATTTTATATAATGGTTAACAAAATCAAGGCAATCTTTGCCGCAATTGGCTCTATTGGAATAATAATGTTTGCATTTAGCGCTCTTTTATGGGTTTTTACTCAATGGCCGGTCGAAGTACTAGAATTGTTTATAGTCTTTTTATTTGCCTATTGGGGTTATGATGCCTATAAATTCTTTTTAAAACAATTTGAAAGCAAAAAGAGGGACGAACAAATCAATAGCTAGATGGAACTAAATAAAAAATATATTGAATTCTTACTAGACAATGTTATTGGCTCTAGCATAAGGGTTCAATTGCCAAAACCCCAAGAAGGTGGAAAGGTGGCGTGGGTTAAACTTGGCCCCGTAGTATATATGAATGTTGATTTGGAAGTTATTGAAAAATACTCACGTTCGGTTGTATTTAAACTGAAATTTGACAAATATGAAATCGAGCAATTAATATTCTTTCCAATTGAATCCTCTCCGATGAGCATTAAAGAAAAGTTAATCAGCAAGATTGAAAAATTAGTTTTCAAAACCCTTCTTGATGATGGAAGACGTGAAGATATTGTAAAAATGTATGAAGACAAACAGAAACATATTCATTCCACGATATTAAAAGCGGCAAATAAAATTACGTCTCTTGATAAATCAAAGAGGGCTAATTATATGCATATTAAACATTTGCCGCATTTAGGTCTCTTAAACTTTGAAGGTGACCTTTTTAGAGCCTATGATTTATTGGATGGCAACTTCCAAATAGTAAATGAAAAGCACCAAGATGTGGTTACTACAAATGCGTATGGGATCCTAGATTATATGGAAGGTGCCGGAAAGCCTATTGTTAACTATGACGGAAAGGTTTGGATTATACAGGAACAACATGAGAATGCCAGACCAACACGCGAAAAACTTTACAAATTTCTTAAATTGGAACTTCCAACCTAAATAGTAAAAGATGAACCTATTAGACAAGCAATACACCGAACTTCTTCAAGACATTCTTAATAATGGAGTAAAGAAACAAGATAGAACAGGTACAGGAACAATCTCAGTATTTGGAAGACAAATACGTCACAACATGAAAGATGGTTTTCCACTGCTAACAACCAAGAAGATGCCATTCAAAACAATCGTAACAGAACTTCTTTGGTTCTTACGAGGTGACACAAATATAAAGTATTTGGTTGATAATAATTGCCATATTTGGGACGGAGACGCATTTAAAAACTTTATGACTAAAAGTGAAGGAGACCCTGACGTTATTTGGAATCAAGAACAATTTATCAACAAAATTAAAACAGATGATGAGTTTGCTAAAGAGTGGGGTGATTTAGGGCCTGTTTATGGTGCACAGTGGCGAGGTAGATTAAAAGGATATGGATTTAATGAAATAACAGGAGCACCTTTAGGGTATGGTATTGACCCCAAATTAGACCAAATCCAAAATCTAATCAACGACCTTAAAGGGAACCCAGACAGTAGACGATTAATGGTTAATGCTTGGAATGTTGGAGAGCTGGACCAAATGGTTCTTCCACCTTGTCATTATGGTTTTCAAGTTTATACAAGAGAGTTAAGTAAGAGTGAGAGATATGTACATTTAAGAACGGGTAAGTATTCTGGAAAATGGGATGGAATTGGTGATGAAATGGAGTATTATAATTCAATAGGTGTTCCTAAACGAGCAATCTCCCTAATGTGGAATCAACGTTCGTGTGATTTATTTTTGGGAATTCCATTCAATATTGCAAGTTATGGACTCCTATTAGAAATCTTGGCAAAAGAGGTCAACATGGTTCCTGATGAGTTGATTGGAAATCTTGGTGATGTACATTTGTATTCAAATCACTTAGATGCTGCTAAAGAACAGATTGGAAGAGAATTTACTGAGGAAGAAATTTTAGAACATTTACAACAATCAGGTATGGATGCTTTAAAAAATGAACCAAGAATGGAATATATTTCTAAATTACCAAAACGAACAAGACAACCTTACCCATTACCAACACTAAAAATAAATCCTAACAATGAAATGAGAATAGGTGGTGGAATATTTACCTACGATAAAATAGACTTTGAAGTAGAGAACTATCAATCACATCCAACAATTAAAGCGCCACTAAGTAACTAGTATGAAAATCAAACCTAGAAAAATCTATAAAGAATACAAAGATGCAACCCGAATGGAGATTTGGGAAGGCGTACGGGATAACTTTATATTTGCTTTTATTGGTGCCACCCTAGTTGTATTTATATCAACCAAAACCGATATTGCAGTTCTATTAGGGTATTTGACATATTATTTTTATATGGGCCGAATTTTAAATAGACCTAAATATGTTACCGACCTTGGAAGATTAATAGTTTTTCCGGTGCCATCTGCTACCGGTGCATTTGTTGGTTATAAATTAAGCTATATCATATTAAATCTTATATAACAATGGAAAGTAATATTATTTGTAGTAGATGTGGTGCAATCTTAAAAGAGACTGGCACCACTCAGAATGGAAAATATAAAACTTGTGAAAATTGTAAATTGATTCAAACATAATGGCTAAGAAACCAAAATTAACAGAATATCATTATCATGAGGCTCTTGATAGAGCCCATATGATTGGAGATATTATTGACCGACACCTAATACAACATCCCGTTTGTAAACTTGACAAGGAGGTTAATAACTTAGTCGAAGAAGCATCAATGAAAATTTTTGAAGCCTATCAATTATTAGGACATCGTAGTATTGAATTATTTCCAGAGGATATATAATACATGAAGACATTTAAAGAATTTATAATTGATGAGGCCAAAACAATCGGCCTAGAAGATACCAAACCTAATAATGAAATCAACCCAGTTCAACCTGGTGATGGTGAAGATTCAAGATTGGTAAAAATAAGACAATTCAAAGGGACTGTTTCCGACTACGCAAGTTATTGGGAAGACCGAATTAATAAAGTTTAAAATGGTAGAATCAGCTGATAAAATAATGCAAACACTTGTTGCAGAATGGGGATGGACACTTGCAGTTGCAATTATGACAATTGCATTAAAGGATTCAGTTCTTAAATTATGGGAAGGTTTAATGTTCTTATATGGAAATGATTTTAACATTGATGATATTGTTTGGATTAATGGGAATAAAAAAGCCAGAATTGTTCGACAGGGTGTATGGAAAACTACCTTTTATCTTTACGACCATAATCGAAAGTTTTTAGTTCCTAATGATAGGATTTGGACACTTAACATTGAAAAAGAATTACCGAAAGAGAACCAGCAAAACCTATTTTAACTGATATATAAATTGGTACTAATACTAAAAAATATTTAATATGATGAGGTTTATTGAAGAAGAACTAACTTTGATAAATATGTCAAGAATTGAAGAATGGATTAACGAGGATCAAATTAATGAAGTAGTCCATTTTGGCTATGATTATGATGACTTAGATGATTTTGAATCAGAAGTCTTGGTAATGTTTGGAGTTGGCGGTCCGGGTTAAAAGAATTATAGCGTATCTTATGATACGCTTTTTTTATTGAAAATAATTTGAAAAAAGTTTTTCTATGTCAGGTTTTTTGTTTATATTTACATATTAATTCTAAAATATACATTATGATTTACACGTATTGTGAAGATTCTTTGATATTTAAACAAATTAAAGCATCTCTCTATTTTAAGATCGGGACTATTTTTTTAATTATGTTTGCTAGTACCAGTTTTATAGCATATAGAATTGGACTCCGTGATTCTATCCAGAATTTAACATCAGAGGAGAGAATTACCCTAATTAATGAAAAGGACTCTTTTAACAAAGAAAAAATGGCAACCATGTTACAGGACCTAAACGTAAAGTACCCATGGATTCCTATGGCACAGTCGATGATAGAAACTGGTCAATGGAAGAGTGAAGTTTTCCTTGAGAACAATAATCTCTTTGGAATGCGAGAGGCTAAATCCAGGATAACCACATCAATCGGGACCAACCTTAACCATGCTCAATATAATTCATGGAGAGAAAGTGTCTATGATTATGCATTCTACCAGAGCAGATACCTAGGTAATATTAAGACCGAATCAGAGTACTATCAATATTTAGATGCAAGTTATGCTGAAGACCCGGGTTATGTTAATAAGGTTAAACAAATTGTAAATGATATGGACCTAAAGAAACTTTTTAATTAAGGGATATATAAATTATAAAAAATAAATTAATTTATGGTAAATCCAATCACCCTTAGTGATGCGGTAGTTAATACCCTTAATGCCAGAATTGGCGATGAGTACACTGCACACTATTTTTACAATGCAGCACATAATTGGTGCTCAGATAAAAATTACAAAAATGCAGCAGCTTTCTTTGCTGGAGAAACAATGTCTGAACTAGAACATGCCCAAAAATTACAAAAGTATCTAGTTGATTGGAATTGTACTCCTGTTCTACCTAGTGTTGAAGCAAATTTCAAATTTTCTAGTTTAGCCGATATTGTTGAAAAAGCATATCAATTAGAACTGGACCTTTTCAACAAATACTTAAAAGACTCGCAGTCAATTTTTGCAATTGACTTAGCGACATTTGATTTCTTACAAGGTTACAGACAAATCCAAACGGATTCTGTGATTGAATATTCTGACCTATTAGCAGCATTAGAATTAATCAATGTTAATAATAAATTAGACGTTCTTCACTTTGAGGAAATATATTTTAAAGCATAATCTGAATAACATGGACCCCGATAGTGAAAAGTATACCCAAACTAAAAATAACCAAATCGAATCTGGCAACATGGTGCATGATGTTAGCCCTATTTTTCAACCCTTTGGGGTTCGACGCCGTGCAATACTGGTTGATAGAGACGACTGGAAGTTTGTTATGGGCGAATTTCGCTTTGTATTGTATTGCGGGACTATTCTTTGGGCTTTCTATGCTCTTTCGCACATTGTATAAAAGGGAAGAGAGACGTCGAAACGACAAATATTGAACTTTAACAAAAATAATCAACCTGACATTTTACCATGTCGGGTTTTTTGTTTATATTTACATTATAATTAAACACTATGAAAATAATAGTAGAATCAGAAGAACAAAAACAGGAACTCCTAGAACAAAGCCAATACATTCATGATTTTCTAGTCAATAAAGATGATATCAAAGGACTTGGCAAAAATTGGCTAATAGGACTTGATTCTGATAGAGCTGGAACTCTTATGCACATATATTGTGAACCTGAAATAATTGAAGTACAACCTAAATAAACTACATGAAAAAAATACTATACATAGACCTTGATGGAGTAATGGTCGACTTAGAAAACCATGCAATCAGGAGACATGGCCCTAAAGCGGTTGAAAAACTTGGTATGTTAACATCAGTTGACAAAGAACTTTTTGAAGAACCAGAACCGATTCCAGGAGCTATTGAAGCAGTCAAATACCTATGGGATAAATTTGACATCTATTTCCTAACAACTGCCCCTTGGAGCAATCCAACCAGTTTCTCATCAAAGAGGAGATGGGTACAAAAGAACCTTGGCAAATATGCCCACAAGAGGTTAATTATCTCACATCGTAAAGACCTTTGTATTGGTGATATCTTAATCGACGACCGTCCAAACAATGGCGCTTCTGAATTCCGTGGAGAATGGATTCAATTTGGACAACCGGGCTTTGAAGATTGGACCAAGGTTATAAACTATCTTGAAAATCGGGATATATAAACAAAATATATTATATTAATACTATGAAACATATACAATTGTTTGAAGAATTTGTAAATGAAAGTACTATACAAGACTTCATTAAAGATGTTAAGAACCATGATGATATTTTATCGTCAGGTGCTTATGAAAAAGACGGAGAGATTGTTGTTTACTTAGATGGAAGTGACCCTGATGCAGAAATGAAAGCTATCAATAAGTTAGTAAGAACAAAGTACAAAAATAAACTTAAAAAAGTTAATGATGGTTCAGAAGACTCAATAACTTTTAAAGTTTTAAAAGAATCTAAAGAATCTGTAAATGAAGCAAAATCATTCCAATTCATCTTTAATTACAATACCGATGAGGATGATGTAGAATACATTCAAAATATTCTAATGGATGCCGGAGTTGATGCAATCGCAGAGCCTGGAATTGATTCTGAAGAGATGGTGGTTAAAGCCCCTAATGCAGTTGAATTACGTAAGGCTAAGAAAGCAATCCAGGCAGATGGATTTGAAATCAATGAATCTCAAACATTTATTAAAGAATCTGCAATGGGAGACGTTTATGTAATGGCCGGAGAGGCAGACTCTTTTACTGCATTTAAAAAAGAATTCATGGACGAGTATGGCAAACCAAAATCTGTTAAAGAACTTAAAGCCCTGGAGGCATGGTTACAAACTATTTGGAAAGAAAACCAAACCAATGAGAGCATATTAAATGAACGTAACACTAAACTTTATGTTTATCCAACTTCTAAAAAAGACCATCAAATGATTTCTAATTGGTTAGAAGGTTCAGCTTTTCATGCTGAAGAAAATTCAAACTATTTTATGTTTCCGGTAGAGGGTCAGCGTGATGCAGACCGTACTGAAATGGACTTAGACAAAGAATTTGATAAACTTGGAGCCAGCGTACGCTACGAATTAGAATAATAAATAATTATGAAAAAAGTAAAATTGTTCGAACAATTCATTACCGAAGGTAAGGATGTTTTTCCAAACGAAATAGTTGGAAACGACCAAATTCTTTTTAAGAAAGAATGGGAAAAGATGAATGGTGGTAAACTTACTGCCAAATATAACCAATACTATAAGGGTTATGATATTGATGCAGGTGGACGTATTTTCAGTAGTGTTGATGAACTAGAAAAGTTTATAAAGGTTACAGAACTTTCAAATAACCAATACAACAAGTACAAATACATGCCAGCAATACCAATTAAGGAGTCTGTGGTTAATGAGAACGTACCGTATAGTGTAACTAAGAATACTTACAGAGACTATGATACTTTAAATATCACTCAATTTGATAGTATTCAATTTAAAGAAGACGGTAAAAAATGGATTGTTAGAGTAGTAACTGCACATGATAACATTGACAAAGGAGCCCTACAAAAGCTAGGATTAACC
>Ga0315909_10006577_pt1 | contig 13097 bp, 9 predicted proteins | sample LakEriMetagenome_11_FD_203527 | JGI IMG/M metagenome (GOLD analysis project Ga0315909, IMG submission 203527) | Freshwater fungal communities from buoy surface, Lake Erie, Ohio, United States - Buoy 2 MA125 | ecosystem: Environmental > Aquatic > Freshwater > Lake | place: USA: Lake Erie, Ohio...
TTCTTCTGGGCAATACACACAAACAAGACCAACTGCACCTGAGCAAACAGTTATTATTGGTTTCGTTGAAAGAGTTCACGCAACAGTTGGATCCATTTTTGTAAAAGTTAATAACGGATATGAAATTGGTGAATTACATGATGTCATAGATACAACAACAACTTCTTCTTACGGTGATTTATTAGTAAAAAGTGGTTCTGTTTGGAAAAATACAAAACAATTATCTGGCTCTTATGATGTAACCGGTTCATTGAACATCACGGGTTCTCTGACAATAAATGGAACGAATTATACTGCTGCAACTTCTGGCACATCTGGAACTTCTGGAACATCTGGCTCATCCGGAACCTCCGGTAGTAGTGGAACATCTGGTTCTTCTGGAACATCTGGCTCATCCGGAACCTCCGGTAGTAGTGGAACATCTGGTTCTTCTGGAACATCTGGCTCATCCGGAACCTCCGGTAGTAGTGGAACATCTGGTTCTTCTGGAACAAGTGGTAGTTCTGGAACAAGTGGTAGTTCTGGAACATCTGGTTCATCCGGAACATCTGGTAGTAGTGGAACTTCTGGTTCTTCCGGAACTTCTGGTTCTTCCGGAACAAGTGGTAGTTCTGGAACATCTGGTTCATCCGGAACATCTGGTTCCTCCGGAACATCTGGTAGTAGTGGAACTTCTGGTTCTTCCGGAACTTCTGGCTCATCTGGAACTTCTGGATCATCTGGAACATCTGGTTCCTCCGGAACTTCTGGCTCATCTGGAACTTCTGGAACTGGATTTAATACAATATCAAATCCTGCAGATAATAGAATACTGACATCAGACGGAACAACAAATGCTGCTAATGCAGAAGCAAATTTAACTTTTAATGGTTCAACATTAACGGTAACAGGAGATGCGGTTGTTACTGGAAAAATAACTGCTCAAGAATTTCATACAGAATTTGTGTCTGCATCTATACTGTTTGAAAGTGGTTCAACTAAACTCGGTAATACATTAGATGACACCCATCAAATAACCGGTTCCATGTCAATTACAGGTTCTATACAAATTCCTAGATATTCCAGCAATCCAACTGCATTGCTTGGTGGCATTTACTATAATACTACCGATAATAACATCTATCGTTCAAACGGTTCTACTTGGTCATCTGCTGCAGGTTCATCTGGAACTTCTGGAACATCTGGATCATCAGGAACTTCTGGTTCCTCCGGAACATCTGGATCATCAGGAACATCTGGATCATCAGGAACTTCTGGTTCCTCCGGAACATCTGGATCATCAGGAACTTCTGGTTCCTCCGGAACATCTGGATCATCAGGAACTTCTGGTTCAAGTGGAACTTCTGGTTCTTCTGGCTCATCAGGAACTTCTGGTTCATCCGGAACTTCTGGTTCATCCGGAACTTCTGGTTCATCCGGAACTTCTGGTTCATCCGGAACTTCTGGTAATTCTGGTAGTAGCGGAACATCTGGATCATCAGGAACGTCTGGAACTGGATTTACAACAATAACAAATGCAGCTGATAATAGAGTATTAACATCAGACGGTACTGCTAATGCTGCTAATGCTGAATCTGCATTGAGTGTTTCATCCAATGCAACTGTAATGCAGTCTTCAATATGGGCAACTGGAAGTGTTTATACAACTGGTAGTATTTATGTAACCGGAAGTATAGATGTAAAAACTACACCAGGAACCGCATCTATTATGGGCTTGGTATCAAGTGCCTCTTATACAGAGATATTTGAAATAGTTGGTAGTAATGGAACATATAATTGGAATAAACCATCATGGGCAAAAACTGTAACGGTTGTTTGTATTGGTGGTGGTGGAGCTGGTGGTGGTGCAAGAACCTCGTTTTCTTCTGTAAATCGTTATTCAACTGGTGGTGCAGGTGGTGCAGGTGGTGCAATAGTCATGGGAAGATTTGATGCTTCAGATATACCAAATACAGTTCTTGTAACCGTTGGTAAAGGTGGTGCCTCCACAACAACTGGACAAGGACAAGTGCCTCAAGCAGGAGGTTCGGGTACAGATAGTACGTTTGGTGAGTTGCTACGTGCTCAAGGTGGTTTAGGTGGTGCTAGTAGTGGTAATCCTGTTGGAAATACAACAAATACAACTGCATATACAGTTGGCAGAGGTTCAGTAGGATTCATGGGATTTGGTAGTGGTTGGGGTGGTCGTGGTATAGTTATCCCAACCACTGGTATTGACGGAGAACCGCCACCATTACCAATGAAAGATCCTATAAATGCACCATTTGCCCCCGCATCCGCTTATCCATGGCCATCTGCACTAACAACAACTGGTGGTGGTGGTGGGGCTGGTATGGATTGTTTTAACAACAATCCATGTGCTGCATTTAGTGGTAGAGGAAATGGTGGTAGAATTGATAGTGGTGGCAGAGGAACCACCTATACAGCATATGATGTTCCCGGTATGGTTCCAAATAATGTTACTTATCAAAGACCAACAAACAATAATGTTCCTGCATATTATACATTAGTTGGATTAGGTGGTCGTGGTGGAGAATCCGGAGTTGATGCAGAAGATGGTGGGTTATACGGTGGTGGTGGTGGTGGTGCAAGACCGCAACCTGCTCAGAATACAAATGGATTTCCAAGTGGTGCTGGTGGAAATGGTGTTGTAGTAGTAATTTCAGAGGCATAAAATGGCAGTATACAAAATATATGATACAGGTAGTGGTGCAATTTTTAATATAGTAGAATGGGATGGTGTTGGATCTTTCACATTACCAACATTTCATAGTATGTCACTATACACTGGTTCATTAACTGGTTCTGATCAATGGACTGGATCTGGGGATTATTCCGTTACAATACAGGCAGGTTTATTTTTTGGAGAATTAACAGGTGCAGCATCTGGATCCTTCACCGGTTCACTAACCGGTTCATTCAATAATTACTCAGGATCACTTGGGTGGATATATTCATTTCCAACTGAATCATGGCAAACTGGTTCATTTACTGGCTCATTCACTGGATCATTAGATGGATCTGCATCTTATGCAATATCTTCATCATTTGCAACAACTGCATCTTATGTACTCGGTGGTGCAGGTGCAACTGTTACAAATGCAAGTGATAATCGAATAATAACTTCCGATGGAACTTCAACTGGACTTGTTGGTGAATCTAATCTATCATTTGATGGAACTAATTTACTGGTAACGGGTTCTATGGATATTACAGCAGGAATAACCATGAACTCATCATCACTAAATAATCCATTACTCAAAGGTTATTATGAAACTATGGTTTCAAAATCAGTTGCATCAGATTTTGGTGGTGGAATCGTTGGCATAGATTTGAAACAAGGTAACATCTATAAATTAGTTCTAGATGCTGCCGTACTTGATTTTAACATTGCTGGAAATCCAACTTCATTGCAAGGCGGAAGTTTTACTTTGGTTTTAGTTGGTGATGGAACGCCTAGATCATTCTCATGGGGTTCGGAAGTCACTTGGCCAGATGGAACGCCAACTATTGTTAGTACAGCTGGTAATTCAGATATTTATGCTTTTGTTACATTTAATAGTGGAACCGAATATGTTGGATTTGCTCTTGCACAAAACGTTACAGGATTGGTTTAATAAAGGAATGATATATGATTACTAATATAATAACAAATGCAGCTGCCGCTTCAAGTTCATATAGTGCCATATTACCAACAACTGAATTATGGGGAACAGGAAATGCTGCTTCTGGTCAATTAAATAATAGTGTGGGTTCAGCATTTTTATTACAAGTTAATTCAGGTAGTGTATGGGTATCAGAATCGATGGGTTTCAGTAACGTCTGTGCAATAAAAACAGATGGAACCCTTTGGTCATGGGGAGGTGGTGGAATGACTGGTGACGGTACATCAATATCCAGATCATCTCCTGTTCAAATTGGAACATTAAATACTTGGACAAATGTTTATTCTGGATATGCCACATCATTTGCAATAAAAACAGATGGAACCCTTTGGTCATGGGGCACTAATCAATACGGACAATTAGGTTTGGGTGATGTAACTACTCGTTCAAGTCCAGTTCAAGTTGGAACATTAACTAATTGGTCACAAATTGCAACTAGCGCTGATAATAGTTGTTATCATACACTTGCAACAAAAACCGATGGAACCCTTTGGGGTTGGGGATCCAATGCAGAAGGACAATTAGGATTGGGATCTTCTAGTATTGAATTAAATTTAACTAATTATTATGAAAATTGGGCAAGTGCATCTGTTATTGGTGGAGTTGGTGATTCCGCATTCGCAATTTACGGAATAAAAACCGATGGAACCCTTTGGGCTTGGGGTGACAATGGAAATTATTACTATTTATGGAGTTCTAATAATGCATATAAAACAGATTCTCCAGTTCAATTAGGTACACATTCTAATTGGGCAAAGGTTTCTCCTGGAAATCTACACGCTATGGCAATAAAAACCGATGGAACCCTTTGGGGGTGGGGTTATTCGTATTTTGGATCAATCGGAAACGGTTCGCAATTTACTGGATATTCTTCTCCCGTTCAAGTTGGAACGTTAAACGATTGGAAAGAAGTTAATGCTGGAAATTATTTCACTACGGCAACAAAAACTGATGGAACCCTTTGGAGTTGGGGGTATGCTAATAGTGGAGTATTAGGATTGAATGATGGCACTAATCGTTCTAGTCCAGTTCAAATTGGAACATTGAATAATTGGTCAAAGGTGTTTACAGGAGCATTACAAACAATGGCAATAAAAACAGATGGAACCCTTTGGTCATGGGGATATAATAATGTTGGTCAATTAGGATCAAATAATACAATTACGCGTTCCAGTCCAGTTCAAGTTGGAACATTGAATACATGGTCAGATATTTCAATTTCATTTGCAAATTCATCACACGTTGCTGCTGTTAGAACGAATGGAACTCTTTGGACTTGGGGTAATAATGATTTCGGACAATTAGGATCAAATAATATAACCAATCGTTCCAGTCCAGTTCAAGTTGGTACATTAACTAATTGGTCAAAGGTGTTTACAGGACCATCACACACAATGGCAATAAAAACAGATGGAACCCTTTGGGCGTGGGGAAAAAACACTTATGGATATTTTGGAAATGGACAGTTAATAAGTAGATCTTCGCCTGTTCAAATTGGTGTATTGAATAATTGGTCTACTCTTACTATTGGACGAGGAAATGACTTTAATTTATTCACAAATGTTATTAACACGTCAAATAATATGTATAGTGCAGGTTTTTGGCCTTATATTGCAAGAACTGTACATTATTCATCTCCAGTTCAAATAGGAATAGATACAGACTGGTCAAAAATAGCTGCAGGTGGACAATACAGTATGGGAATCAAAACTACAAATGCTTTATGGGGTTTTGGTGATAATCAAAGAGGACAACTTGGTAATTCAAATACCACTCGAACTTATATTCCATTGAGAATAGGTTTTGCGAGTGATTGGTCGTCTGTTTATGCTGGAACCGATCATACCATGGCAATAAAAACAACAGGAACTCTTTGGTCATGGGGATATAATGATTTTGGACAATTAGGAACAAATAATGGAACTACTCGTTCCAGTCCAGTTCAAGTTGGAACATTGAATACATGGACAAATGTTTCACTGGATAAATATATTAGTGCGGCTTTGAGAAATGATAATACTTTATGGTTATGGGGAAGATCTGATGCAGGCCATTATTCAAATGGTGATACTACATCCACTCAAAGATCATCACCTGTTCAAATAGGAACACCAAAAAGCTGGAAACAAGTTTCAATTCAATCTTTGGCTATGGTTGCTTTGGATGATTCTGGTGGTTTATTCACTAATGGTACTGAAACTGATATACGTCTTGGGTATTCTTTTACAAATTCTTCTGCAGTTCAAATTGGAAATAAAACAAATTGGATTTCTGTTTCATGTGGTCAATCCCACACTATGGCAATTAGTGGCAGTAATGATAGTGGAACACTTTGGGCATGGGGATATAATTTATATGGACAAATTGGAAATAATAATGTATCTAAAATAATTTCTCCGGTTCAAATTGGGACATTGAATGATTGGTCAAAAATTGATTGTAATAAAGACACAACACTTGCAATAAAAAGCAATGGTACTCTTTGGGCTTGGGGTAGAAATGATTCTGGACAATTAGGAATACGTACTAACACAAATAGATCGAGTCCAGTTCAAGTTGGCACATTAAGTAATTGGTCACAGGTTTCTATTGGTATAAGTGGTGCAGTTGCATCCGTCAAATCAAACAATACTCTATGGACTTGGGGATATGATAGTGCAGGTATTCTTGCATCAAATGTATCAATATCTGCTTTTCGTTCCAGTCCAGTTCAAGTTGGCACATTAAGTAATTGGTCACAGGTTTCGGTATCACAACATAGTATGGCTGCAATAAAAACAGATGGAACCCTTTGGTCATGGGGCAATAATCAATACGGACAATTAGGTTTGGGTGATGTAACTACTCGTTCAAGTCCAGTTCAAGTTGGTACATTAAGTAATTGGAAGTATGTACTTGCGAGATATTACAAAACATTCGCTCTAAAAACTGATGGAACCCTTTGGTCATGGGGAATTGGTCAAAATTCAGATTCAGGAAGACATAGAAACATTCACATTCTAAATCCAGTCGAAACTAGTAAATCATTTACAGAAATTTCTAGTTATGGACCGGGTGGTTCTATTGCAATATCAACAGATGGTACTCTTTGGGCTTGGGGCAGAAATGGTTCTGGACAATTAGGTTTGAGTGATATAGTTACTCGTTCTAGTCCAGTTCAAGTTGGCACATTAAGTAATTGGTCACAGATTTCAGCTGGTTTTGATCACACTATTGCAATAAAAACGGATGGAACCCTTTGGGCTTGGGGTTCAAACACATCTGGAAAATTAGGATTAGGTGACACGGTAAACCGTTCCAGTCCAGTTCAAGTTGGTACATTAAGTAATTGGTCACAGATTTCAGCCGCTGTGTCTCATGTCATGGCAATAAAAACTGATGGAACCCTTTGGTCATGGGGCGAGAATGATTTTGGAAAATTAGGATTAGGTGACACGGTAAACCGTTCCAGTCCAGTTCAAGTTGGTACATTAAGTAATTGGTCATCGTCTTCACTAGGAGATAAAATTACTATTGCAATAAAAACCGATGGATCACTTTGGTCATGGGGGAGAAACAATACATATGGACAATTAGGTTTGGGTGATATGGTTACTCGTTCTAGTCCAGTTCAAGTTGGAACATTGAGAAATTGGTCAAAAATTGCTTGTAGTAAGGATCACACTATTGCGATAAAAACAGATGGAACCCTCTGGACATGGGGTGATAATCAACTTGGAAATTTAGGATTAGGTGACAAATCAGCCCGTTCTAGTCCAGTTCAAGTTGGTACATTAAGTAATTGGTCCACCCCATTTGGATCTTGTGCAAGTTATGATGGATGTAGCTTTGTAATAAAAACAGATGGAACCCTTTGGTCATGGGGTTATTCAAATTATAGATTTGGATCTGTATCTACTCCATCCCGATCGAGTCCAGTTCAAATAGGAACAAGAACTGATTTTGTTAGTGGATCTGTTAGTGAATATACTGGAGTTTCTATAAATAATAATGGTATTTTATATTCATGGGGAGATTCTACGCAAGGTAATCTTGGATATGATATAAATTTTACTATAAACAGAAGTTCTCCAGTTCAAATAGGAAAAGAAACAGATTGGAAACATATATTTGGTAATCAAGATAACAGTGGATATGATATTATCTTCGCAATGAAAACCGATGGAACCCTTTGGGGTTGGGGTAAAACTGATTTTGGACAATTAGGTTTAGTTAATACCATAATACAGTCAGTTCCAATGCAAGTATTATCTGAATATAATTGGCTCTCTGGAAGTAATGGCGCTAGTCATACTGTTTTGATTAGGACTTAATAATTTTTGTAAAAAAATTTGTTTTATTGGTATAAATTTCTTATATTGTAGTTTCAAAAATTAAAATAAATAAAAAGGTTATGTTTATGGATAAAAAAATTCATCCGCTTGACGAGGCATTGTTACATTCTGTAAATGGTAGACCAGACATTAGTGAAGACATATTACGAAATCAATCACAGGATGACACACGAGTTTTGTTTAATTTGGGTTGGCACGAAATGCGTCATAGAAATATGATGAAGGCGTTTGAACATTTCAATTATGGTCGTTTCATAAATGTTTTTGGTTTACCACCACTTTCTGGAAAAATTTGGAAAGACGAATCACTTGAAGGAAAAACACTTCTTTTCAGATGTGAAGGTGGATATGGTGATCAAATACTTAACTTTCGTTTTGCTAAACGATTTCAAGAAATGGGTGCAAGAGTTTTGGTATCATGTGCTCCTGAAATAAAAGAACTGTTTTCAAGACATGGATTTATTTGCGTAGATAATGAAATTGTAATGGGTGCATATTATGATTATTGGGTTCCCGCTATGTCCGCTCCTTATGTTTTAGGAATGGAATATGATGATTTAGATGGTTCACCTTATATTTTTGCAAATAGCCCAAGAAAATTATTTTCAAAATCAGGTACTTTGAAAGTCGGCATTCGATGGAGTGGTTCACCGGATTTTGAAGACGAACAACATAGAAGATTTCCACCAGAATTGATGATTGGTCTACATGATATTCCAAATACAACATTCTATTCATTACAAAGAGACGAAAATCTGGTAGATGGACTTCCTTTTGGTGATATGCGTGAACAAATGAAAACATGGGAAGAAACTGCAAATATAATATCGGGTTGTGATGTAATAATTTCATCTTGCACTTCTGTTGCACATTTATCTGCTGCTATGGGTAAACCAACTTGGATTCTGACTCCAATAATGCCATATTATACTTGGGCTGTTCCAGGTAATACTTCAAATTGGTATGATTCTGTCAAACTTTTTAGACAAGAAAAATATGGTGAATGGGATGCACCTTTCATAAAAATTAGAGAAGAACTTACAAAACTGGCAGAAGGATATGGAAAATGATAAAACATTATTATTTTTATGTTCCAGGATGGTTTGTTCAAGAAAAACTATTTACGCAAATGGTTTTATCGTGTAATGATACAGATCAATATCACTTCGTAGAGATTGGTAGTTGGAAAGGAAAATCATCAACATACATGGGTGTTGAAATAATAAATAGTGGTAAAAAAATTCGTTTTGATTGTGTAGATACGTGGTTAGGTTCCGAAGAACATTTGGATAAAAATAACGATTCTTATGAACCACTATTAGAAAAACCCGATGGACTTTACAATGAATTTATCAATAATATACAACCTATAAAATCTGCTATCAATCCGATAAGAATGACATCAGTAGATGCATCAAAGTTATACGAAGAAGATAGTTTGGATTTTATTTTTATAGATGGTGCACATGATTACAATAGTGTAAAAGAAGATATAGAACATTGGTTTCCAAAATTAAAAAAAGGTGGTTATATTGCGGGCGATGATTATGCATGGCCTTCTGTTATGAATGCAGTTGATGGATATTTTGGTAAAGATAATATAACTACAATAAAAGCAGCTGCATACAATTATGCAGAACAAACATGGTTATTTCAAAAGAGAGGTTGAAATGGATATAGATATTATACTGAGAACACATGATTTGATAGACATTCACCCATCAAGAGAACCGAGATATTGTGGTGTTGATAAACAAACTTTAATAAGAAAATGTGTAACATCATTAGTAAATTCTGCAGACAACTACAATGAAGGAAAAATTAAATTTATATGGTTAGATGATCATTCTTTTCAACAAACAATAGATTATTTACACGATATATTCAAAAAATCGAAACATGAATATGAATATATCCCACTGCAAGAAAAAGGTTTTAATTATTCCGGATATATGCAGTTTGAAATGGGTAGATCTTCAACAGCAGATTTGGTTTATTTCGTTGAAGATGATTATTTACATTTTCCAACTGCTATTGAAGAAATGGTTGATTCATATAAAACTTTCAAGAAAAATTTGGGGGTTGAAGTTGGTTTACATCCATTTGATGATCCGGATAATTACAAACCTGATTACATAGATGAGTGCCGTATAGTTTTGGGAAAAAACAGAAGATGGAGAACTAACAAGTATTCTACTTTTGTTTTCATGTGTAACCCAGAATTGGTTAGAAAACATTGGAGTAGATTTTATATGTTATCAACCGAATACATGACAGAATGGGGTGAGAGAAATTTGGTGCACGAAGGAACAACCATTAACCATATTTGGCGATGGGAGGCGAAATTATTCACCCCAATAACATCACTTGCATTACACATGGGATTTAATGAACAAAAAGATCCTTTTTTGAATTGGGAAGATTTGTGGAATAGTATAGAGATTTAATATATGAAAATATCATATCACACATTACATTGGGACAACGTTGATAGTAGAATTATCAACTCACATAAAAAAGTATTTAATCATTTTGGTATAGACATTCAGTATTCCAACATGAATATCGAACATGGTATATGGATGACAGGTGTTTGCCGTAATATAATATCTGATGTTTATGTATTTTTTGAAATTGATTGTGTTCCGCTAAATAAAAAGGTTATTGAAGATTCTATAAAATACGCTGTTGATAACAATTCATTTATTGGCGCTGCACAAGTTTCTAATCATATTCCACCAAAAACTCATGTATATGCTGCACCTTGTTTTCTTGTATTGTCACGTTCTTGCTATGAAGAATTAGGTATGCCTTCTTTTTATTTGTCACAGAGATCAGATACAGCAGAAGAATTAAGTTATACAGCAGAGAGTCTTGGTAAAAGATACAAATGTTTATATCCAACAAAGTTTGATGGCGAACCAAAAAATGACGGAGTTTGGAGATTATCTAATTACGGATATTATGGAATTGGAACACTTTACGATGATAAAGTCTATCATTTATTTGAAAGTAGATGGAGTGAACACATAGACTTGTTTGAAAAAAGATGTAATCAAATTGTAAATGATTCTTTTGATAAATCTTTCATGTATAGTTCTTTTGACGAATATGTTGGTAAGAAAGTTTCTTAAAATTCATATTTATATTTGAACTTTTTACTTCAAAATGGAATTAACAATGAAATATGCTTATGTTAAAGATGGAACAGTTAAAGAAAAAAATATAGTTTTGCCTGTAAATTGGTCTAATGTTTCCAATTTCAATTTGTTAGATGAAGAATCATTAAAAAATTTTGGTTGGTATAAATACAAATTTGTTAATGCAAATGTTCCAGATGGATATAAAGTTGTAGGATCACATTATGACATAATTGAAAATGAAGTTATTGAATATGAAGATATTGATATAATAACTGAACAAGAAATTTTAGATTCTATAAATTCAATGTGGGTAAATGTTCGATCTAGAAGAAACATAGAATTATTGGAAAGTGATTGGACACAGGTTCTTGATAGTCCATTTACCGAAGAAGAAAAAGAAGAATGGCAAACATATCGTCAGTCTTTGAGAGATATAACATTACAATCTGATCCATTTAATATAGTTTGGCCAATTAAACCTGGAACAGTAAATGAACAATAAAGTTCTCAAATTGATAAAAGAAATGAATCTTGCCATATTCAATGAAAATGAATTAGTGGACAAGGATATTGTTGTTTTGTATCCTGGTAAATTTCAACCGATGGCAATTTATCATCGTGAAGAATATGAAAGAATTTGCCGTAAATTTGACAAAGATAATGTTATTATTGTTACAAATGATGTTACGGATCCAATAGAGAAACCATTAACTTATGACGAAAAATTTTCAATAATGCGTCGTCATAATGTTAAACATATTCAGAAATCAAATACACCATTTCATGCAACAAATGTTATTGAGCAATTTGATGGTGATGCAACCGTTGTTATTTATGCGGTGGATAAGGATGATGTATCAAAATTAAAAGATTACAAAAGATTGATGAAGTGGAATGGAAGTAGTCACTTACCATACAAAGATATTCAAAACCCGTATGTATATTACATGATAGTGAATCATGTTAGATACGATATTCCGTCATTTGGCGAAATGGGATCAAAAACGATTTTTGCTGCTTTAGCTGACCGTTCAGCTAAACTATCCGAATTAAAATCTCGTTTTATTTCTATATTTGGTTGGTTTGATGTAGAGATATTCAATATGGTTGTTTCCAAATTCAATACAAAACGTGGAAAAATGAAAGAGAGTAAAAAGGATAAAAATGGTTTAAGACCATTGCACATGATAACAAGAAAATTTTGGAATAAAGTTTACAATGAAATAATAAAATAAAAGGTTATGTTATGGATATTAAAATTGACGGATTAAAGGATATAAAAAAATTACTCGATGGTTCACATGACAGTCAGACTAAAATACAGTTGGGGTACGATGGAGAGAAAGCTAAAATTGCTCCAGCCAGAGAAGTCGGTGAAAAATGGTTTGATGAACAAGGAAATGAGTGGGAACAAAAAGATGGTTACTCTCTAAAATTGGGAAAAAAATGGCAACAAGAATTGCATGAATACTTAAACACATTTCCAAAATGTCAAAAAGAAACTTGCACATGCATTATGCCAAAAAAACTAGATGAAAAAATGCGTAGGATTCATGGTATGTGTTTGGATTGTGTTGTTTCAATGGAACATAAACTTCGTATTGAAGGAAAATGGGAAGAATATGAAAAAACAAAATTAAAAGAAAATGCAATGGCATGGTTAAATGAGGCAGAGAGTGATAAGAATAGAATTGTAGATGAACTTACAAAATTAGAGTTTACAAAAAATGAATTTGGTGATATTGAAAAATGGGACACACGATTGAACAAAGAAGAACTTTTGTTAAAAATAGAATCGGAATTTGATGAGTTCAGAAAAAACTTCATCGAAAAACTAGAAAAAGATTTGGAACAAATAAATAATGAAAAATAATCCTATATCAGAAACTTTTAGTGGAATAAGAGGTAGGTTATCATCAAAAAGAATGATGATGTTTTTTTCCTTTATGATTATG
>Ga0315909_10006578_pt1 | contig 13096 bp, 7 predicted proteins | sample LakEriMetagenome_11_FD_203527 | JGI IMG/M metagenome (GOLD analysis project Ga0315909, IMG submission 203527) | Freshwater fungal communities from buoy surface, Lake Erie, Ohio, United States - Buoy 2 MA125 | ecosystem: Environmental > Aquatic > Freshwater > Lake | place: USA: Lake Erie, Ohio...
TTTTGCACCTTTGGAACCACTGGTAAAACAATGTAAACAATTTAGATTACAAGTTTCAGTCGTTTTCAGATAGAACATTAAGTCCATAATTCACTTTATCAACATAAAATTTTTCTAAACCAAAACTCAGTATCAATGATTTATCTTCGTTGATAATTTCGTGTGGCGTGTTGGCTGGTATGTATATATGATCACCAGATTTCAATATACGTTTCTGATCTTTTACATATAAAGTTTTTGAACCAGAAATACAATGTATTATAACATCATCTGGATCGGTATGCAAGCCAAAACTTTTGGAATCTTTGAAAGCAAGAAATGCATGACAAGTTACTGGACCAAAATGAAAATATTTTGTACTAAGAAAACGGCACTCTTGAAAAATACTTCGATTATATTTTTCCATCTGTTCCAATTTTATGGTACAGTTTGTGTAATCGTGTAACTGGCGAATGTTTTCAATTAATATTTGTTTTGAATCATCGTCGATTACCGAAACTATTTTCTGTTCATATACCAAATCTGTGTATAAGAAGTTTTCAAATTCATTTAATGTTATCATGTCAAAAAGTAAAATCAGCTTTTGGAATCCTGAAACTCGTCAAGATTTTTTTCGGAGCCCAATCGTAAAATTTCGAAATTTATAAAATCACTGCCTCTACCAATTTCTCTTCTTCACTCAGGTTAGTTTCCAGTGCTTGAGCAAATCTATTCACCTCGCCAACAGTGGCTGTACCACTACTGAATGAAACCAGAGTTTGACCTTTTTTCACTGGACCTTTTACGCGAACAGGAACTCTTCCACGTAGTGCGAGTGGTTGACCTGGTGCATCTGTGTTCATCAAGAACGCTGGCTTTTCGGACACAATACCCAGCACTAACTGAGAGATGCCAGAAGATTTGATGCCTTCAGATTCATCACCTGTGTTGATAACAACAACTGTACCAATTGGATAGACTTCAGGTGTTGTGTACTTTTCTGCCAAGTCGGCGTAGTTGGCACTTGTTGCCAAACCCCTAAAGACTGTTGCGTATATGTCACCAGAACCATCTCTAGCAGCAACTTTGTTTGCTGTGTTTGTGGTTGTTGCATCAACAGACCATGTTTGTGCTGTACTGCCGTTGTAGGTATTACCAACCAAATAACTTCCTGCTGTATGTGACAGTAAAGATCCACCCAAATCAACACCAGAAATTGTGTTATTGGCTAATTGTGCATTTGTAATACCAGCAGTTGCACTTAGTTCTGCGGTTGTTATGCCACTCAGTCTAGCAAGAGAAACAGTACCACTTGAAAGATTACTGGCGTTTGTAGCTGAAGTTGCAGTGGTGTTAGCTTGAGCATAGGCAGCATTAGCCTGTCTGAAAGCACCATTAGCATATGAGGAAGCACCAGCTGCATTATTGGTTGCAGTATTGGCTTGAGTATATGCTGAATTTGCATATGAACCACTTGTATTCTGTGAGTTATAAGCAGCATTAGCTTTTAAGAACGCGCCATTAGCATACAATGAGGCACCAGCTGCATTATTGGTTGCAGTATTGGCTTGTATGAACGCACCATTAGCATACAATGAGGCACCAGCTGCATTATTGGTTGCAGTATTGGCTTGAGTATATGCTGAATTTGCATATGAACCACTTGTATTCTGTGAGTTATAAGCAGCATTAGCATGTATGAATGCATCATTAGCATGTATGAACGCACCATTAGCATACAATGAGGCACCAGCTGCATTATTGGTTGCTGTATTTGCTTGAGTGTATGCTGAATTTGCATATGAACCACTTGTATTCTGTGAGTTATATGCAGCATTAGCTTTTAAGAACGCGCCATTAGCATACAATGAGGCACCAGCTGCATTATTGGTTGCAGTATTGGCTTGAGTATATGCTGAGTTAGCATATGATCCAGCTGTAACTGCTTTACTATCAGCTGTATTGGCTGCTGAAAATGCTGAGTTAGCATAAGAGCCAGTAGTATTCTGTGAGTTATAAGCAGCATTGGCTTGTATAAAAGCTCCGTTTGCATATAATCCATTCGAAACAACACCAGCTTGCAAAAATGTATTTGATGTATTATAAAGTGTATTTAATGCGTTAACAGAATTTGCGGTTGCAACATATGTTGTACTAGTCGATGTTAATGTATCATTTAAATATTCGTCTGTTAACACACGATAATATGTGTTTGAAGTAACGTTTAAAATCTCCCAAATTTTATTTGGTTCATTCCAACTAAATGATGCGTCAACACCTGTATTTCCTCGATCTACATTGTAATAACTAGAAATACCGGAAGAAACATTTGAAGATAATATGAATGTATTTGAGGTGTAAACTGTTGTTCCAGTTATAACAAAATTACCATTAACTGTTAAACCACCACCTTGAATTTGTAAACTATTTAAGAATCCAGCTGCATTATTGCCATCGAGTTTTGTGTTAGCTTGTAATACATTAGTGTATACAGTACCAGTTATGGAAGCATTACCTGTATTTGTGGAGGTATTAGCTTGTAATACATTAGTAAATGTGGTACCAGTAATAGAAGCTGTGGCTGTATTAGTTGATGTATTAGCTTGTAATACATTAGTGTATACAGTACCAGTTATGGAAGCATTACCTGTATTAGTTGATGTATTAGCTTGTAATACATTAGTAAATGTGGTACCAGTTATGGAAGCATTACCTGTATTTGTAGAGGTATTGGCTTGTAATACATTAGTGTATACAGTACCAGTAATAGAAGCATTACCTGTATTAGTTGATGTATTAGCTTGTAATACATTAGTGTATACAGTACCAGTTATGGAAGCATTACCTGTATTTGTGGAGGTATTAGCTTGTAATACATTAGTAAATGTGGTACCAGTAATAGAAGCATTACCTGTATTTGTAGAGGTATTAGCTTGTAATACATTAGTAAATGTGGTACCAGTTATGGAAGCATTACCTGTATTAGTTGATGTATTAGCTTGTAATACATTAGTGTATACAGTACCAGTTATGGAAGCATTACCTGTATTGGTGGAGTTGAAAGCTTGTAATATATCGGTGAATGTGGTACCAGTTACGGATGCGGTAGCTGTATTTACTGAGGTATTGGCTTGTAATACGTTAGTGAAAGTTGTACCGGTTACAGATGCTGTTGCGGTGTTAACTGTTGAGTTTGCCTGTAAATCTTTGGTGTATACTGTATTAACAATCGAAGCATTAGATGTATTGACAGAAGAGTTGGCTTGCAGTACACCTGTTGTAACTTTTATAGCAGAAACTGTATTACCACCAATATGTGCGTTGTTTGCAATGAACAAACCAATATCAGAAGCTTGTCCATTAATTTGACCAGCAACGTTTGCTTGACCAGATGCAACCAAACTTAAAGAACCATTTGTCAAATATAGTTGACTACCAACGTTCAGGTTGTTCTGTACAGTTGCGGACGAACCTGTACCTTGTACAAGCAACTGTTTCTGTATAATTACAGTACCGTTTGCCTGAAGTGAGTTCTGTGTTGTTTCGTTTAGGTAAAGTGTACCTGTGCTTTTAATATAGTCATTTGCGGCAAGATCATTATTCTCTTTAATGAGATTATTTGTCGCAACAACCCATTCACCAAACGTATTGGCGAAACTTAACGCTGTAACTGTATTAGCCATTTGAACCTTTTTCGAGTAGTTTTATCATCAATTGTTTAATCTCGGACATTTCACCCTTGATGACTTCTATTTCTTCTTTGACGGTATTTATTTGATCTTTTTGGTTCTTAATTAAACGAGACTTCATTGCGTAATCATTTCTTTCTTTCGTGTCTCTATTAATTAAAGCCATAGTTTCTGTATCGCGATACAGATTTGTGCCTTCTACTTTGACTAACATCTTATAGTCCTGTTCCTGGTGGCAGAGCAATTGCTCGTACATCATCTAAGAATGGTGCAAATGTGGAATCGGAAGATGACATGATAATCTTAATCATAAACTGATAGAATGATGTGTAAGAAAGCCCGTTGGCTTTACTGGTATAACTTACAAATTCATCTGCAACATTTAGAGTACCTGGTGAAAATTCATATTCAACAATATCAGAAAAACTTGTCGAATATCTTCCGGCACCACTTGTAATCGTCATCAATTTCCAATCACCCTGTTCAATTTTTTGTGTGTCATCTCTGGCCACAATCTTATAATAAACATGAATATCTGAATTTGGTGGTCTATAAGCTGATGTGTAAACTCTTAAATCACCAGAATCACTACCTTCTGCCAAGGTGACAACCTGTGTTATATATTTGGCTCTGCCGTTTCCACCGGTGGGTGACGTTTCACCAGCAATAATCACGTTTGCTGACACATTTGATGTATTTGAAATGGTGATTGATGGTGTTGTCAGATATCCAGAACCTTCTGATGTAACATATACACTGACAATATTTCCAGATTGAATGTTGGCAGAAACGTAAGCTTGTTCACCACCACCCAAATCGGGTGCAGAAACTGTAATTTCAGGATACGAAATTGTTCCGTTCGCATTGGCTAAGTATCCTCGGCCACCAGAAATTAGGAAAATGTCATCATTTGAAATTCCCATGTTGTTAATTCTATAACGAATTGTCCATAGGCTCAATCCATCTTCTGAAATAATTGGGCTTACTGCATCATCATCTGTAGATAATGAGACTTGTAATTTAAATGAGTCGTTTGCTGTATAATTTAAAATTCTGGGACCTTTATTATCATTCAAATAAACATCTTCCGATTTTGGTGTGCCATATTTTCCTGGTACCACACTATATGGGCCGTCAGCTGAACCAGACTCTAGTGTTGTCGTGTACTGATATGTAAGAGTTGTTCCTGGTGGTGTTAGATCTGTTGTAGATAGGTTTAATACATCGTATGTAGAGTTGGCTGTAGATAGAGCCGTATTGGATTCAATTTTTCTTCTCTGCGGTAATCCTGCCGGCACAACAAATGACATTGAAGGTGATGTGTTTGTAACAAATTTACATCTATTAATTGTAAACATCAAGTCTTTTAATAAGTCAGCCGTCCAAGTTAATCCATTCTGTGATTCGAACAGATCACCAACATACGGAGTGGTAACAATTTTTGTTGATGTTGTTGGATTAGAATCTGTGGGTAAAGCTTTTGATGTTGATAACAGTGCGGTGTCGCCTTGTTGTGAACACCACAATGTATAATCATTTGAAGATGACTGAACAATTATTGCGTATAATTGCTCTGGGTTAATATAAACCGGAGCCGAAAAAGCAAAATTCGTATACGAATTTGAATCCAAGTAATGCGGTGTTTCAGAAACCTTAACTGAAGTGGCTGGCAAACTGACAATGGAATAATTCAATGGTTGACCGGTTGGATAACCATTGATAGTTGATAATATGCAAAGGCGAACTGGCACGCTCGTCGATGGCTTTGTTCTAAAAAACAAATTAACAGAACTTAAGAAAGCTCCAGATGGAAAATTCTGACCATCTATGATAAATGTTTGCGCTACTGGATCAATAGTACTTGAACTCATTTAATTCCTTCGGTATGTTATTCTCTTTTTCAAGAACTTCTAACATAGTATTTATTAGACGTTTTGCATCATCTGTTCTTTTTTGAACCAATGCTTCGACAACACTTTTAATATATTTGTAATTTATATAACTGAAAATAGAAACCTGTTCGTAGAAAGGTTTATTCATCAGGTCCATCTTTTCAATTATATTTTCACCCCTAACATAATAAATTACGTTTTCTTCTTCTGAACAATCTTCCCTCATTTTTCGGAGAAGTTCGATCTCTTGTTGTTTATATTCACCTATCTGATTGTGTATGATACTATAAACAAAACAATTTTCTTTTCTGCTTAACAGTGTAGTTACACAATGTTCTTCTGTACCATGGTCCACACAGGAGGCACAGGCCTCTTTTTGTGCGAAATATTCAGCTACACTTAGTCCCATGATTTATTCGTACAGTTTTTTCCAGCACTTGTTTGCGAACTTTGTTGTCACAACTGCACCAACTGCCATGAAACCTGCAATCCAAACTACGGAGTTTGGTATAGACAACCATGAGAACTTCTTGCCACGAACCATGTTTGTACCGTTGGTGAATGCCCAGTTACCATATGGTCTAGCAATCTTACCAACAACACTTTCATTTCTTAACAATGGTACTGCAATCTTGGAACCAATGACTTGATAACCACGACGGAAGCATTCACCGATAGTCTTGTTGTGTAGATACTTCTCACACCATTCGATCAGATCGAACTTCTGATCTGATGACCAGATACCCATATCAGACATTGCGGTAGAAATAACACAACAACCGCCACCACCACCATTAACTCTTTGAGTGTTTGTTACAACATCATTAGCTGTCTTTATAGTTGTGACTGTATTTGCTTGTCCGGAAACACTGGCCGAGTAGTTAATCTGTTGAGAATTGGTTGAAATCCCTTGTGCAAAGAATGTTGCCTCAGCAGATGTTGTTTCGGTTCCTTTGTTGTAGAAGAAGTCTGTCGCACCTTCTGTAACAATTCTATTATCTAATCTGAAAGATCTTTCACCCACCTTGAAGTAACCGCCGGGACAGTTAAAGACTCCTGACACAGAGCCAATTTCGTTTGTTGTCAGAGCTCCAATGGAGTAGGTTTCACCAACATTTGCAATTACATTTCTGCTCAGTGTTGCCACTTTAGTTACACCATTGTAACTTGAAACTGTTGCCTTCTGACCGATAGGTATTGAAAGTACACTTGCTTCCGTTCCATTGACGATCCAGAACTCTTGCCCAACATATGCAGTGTTACTTGATGATGCTGTTGTTGCAAGTGTTACAGTATTTGCTGAAGAGGTATTCGCTGCAAATGCACCAGAATAGTGAGTTTGTGAAACAAATGTACCACTTGCTGTACTGTTTTGATATACACCAGATGTATTAAAGAATCCGTTTCTCACTGTTGCACCATAAGATGTAGTACCAATGTCGCCTATTACATATAAACGAACGTTGCCGTTTGCATACGTATAGATATCGGCAATCACACCAGTTTTGGTGAATATCGAACTGACAACATATCCAATCGTATCACCAACATTAAATGTTCCAGAAACAGAACTCAATTCAATGATGTTTGGTTTTCTAACCATACGTGAGACACGTTTCTCATCAAAGAATGCGTTAACTGTTGTGTTGAACAACATGTCGGTTGCTCTGAAAGCAATCTGTTGTGATCTGATATAAGGTAACAGAGAAACGTTAGTGATATAATTACCTTCGACAGAGTAAGACTGTGACCAATATCCGTAGGTATAAATATTTTGTTTGTCTACAGTTGTAACCTTTACTTTATAAGAAGAGGAATATTCACCTTCACCTTCAGTTCTTGTTTCTGTGGTTGTTGTTTCTGTTCCAGGAATTGTCTTCCAGTCGGCAACAGCTAAAGTTGGATTACCCTCAAGTAAGTTAAGTGAACTTGAAGGTTGATACATTCTTAGGTTAGGATCAATGAACAACAAGTCTGGTTGTTTTGTATTGTCGATCCAGTTGTCCATCGGTGGAGTCAGAGTCAACGTACCAATCGAATCTGCCACGGCAAAAGGATTGATTGCGATTGCTCGACTTGCCAGTGGTTGACTTGCAATTATTTCTTCCGTATACTTTAGAGTATAAATTGGAGAATTATCAAAGTTTGTTGTTTTGTATGTTAGACCTGTTGTGGCTGTGTTTGACAAACCTTTGAAACCGCCGACACTCAACAACTGTTGGTTCTGTAATGGATAATTCTTAACTAATATCGCAGGTGTTAAGTATTGAATTCTTGTATTGATTGCAGCACTAAAGTCTGGATTGAATGTGTCACCAACACTAAATGTTGAAAAATCATCAACTAAAATACCATTCTTAAAACGATTTAATCCGTTACCATCTGGTATCTGTAGATTTGTGGCCTTTTGTTCCAGTAAATTCAATGATGTATAATATTCCAGATTGTTAACACGTGTTTGTAAATCTGTAATATCTTTGAATGCCCAACGTTTGTGAATTACTGGTTGTACATTGATGTTTGCAATTTCTCCCGTTGTTGTTTGTCCTGTTACATATTCAGTATAAGGATCTAAAGAGATTTTGGCCAACAACATAGATCCTTCTGGTTGGCTAGGGAAAACAGGATTAATGTCTGGAACACCTTGAATAAGTCTTGTACCTTTGTCTTTACCAATTACGAGTATATCTTTTCTTCCAAGATAGTATGCATAGTCTGATGTAAATGCACTCAGGTCAGAAGGAATAAAGAATCCAGAATTATTTGTCGTTGTTGGTGTTATCTTGTATTTGAATATAAAACTGCCTTGACCATTCAACACAGCAGGCCTGAAATCTAAACAATCTTTTAGGTCAAACAGTGTGCCATTACCTGCATAGTATTTTGGTCTGTCACTGAAACCAACATTTGTATAAGACTGTGCGCTAAAATAACCATCGCCGCCAGAGTGATTAAAGTGATCGAATAGAATCCACAATGAAACAGGTTTCTGACGACCTGGTTTCAATGTGATATATGAATGACCATAGTAATTGTCTGTCTGCCCATCATTGAATGTGTATGATGTTGTTATATCTGTTCCTGATGTTAACAATGCCACATTTGGATCTGCACCGTTCGTATCAATAATTTTAATGATTTGTTTTACATCAGAAACATATAGTTTTTGATTGTTACCATAACTTAAAACACCATCTTGTGGAATCCATATTTGACCATTTGTCAAGTCAATATGTGTGTAATTAACTATGCCGTCGGGTCCATTTACAGTAGCAACCGTTGTGTTTGCTTGAACTAGAGTTTTGGTTTTTAGCACATAGTTTGTGTCGTTACCATCTGTGACAGATAACTTGGCATAGATTGTTGCGGTAAATGGTGCAAGGTCTGGGCATGTCAGATACACACCGTTTTTATCGGAATCAACAGCAATACTTCTACTGCCTGTTGTAAAATCAATAACATCACCGTTGTTTATTGTGGTATTGGTTAATCTGTCTGTTACAACAACTATCCAATTTTGTCTGATTGCATCAGCGGACTCTGTTGTTCCTGTTCTGATAAAATCAAATACTCCTATTGATGATGGATCCAACTGTAGATATCTTCTGGAACCACCCAAGTAACTAGCGAAAGATTGTGCTCTAAATTCTTGTAATGTGGTGTATGAGGAATCTGTTACAGCAGAAACAAATTTATTACCCAATGGGAAGATCAGTTGTGGATTTCCTGGATTGAATAACTGTGTGTAACCTGATGCAACATTGTTTATCTTACCTAAATTACTAACACTTGCACTGCCTGTAAATGTGTAGGGTGTGCCTGTGACAGGTTGAACAATTGTTTCAAAGTCTTTTACACCAAAACGAATCGAGAACTGAGAAGTTGCATCAGGTGTAATCGTAAAAGGTGAATCAGTTTGAATTGTTTTGTTGTCAGGATCGTAATAGGTGATTGTTCTTGCATCGCCAGCATCTGTACCAGAATTGATTGTTAGAGAACAACCAACGTATGCATTCGCCACGTTAGATAGTAACCCAGCAGAATCAACATATAGTGTTGTGAAAGTGCTGTTAGCAGCCGAAACGTTGCTGGAAAGTGTTTTACTTGCAAGATCAAAGATGTGTGCCTTGTAAGTATATGTTTGTGTGTTCGATCCGTTCGAAGCTTGAACATAACTCAATGCACGAATATAACCACTGCCGGCTAAAGTTGAATTGTATGTTGTTGTGTTTGATCTATTAACACCTGTTGTGCCAACAATGTGAAAATCAACTGCGCTTCCTGTTGTGATATCAAAAAAACTATTGCCTTGCCCTTTTACATTGTCAACATAAATGTAATTTCCGTAGTCAATAAAGTTACTATTATTATTTACCGAATCTGTAGTTCTTGCACGATCTGATGTAATTTGTAGTGTTGATTGATTCTCTACTCTGAAACCTTGAACATATGCAATGCCAGGACCAACTCCCAAAATATATGTGTTCGCATCGATTGTGTTTGCTGATGGAGTTATCTTGAAATTGCTGACAATATAGTCGCCATTTGTTTCCGAAGTTCTCTTTGCAAAATATTCATCGATGACAGAATAAACTGTATTGTTGACTTGTTTCTGTACATTACCATTTTCGATTCTTAACAGTTCAACAAACTGATCATCATTACCTAACTCCAATGGCAATGTTATTAGTGAAAGGTTAATTTGATATCTGTCTGCACCTGGTGCCTGATAATTGGATGCACCAACGGCAGGATCCAATAATGATGGATCATCGATGTAGTCTACAATTGTTTCTTGGATCGACAAACCGACACGATAGGACGGTGTTGAACTGTACTTGTCTAGTATTGTTGTTTGTGGTTGAACAGATACAAAGTTACCAATAGAGTATTTGGTAAACGAACCATCTTCATTTTGTGTATTCGACTGCGAATAACCGTTGACAATATAGAAAACACCATCTGAAATAGATGCAACAGAAGAGAGCCCAATACCTGTTGAACCACCAATGGTGCCAATAATTGTTGCAGCAAAATTGGAACCATCTGCTGGGAAAATTTCCATGCCATCACTAAACTGACCACCAGAAAGGTACGTAACGATTAATGTTGGTGGATCACCAGCTGCAGCGTCTGTACCTGTGGATTCTGCTGTCTTAATTACTTTTGCAATAACTTGACCAGTTGAGTCTTGAATAATTTTATTGGTGAAATCACCAGCAACAATGTCTACACTATTGTACTGTGCGTTCAGTTTTAAATAATAACAATTTTGGTTAACAGTAACTTTACCACCAGTAACTGGTGTATTCTGTGAGAAAATATTATCTGCAAACTTGGAAATCTGGCTTTGCAGCATTGTTTGAGACTGTGTTAGTTCTCTCGCTTGTACCGCCACACCCGGTTTAAAAAGAATACGATGAAAATTCTTTGAGGGATCAAAATCATCGTAATATGGATCAACGTTAAAATTCAGAGCCATTTTTTTCCTTTAGTAACCTAATACGAATCTATATTGTTCTATGCCGTCAGAACTTCTTTGAATGCTTTCTCTATTTTCTATATATGCCAAGTAACCAGAGAATAAAACAAAGCTTGGATAACTGACGGTTAGTACAGTTCTTGCTGTTGATGATGTGTTTCCGTAAACAGAACCATTAATTATTGGAGTTCCCGTTATATTTATGAGTCTAAGTACATTGCTAGCAACATCAAAACTTAAAACTTTTGCAGTAAAGGTTGCTGCAGCTAAAGATGTACCTTGATAAACAATTTCATCATTTTCAAAAGCACCAAAACCTGAAGCCAAAATAAAATCGGTGGTTGTTCTATAGATTGCACCGTTTGCGGCGTCTGGAGTTGTTTGTTTTGAGGTGGGATTGACAACTAAACCTAATTGGTGAAAATCAATGTCTGTTGGTATTTGATTACTTTCCGAACCATTAAATTCAATCGAATACATAACATGTGAACAACCAAGTTCAGAAATTGGATCGAATCCGTGGCCACCAACTGGTGATGTGTTTGCATATGCAACAACACCATTACCTAACGAAGATGTTACTACAACATTTGCATAAGTATAATTTGCACCAGGATTTGTAACGATGATATCAATAATTGAACCATTGGATGTATTTGCGGTTGCAACTACACCATTACCATCTCCTGTTACAGTTACTGTAATTGTTGCATTAACCGAATCGTAACCGGAACCACCATTAAAAACATTTATGACTTCAACTCCACCAATACCTTCTGAAGATAATAGTGGGTTCAATGATGTTGCACTGACGCCAATGGGCATCCAATTTATATCCATGAATTTAACTTTTAAGCCGGCGTCAATTGAATAAATAAATTTCCATTTGTAACCATCCGAGCCAGCATAAATGTTATTTGTTCCGTATGTACCAGGTGTAAACACTGGTTCATCTGTTGCAACAGCGCCGTTTCCATTCCACAGACACTTAAAAACCTGATCATATTTATTTTTAGCATAAAAATTATAATTCAAAATTTTGTTTTCGTCTTTTTCCAACATATTAACATTATCACGGTAATAATCAAAAACAACTCCCGGCTCCCAATCTATTCTTTGTATCACAGGAGAAATGTCGGATGTATTTACTTTTTTTACGGCAAAAATATTTTTAAAAACTTCTTTTCTACTTTTTTGATCCAGTCCAGGAGTAGGTGGAGTATTTGCTACTGGCCAAGGATCCACTCTTGAAAGAAAACAATAGTTTGTTTCAGCGGGCAAATTATTTTTTGCTGTAATTACAGCAACAGGTGCATAATAACTTTGTTGAACTTGTAAAAGTTTTGCTTCTGGTGTGATTACGATTTTATTTGTCATAGTATTTTATTTATTCTGAATTTTATTGATTGTTTCATCGGCGGTTCAGTTACATCACCTTCCTTTAAGAAGGTAAAGTTCCAGTGTTTTGTGGAGGATTTCCTGGAGTCATTTGTGCTTGTCTTAAGTTTCCTGGCCATACTATAAGTATTCCGCCGGCCTTGCCGCCCAGGCCGGTGGGCAATACGGGGCTTTTACTGGATCCGCCGCCGGAACCAGGGAAGTTACCTCCGGACCCGGAATTAGTTAAACCTGCAAAACCTGAAGCCCCCGTGGCGCCGACCGAGCCATTTACTAAAGTTCCTAATCCATGGGTAAGATCACAACCCCCACCGGCGCCGCCGATGCCCCCGCTGCTGGCACCTCCGCCGCCACCGCCGCCGCTGCCTGTCTGAGCGGCGAAGCCAGCGGCGGTGCTGCCACCTTGGCCGCCATTACCTGCTAGTCCGCCGGCACCACCACCGCCGCCGGCGTTAGTACTGTTGCCTTGTCCACCGGCGCCGCCATTGCCGCCAAGATCGGTCGTGCCGCTTCGAACGCCGCCGGCGCCGCCGGTGGCACCAGTTGCTGCTTGACCTCCACCAGCGATTGCTGATCGGCACGACGAAGCTCCACCATTTCCACCATTGGTAGTATTTGCTCCACCAGTTCCACCCGCACCGATAGTGTAACTTACT
>Ga0315909_10006579_pt1 | contig 13096 bp, 6 predicted proteins | sample LakEriMetagenome_11_FD_203527 | JGI IMG/M metagenome (GOLD analysis project Ga0315909, IMG submission 203527) | Freshwater fungal communities from buoy surface, Lake Erie, Ohio, United States - Buoy 2 MA125 | ecosystem: Environmental > Aquatic > Freshwater > Lake | place: USA: Lake Erie, Ohio...
TATCAGATCCAGATTACTTTTATATAAAAGTGGACACTAATATTCAGTATAATATTAAATTAGGAAATAAAACGCTACCAGAAATTTCCAGCGTTGTATTAGAATACATAAATCAATTCAGCCAGGATCATTTAGAAAAATTCGGTAATGATTTTAGATATAGTAGACTAGTCACACACATCGATAGTGCTGATACATACATCACTAGTAACGATACAAAAATATTTTTGGTCAAAAAGCTAACACCAAAGTTAAATTATGCAACATCTTTTGACATTAGTTTTAATAACAGAGCTGAACAAGAAGGCATTTATGATGGAGTTGCGTATCCTGATGAAAGAGTTCTAACTAGTTCAGCATTTGATTACGTAGATTCTAATGATACGGTATGGACCATTTGTTTCATGGAAGATGATGCTTTAGGAAACATTACAATTTATACTTATTTAAATGGTGTAAAATATGTGATTAACAATAAAATAGGTACAATAAATTATACTACTGGTAGAGTAACCATTACCAATCTAAAAACATCGTCATACGTTAATAATATATCTATATTCTTGACCACTCTAAACAGAGATATCATAGCATCGAAAAATATGATATTATTGATTGATCCAAATGATGTTTCAATAAATGTAACAGAAACAATAAAGTAAAATGGAATTTTCTGTAGAAAAATATATCTCTAACTTTATTCAAAATCAATTCCCCGAATTTTATCGTGCGGAAGGTGAAAACTTCATATTGTTTATGAAGGCATATTATGAATGGATGGAAGAGACTGGTCAGCCTATTAGAGAATCAAGAGATTTGCTTATCAATAGAGATATTGATAGCACTTTGGAAAAATTTCTAGAATATTTTCAGAAAAAATATCTCTATGGTATTCCTTTCAATGTTATTGTTAATAAAAGATTTCTATTAAAACACATACTTGATGTTTATCGTTCAAAGGGAACGATACAATGTTATAAACTTTTATTTAAATTGATTTATAATGAAGATGTTGATGTATATCTACCAGGAAAAGATATTTTAAGAGTATCTGACGGTATTTGGATAGAACCAAAATATATAGAAGTGACTAATGCTGAAATATTAAATTCATTAAAAGGTAAATTAATCGTTGGTCTTTCATCTAGAACAACAGCAGTCGTTGAAGATATTATATCAGAGCCTGTTAATAAAGATATAATTCATAAAATATTCATAACCAATCTTTCTCCCAAAGGAGGAGATTTCATTGTTGGTGAAAGAATAGTTGAAGAATTATATGAAAATGATCAAATAGTTATTGACAAATCACCTCTTATAATTGGTTCTTTAGATACTTTAGAACTGTATAATAGTGGTGTTGATTTTAATGTTGGCGATATACTTAAAATCGCATCTAAAGATGTTGATACTGGTGAAAATATATCTTTTGGTAGAGAAGGATATTTAAAAGTTGTCTCTTTGTTCCGTGGTTTTGGTTCTTTAAACTTTAATTTGAAGAATGGTGGATTTGGTTATGCTGCTAATGCAAATGTTTTTATATATAAAAGTTTGCTTGACACCACTGGTCAAGGCGCTAGTTTTAAAATAAAATTAGCGGATGTCCAATCATTAGTTTATAATACCGATCCTTTGGTCGGATATCTAGGTTTAACTCTTGATGCCGTTTCATATGGACTTCCTGCTAATACAAGTGCTAATTTATCGTCTACAATTGGTGATGCATTGTCTTTTGCTAATAATAACTTTGGAAGAATTGCATCTCTAACTAACGTAAGAACTGGTAATGCTTATATTGCACCTGCTAATGTTTTTGTTAGGTCTCTAATATTTTCTAAGAATTTAACAGGATCTCTTTCTTATGATACAGCATGTAATGTTATTACTGGAACAGGAACAGATTTCGTAAATATATTTGCAAATGATGATGTAGTATATCTTCAGTCTAATAGCTCAAATACCTCAACATTTGAATTACAAGTAATTAAAATTGTCACGAATAGCACATCATTATCACTTTACGGTAAACCGCAGAACAACTCTACTGCTTCTGCTGTGTATGGAATAGCGCCTCCTATTCTTCCATCACAGTTTTCAAAAACAGACAGTGTTATGTACAGAGTTGATGGAACTGTTAATGGTATAAACGAAAAAATTATTGCTTTGAATTCTAGTGGAAATAATATTGTCGAAAGAGTTCAAGCGGTTAGTTCTGGTGCTGGATATGTGGATGGTGAGGATGTCATTGCCTACCGTTATGGTATATTGAATATACCAACAATAGTATCAGGTGGAACAGGATATACGAACGGCGACGCCTTGATCTTTACAGGAGGACTAACAGACTCTCAAGCAAGAGGAAGCATATTAACAGACTCTAATGGCATGATCACCTCCGTAAATAATGCCACAGGGGCTTGGTTTGGAGGAACAGGATATAAAGTTGTTCCCGATGTTAGAGTTAGAAGTGCAAATGGTTCTGGTGCCGTTCTTACCACTTCTTTCATTCAATATGACACAAGCACAGAAATCAGAGGAACCGTAAGAAAAACTGGTGTTGGTAAAGGATTTGGTTTTTGGGCGTCAAACGACGGAAAACTCAATGAAGACAAATACATACAGGATAGTTACTACTATCAGGATTATTCTTATGAATTAAGAGTTCCGGTTGCACTTGATCAATATAAAGATATTCTTTATAACACTTTCCATACATCTGGGTCAGAACTGTTTGGTAGATATGATGTACTTTTAAATGAATTCTCAAATTCTTCCATTTTATATGAATTCAGTACAGCAAATACAATACCAGTAGAATATCTGACTTGTGATATAAATGATCCTAACGTCAGAATGAGTGACGCAAGAATAACAGTTGATGAATTCATATATGAGGATACCGGAAATGATCTTACGATGGATAATACTACACTAAATATAGATTGTAGTAACGCTTCATTAACTTCAGATAGAATAAGTATCAATATTTTACAATAAAGGGGATAAAAAGTGGCTGTTAAGATACCAGGAGTTCAACAAGTAATTAATGTTGGTAGCACGCCCAATGATGGAACAGGAGATGTTCTCAGAGATGCTATGGTGTATGTGAATGAAAATTTCACAGAATTATATAGCAATGCTGTGGTTAATACCAACATAACTGTAGGAAATAGTAGCGTAAATTGCTTCGTAAATTCTACTTCATTGACATTTACCAATGCTTCCAGTAGAATGAGTCTAGGCAATTCAACAAGTAATTCTGTTGTCAATTCAACAGGATTCTACACAACTCATACATTGAGTGGTGCAAATGCCACGTTATCAACAAATACATTAACACTTGGAACTTCCAGTGTTTCTGGAAATGGATATACTTGGCTTCCAAATGGCTTGAAATTGAATTGGGGATGGGTTTCTGCTAATAGTACTGATGGAAATGCGGTATTCAGTTCGGCGTTCACTACAGCTTGTTATTCTGTCACGGCGACTAGTAATACCGCAACTGCCACTTATCAGGCAGGTGTTACCGCTATAAATCTTGGAAATACTAATATTAGAACTGGAAATGCAACTTCTACTAATGTGTTTTATATGGCTATAGGCGTATAATGGGAAAATTACTTCCATATTATAAGAAAGCAATAATAGACGAAATAATTAGTAATGTGACTGCTAATGACTCGTATTATTATGCATTTGCGTCAAATCCAATTCCTTATACTGGCGATCCCCCTGCTATAACAAACACAGATTATCAAGACCTATTTGTTAATAATTGGCAGCTTTTATTTGGTAAAAAATTATTAAATACAAATTTTGCGGCGGTAATTGATAATAATATTTGGACTTCTAATACAGTATATCGTAGATATGACAATACAGACAATCAATTATACACAAATAATATGTTTTATGTTATAGCTGAACCAGAATATACTGGTGGAAGTTATAATTTTTACAAGTGTATAGATAATGCTAATGGTTCTCCTTCAACATCAAAACCAACTCAAATACAATATACTACATTTGAGACGGCAGATGGATATAAATGGAGATATTTAACTTCTGTTTCATATCTACAATATAAACTATTCTCTTCTCCTGATTATTCACCTGTATTCTCTAACGGCATTATTTCAATATACGCCAGTCAATATTCTGGTGTTGATGTCGTTATGATTTCAAACAGTGGAGTGGGTTATAGCACTTATCACAATGGAACTATTCAGTCAGCTAATTCTACAGTTATTCAGATTGAAACAGCAAATACAAGTAGCCAAAATGATTTTTATGCTAACAGCGGTATATACATTTATAATGAAGAAGCCACTACAGGACAGCTATTAGACATATCTCAATATATAGCTAATACTTCTGGTAAATGGGTATATCTAGGATCTGAAGCAAATACTGACAATATTTTGCCTAATTCTACAAAATATAAAATCTCACCTAGAGTGGTTTTCACATCTGATGGAAATACTCAGCCACAAGCATATAGTGTGGTTAATACAGTAAGTAATAGCATATCTGAAATTGTTATTTTAGACACAGGGTCTGAAATTACTTGGTGTAATGTTCATTTAACTTCTACTTTTGGTTCAGGAGCAAATCTTTATGCTATTGTACCACCTCAAGGCGGGCATGGATATGATACTGTATCAGAATTAAATGTAAGAGGATTGTCAGTTCAGTTCAATTTCTCTAATACAGAAGGTGGAACAATATTTGCATCAAATGTTGTTTATAATAAAATTGGTTTAATAAAGAATCCTTACTCTTTGAATTCCAATAATACAAAAGGTTCTGCATATACTGTAAACACATTCAGCCAACTATTAAAGGCTAATGTAACTTCTCCAGTTACTTTTGCTAATGGTGATTATGTTGTTGGGAACACTTCTGGAGCGTTAGGAACGGTGGTATTCTCAAATACCACACAGCTATATCTTACTGGAGACACCCATTTCTCAAATGGAGAATATGTAATATCTAGTAATGGTTCAACTTCCGCTCAAATAGACATAAAAGAACTGGGAGATTTGTATATTAAAGATATAAGACCAATTTATATTCAGAACATAAATAATATCAATAGGTCTAACAGCCAATCAGAATCATTTAAACTGATTATTCAGATTTAACGGGAAATAATATGCCATTAAACACAGATTTCAATATAAGCCCTTATTTTGACGATTATGATGTAAATAAGAATTATCATAGAGTTCTTTTTAGACCATCAGTCGCTGTTCAGGCACGTGAACTAACACAGTTACAGACTATTCTACAGAATCAAGTAGAACGTTTTGGTAACTGGGCATTCAAAAATGGTGATATTGTATCTGGTTGTGCGGTATATGATCTACCCTCCGTTCCTTATATAAGACTGACAGATTTTGCGTCTAATGGTTCAGCAAACACTTCTCCATTAGATGTGACAGATTACATTAATGCGGTTGCAACAAGTGCTACTAGCGGTCTAAAAGCAAAAGTTGTTTTTGCTAACGCTGGATTTACTACCAATTACCCAGAAACAAATATTCTTTATGTAAATTATATCAATACCGGTACTTCTGGTGAAACACAATTTTCTAATTCTGAACTTCTCACTTTTGAACTTGTTGATATTGCAGGTAATACAGCTTTAACAAATGTTTATACATTCTCAAATGCTGCTGGTCAAGTTTCATCTGGAAATGCACACGGTATTACTGTTTCTGAGGGTGTAGTTTTTATTAACGGAAATTTCGTAAGAGTTTCTAATTCAACATTTGGTCTGGTGAATACTTATGGAACATATGCTGGAAATTCTGTTGTAGGATTTACTCTTTTAGAAGAAATTATAACCGAAAACCAAGACAGTTCACTCTTGGATAATGCTCTTGGATATTCAAACGAAAATGCTCCCGGCGCACATAGATTAAAATTAACACCTCAGATTGTTTCTCTTGATCCAGTAGTAGCTGCAAATACAAAGGGTTTCAATCCTATAGGAACATATAATTACGGTGCATTTGTTAACAAATCTGTTGCCGGATCAAATTTGTATTCAATAGTAGGTGATGTTGTCGCAAAAAGAACCTATGAAGAATCTGGAAATTATGTAGTAAATCCTTTCGTTGTTGATACTATCACTTCTGCTGGTATTGGTAGTGAAATACAAGCTTCTAATTCACAGTTTGTTCTTGGAAGAATTTCACCCGGCGTTGGATATGCTCAAGGTAAAAGAGTCGAACTTTTAAAGACTTCATACATAAACATGCGCCGTGGTATTGATACTGCTGTAAGCAAATCACAATTAATTAGCTTCAATTATGAAAACTATTTTATTCTGAACGAAGTTGCAGGATCTTTTGAGTTTGACAAGACACAAACTGTTCAGTTATATAATGAACCACAACAAGCTGTTACAAATAGAACTTTTTCTGCAACTACACCTGTTGGAAGTAATATCGGTACAGCATTAATGAGATGTTTTAAATTAGCATCTGGAAAACCAGGTTCTAATACAGCACAGTATTTTTTACATGTGTTTAATATTTCATTAACTCAAGGATATAATACCAATCAAGTTAAATCTGTTTATTATGATGGCACCGTTAAAGGTGTAGGTGATGTTATATCAGACGGAGTGATTGGTACAGATAAAAAAACTCAACTATATTCTTTCGGTGTTACCGGACTAAAAAATCTAAGAGACGAAGATAACAACGTAAACACAGAATATGTTTACAGAACAAAATCTTCAGGAAACATGTCCTTAACAGGTAATGTCACTGTAACCTTGACAACATCAGCAACAGGTGGAACTGATTATTTACCATATGGTGTAGGTATACTAACCGACATCACAGCTTCTGACTTTTTGTTGATTGCTACTGCCAATGTGGATTCTTCGTCATTAACCGGAACAGTAAATGTTAACACCACCAGTACAAATGTTACAGGAACGGCAACCCTATTTAATACATATTTTACTAGTGGCGATCAAATAAAAGTCGATAACACTATAAGAACAGTTACAGCAGTAACAAATAATACATTTTTAACAGTTGATTCTCCTTTTGCTTTATCTAACGCTGCTGGTAATTATTATAAGAGTTATATTAAAGGAAAAGTTCTTCCTATTGCTAAAAATGTGGCTGGTCCTAATGGATTCATTGAAGTTACGAACAGTACATCATTCACGATATCTTCTGGTCAGATACCCAGTTCTGGTTTAACAGTAGATATTATCTATGATGTTAATAGAACAGTTACTGTTCCAGCGAAAAAAACAATAAGAAAGAACAGATTCGTAAAAATTAATACTGCATCAAACCCAAATGGTCCTTGGTGTTTAGGATTTAGTGATATACATAAAGTTAGCAAAATTTATGCTACGACAAACGGTTCTTATACAACCTCTGGAATAGATGTAAGCGATTATTTTACGTATGAAACTGGTCAAAAAGATACCCATTATGACTATGGATATCTATATTCAAAAGGTAGTTACGACACAACAAATACTCAATTGTTAGTACAATTGGATTATTTTACTGCTAATATTTCTTCTGGAGTTGGTTTCTTTACTGTGGAATCATATCCAGTTGACGATGCTAATACAGCAAACACAAATGCTATCCAAACAAAAGATATACCTTTATATGTTAATGAAACCGGAAGTAAACTTAATCTAAGAGATTATATTGACTTTAGAACTCCTTCAAATTCTACAAGTACAGATACTGGAGATGTTGATTTATCAAATTCAGCACAAATAACTGCTGCAATTTCTTCTGCTTCATTAAACCCTTCTTCAAATCTTGTATTATACATTCCAACTAATGGCTTAAATTTCCCTTCATATAGTAAGAATTTCCAAGCAGATTATACCAGATATCTTGGTAGAAAAGACTTGGTAATGATCACTTCTGATAATTTATTGAAGGTGAAAGAAGGTGTATCATCAGATGCTCCTCAGACACCATTATTCCCAGATAATGCCATGCCTTTGGCTACTATTAATATTCCACCATATCCTTCACTGTCTTCAGATCAGGTTGGTGAATTCTTAACTCTAAATCAGAAATCAAGATCGTTAATAAGAGATACATCTACAGCAATTTCTGGAAGCATGGTGACAAATCGTCGTTATACTATGAAAGATATTGGTACATTAGACCAAAGAATTACAAATCTAGAATATTATACACAATTATCTCTATTGGAGAAAAAAGCAAAAGATCTAACTGTAACTGATGCCAATGGTCTTGATAGATTTAAAAATGGTATTTTCGTAGATCCATTTACAGATCGTTCTCTTGGTGATGTGTCAAATCCAGAGTATTCTATTGCAATTGACACTAGTAAAGGAGTGGCAAGACCACAAATAATCAGAGAATTTGTTGATATTCAATTTAACGATTCTGCCCCTTCTTCAAATGTCGTTCAGACAGGAAGATTGGTAACTCTTGATTATGATGAAGTATTTTTTATGGCACAACCATATGCTACCAAGTTTCGTAATTCTGCACTAGTTGCATTTGCATGGAACGGTAAAGTTATTCTTATTCCAAATTATGATAATCACCAAGATTTAAATAATACTGGATCTATAAATATTACTATAGATAATTCGACACCTTGGAAAGATTTTGCTAAGAGTCCTTTTGCAACTACGTTTGGTGATTGGAGAACAACAACAGAGACCACATCAAACACAGTAATTGATGGTGTTCCTAAAAATATTAATTTTACTGCAAAAGGTGGGCAATTTGGTGGAGGTGGTAAAAGTCAAGCATTTATTAATAATGTTATTGCCGCTGTCAAACAACAAGCAGCCGCAGCAGGAATTGATCCAAATCTTGTAGTTGGCAATTTGACAATCAACTATTTGAACTGGTCAACCAAAAAAGTTGAACAAGTAATAAAAGCGTGATGATTTTAGGAGTAAAAATTGGCTAATTCAGTAACAACAACACAAAGCACAACTACCGCAACACAGACTGGATTTAAATTAGTTGTTGGTTCCCAAAGCAATACTGTAACTGTCGGTAGTTTTGCTACGGATGTTTCATTACAACCTTATATTGCTAACAGAGTAATTTCTTTTTTTGCATATAACATGCGTCCTAACCAAAGAATGCATATATTCTTTGACAGTGTTAATGTTGATAACTATTGTGCTCCTTCAACCAGAGACGGGAGCAATAATTATTCAATATCCACAATAACTAGCACTTCTGATTTTAATACAATTCCAAAAAATGGTGATTGGGGAACAGCAGTATATTCAGACAGTAGAGGTATTGTTGCTGGCCAGTTTAATATACCAGCATCAACATTTAAAACTGGAGATAGATTATTACAAATATCTGACGTTGACAGTTTGGTTTATGGAAGTAGTGCATATACCACTATGTCATCTGCGTATTTTACAGCTTCAAATCTCAATGTCACAAAACAAGCTGTAACTTTAACAACCGTTAATCCAGAAATAAGTTATGTACCAGTTGTTAATACTGTAATTACCACTACTACCAATGTTGTTATTAAGCCTATTCCAGATACTATTAAATTCACTATTGATGCATGGGAACCTATTGCACAATCATTAACTATCAACACACCAGGTGGTGAATCTGGTATATTCGCAACTTCACTTGATATTTTCTTTAAACAAAAAGCTCAAATTTCAGAACATGGTGTAACTGTTTATCTTTGTGAAGTTAATAATGGTTATCCTGATGGAAATAATATTCTACCATTTTCGACTGTTCACAAAAAATGGGAAGAAATTAATGTAAGCCAGACTGCCACTTCAGCGACTAATTTTAAATTTGAAGCGCCTGTATTTCTATCAAACGGAAAACAGTATGCGTTCATTGTAAAACCAGACGCAAATGATCCTGATTATTATGTATGGAGTGCGAATTTAGGTGACACTGATGTTAATTCTGGTTATCAAGTGTTCAGTCAGCCATCAATTGGTACAGCATTTTATGGTGCCACAACTGTTCAATGGACAGCACTTCAGACTGAATATATTAAATTTATTTTAAATAGAGCAAGTTTCTTAGACGGTATTGGTGATGCTTATTTTTATAATACTAATGCAGAATATATTAGCGTACAAAATATTAGCTATGTAAACAATTCTGTTGGAATTTTGTCTGGAGATTATATTTACCAATCTACAAATTCTTTGGCAAATTCTACAGGTGGAACTGTAAATACTAGCATAAAGGCTAGTGTTGAATTTTATGATTCTGTAAAGAATATTGTCTATACATCAAATTCAACTGGTAATTTCCAGAGTAATACTTTCGTCCAGATACATAGATTTTCTAATTCTTCTGGTACACCAAATAATTTAACATTAATTGCTTATGCAAATACTGGTTATTTGTATAATCCGGCTATCAATGCTCTAGTGCCTCAATTGGCAACAATTTCACCACCAGGAACCACTTTAGATATAAGTTATAAAGGAACTAGTAATACTTATACTATAGACAGTAATGAGTATAAAGTAAATCCTGGCTATGAAACAGAATTCTATGATCAAGAAAGAATTGTTGCATCAAAGTCTAATGAAGTTAGTAGCATGAGTTCAGCAAAGTCAATGACTTTACGAGCAAGAATGACTACTGATACCGAATATCTATCCCCTGTTGTTGATACTATTAGAAAAACACAATTAGCAGTAAAAAATGATATCGATCCTATTGAATTCAATTATGATGAATTCTTCAATTCTGGTTCTGAAAGATCGAAATATATTTCTAAGATAATCACCTTAGCCGAAGGTCAAGATGCAGAAGATATTCAGATTATCTTATCTGCATTCAGACCTGTAAATTCTGATATTCAAGTTTGGGTGAAATTTTTAAACGGCGAAGATCAACAATTAATAGATCAAAAAACATGGACTCCATTGTATAATAATAGTCCAGATCTTTATTCTGATCCTAGCAATCCAGATGATTTTAGAGAATTTGTATTTGGTGTTGGATCATTTTATACAATGATGTCAACAAACGGCACAATTACATCTTCCAATACAAGTAATTCAATTTCAGGAACATTAACCTATTTTACTAATGAATTAAGTCCTGGTTGGTATATCAATATGAGATCAAGCCAGCAAAATCTTTTGAATAATACACCGTTTAGTGTTAAGGCTAATACACAAGGATTTAGTAATACTAGTGACGTACTTTTCATTAATAACTCATCAAGTTACATAACAGCTAATAACAGAGTTAAATATGTTGTTCCTACTGATAATACTGCTATTACTGGTCTAACAGCCAATACTTATTATTATGTTTCTTATGTTAATACCACTGCTATTGCAGTATCTCTTACTGATGGTGGTGCTAATGTAGATATTACTAGTAGTAATACAACAAGCTTAGAGACTCATTCCATCTATGTTGAAAAACTTACTGATTTAAATGAACAAACAAGAAAAGTTATTAGTATTACAAGTAATACATCTTTAATACTAGATGCTCCTTTTGTTGGAAATTATACAAACCAACCTTATTTCAAGGTTCCACCACCATCAACTCCTTGGTTGTCCGAATCAGCATTAGCACAAATTTCAGGAACTGTTACGGCAAATTCTGGAACTAACATAGTAACTGGTTCAGGCACAAACTTTACTGATGAATTAAAAGTGGGTTCTATCTTAAGTATTGCTGATGACAGTCAAGTTATAACTGGAATAACAAATTCAATTTCATTGTCTGTTGGTGTACCATGGTCATCAAATGTAACAGGAGCCAATGCATATAGTGTATCTCCTGCCGGTGTGACTTATTTGAACGAAAATCTAAACCTTTATACAACTTTTAAACAGTTCCAAATAAAAATTATTCTTCAATCTGATGATAGCTCAAAGGTTCCTATAATAGACGACCTTAGAGTTCTAGCTCTACAATTGTAATAAAATGAATAATAAATATTACAAAACAGATGTTGAAGGCTTGATGAAGGACCCAGAAAGTGGTGCTGTTTTAAATGTTGATAATAATAAATTAGAAGCATATAAAAAACAAAAATCTACTTTCAAAATGAATATGGAAAATAATGCTAGAATAACAAAAGTTGAAAAAGATTTGTCAGAAATCAAAGAAATGTTAAGCCAATTATTAAAGAGAAGTTAATAAATGACCGTAAATATTGCAAATACCGCAAATAATAATACTTTCGATTATTGGCGTAATAGAACTAATGAACTTGCATATGCAATGTCAACATATGCAGTTACAGTTGATTCAAATACGTCTGTTGGAAATGCCTCTATATCAGGGACATTTACAGCAAATTCTGTTGTTTCTAATTCTATTACAGTTAATTCTTCTATAACATTTGGTAATTCTACATCTAATACTTTTGTGAATTCTTCTTATCTTTCTACAGGCAATTCAACTGTAAATACAATAGTAAATACATCTTTTATTAGTACGTATAGTGGTGTGAATATTGGTTCAAATGTTTCTTTGAATACTAGTAGTTTCTTTATAGGTAATTCCACATCAAACGGTACTCTATCAAAAGACACTCTTTATTTAAGATCTGATTCTACAGTTAGTGTTATTGTAAACACAACAAATTTTTATATTACAAATAGTACTGGTACTGCTTCTTTAACACCATATAATCTAACTTTAGGTTCAGTTGTTGTTGGTAATTCTAGTATAACAACCGGAGCCGGTGGTATTACTGCTAATACAACTGCATTTACAATAGGTTCTAATGTTACATTAGATTCTTCTTCTGTTGTAATAGGTAATAGCACAGTTAATTCTACACAAACCAGCACTAATCTGTTATTAAGATCAAGTTCAACTGTCAATACAATTGTTAATTCATCATTAATACAAGTTTCTAATTCTACTGCTGTTTCTAATCTAACACCACAAACACTCTTTATAGGTAATTCTACAGTTAATACGACTGTCACAGTTGGTAGTATTAATGTTAATGGAGCAACAGTAGCAAATACGACTGGTGTGTATACTGGTATTATTAACGCTGCTTCTCATACAGTAGGTTCTTCATTTGCTGCTAATTCCACTGGTGTTTATCACACTGGAAC
>Ga0315909_10006585_pt1 | contig 13092 bp, 13 predicted proteins | sample LakEriMetagenome_11_FD_203527 | JGI IMG/M metagenome (GOLD analysis project Ga0315909, IMG submission 203527) | Freshwater fungal communities from buoy surface, Lake Erie, Ohio, United States - Buoy 2 MA125 | ecosystem: Environmental > Aquatic > Freshwater > Lake | place: USA: Lake Erie, Ohio...
ACTTGCAGGGACAATAGATTCGTTATTTGCAAACTTCCCCGCCAGAGCGGAAAGACTCTGACCATGTGTGCTTATCTCCTTTGGAATGTTCTCTTCAACCAAGACATCAACGTCGCTGTGTTGGCAAATAAGAAAACAATTGCATATGAAATTTTGGAAAGAATCAAAAATGCATATCAATATATTCCCAAATGGTTGCAGCAGGGAGTTAAAGAGTGGAACAAGGGGTCTATTGTTCTTGAAAACGGCTCCCGCATCATAGCATCCGCGACAAGCTCATCGGCTGTCCGTGGATTATCCTTGAACATCATTTATCTTGACGAGTTTGCTCACATTCCAAACAATATTGCCGAAGACTTTTTCTCCAGTGTCTATCCAACCATTTCGGCAGGTAAAGATACAAAGGTGATTATTACCAGCACTCCAAGGGGTTTGAATAAATTTTATCATCTGTGGAAAGGTGCGACTAAAAAACCCGGCGAAGAAGGAAAAAATGAGTTTGCGCCAATAGAAGTGTCTTGGAGGGACGTTCCCAAATATCCCGGAGGCCCACTGCGTGATGACAAATGGATGACAGAGACTATTGCCAACACTAGTCTGGAACAATTTAATCAGGAATATAATACCGAATTTTTGGGATCAACCAACACCCTGATTGCGTCATGGAAGCTCAGTTCAATGAATTGGTCTAAACCCATAAAAATACACAAAGATGGTCTTGCCATATTCGAGGAACCAAAACCAGATCACATTTATGCTTTGACTGTTGACGTTGCCAGAGGCATAGGCAAAGACTATAGTGCCTTTACGATAATAGACTGCACCAATTCTCCGTATAAGCTGGTGGCAAAATTCAGAAACAACTTGATACCACCGCTGGTTTTTCCCAATATCATTGAAGCCATAGCAAGAACTTATAATAATGCGTGGGTTTTAGTTGAAGTAAATGATGTTGGTGGGCAGGTAGTGGATATTCTTCATACCGAACTAGAATATGAAAATATAGTTTCAACCATAGCCAAGGGGAGAAAAGGTCAAGTGGTTTCGGGTGGCTTTGGTAGGGGAAATAAGCTACAAGGGGTTAGAACTACTGTTGCTCTGAAAAAAACAGGGTGTTCTATTCTTAAAAATCTGGTGGAACAAGATAGGCTTATTATAGAAGATAGGGACATATTAGACGAATTAATGACTTTCGTGTCTCATGGTGAACAGGGATGGAAAGCCGAGGATGGACACACAGACGATCTTGTTATGTGTTTGGTTCTTTTTTCTTGGTTATGCCGACAACAATACTTCAAGGATATGACCTCAGTAGACATCCGAAAAGGTATGATGCAGGAGGAAATCGAGGAGATTGAGAACGAATTTACTCCCTTTGGATTCTCATCTGCAGATTTTGCTCAAGAGACCGAAATACAAGACGGAGAGGACCATTGGAAGGCTGCTGGTAGGTAAAACCCATAAAAACTAAATAAGAATAGTTGAAACCAAGGAGAAAAGATGTCTTCATTAACGACAGTTCAGCTATTTGACGAAAATTTTTCATATTCATTCTCAGAAGACTTATCAAATTATGTCGGTGCTGTTTATTGCGAAAATCTTGCCGCTTCTGGTGCAACTTTAAGTCTATTGACTCACTTTGGAAACACAGCAGACAATACCGCCGGTTACATGCTTGTGACTAAAGTTTCTGATTGGATAAACAAATATAATAGCAAATATAAAGGAATATGCGGTTCGATATCCGTAAAAAACCCGGATCCTCTCGCATTAGGAGGATTATGCAACGCTACGGGAGCCTCCCCGACATCCTGCTATAATGGTGCCACCGGAACTTTAGCCAAATATTGGTGGTCCGTTCACAATTTTCTTCAATATGGAGGAAAATGCATCATAGCAGGCGATTCTGGAAATTGGACACAAAACACCAATCCTCTTCTAGATAAAGGAAAATTTCCAGATATAGACGTTGTTTTTGCTTTGGATCACTCAGAAACCCAAGCAAATATTGTAAAAACCGTAGTTATAGGGCGAAATTATGATTCGTTTGGGGTTGTTGGGGTGTCTGGTGAAATATCCGGCTATGGAGAACCTATAAATGGCGTGGGCGGACAAACCGCCATAAACATAACCCCCAGAGGGCTGAGTTTGGGTCAATATGGAATGGCAGTTTATGGAAATAAATTACATTTTGGATTGAATCAAAATTTAAATACAGTGACAAGTCCTCTCGTTGCGGATGCCGCAGGGTGTCTAATAAGAACAGATCGAGACTTTTATCCTTGGTATTCTCCTGCCGGATTCAATAGAGGAAAGGTATTAAATTCTATTCGCCTCGAAACTGAACCCAGCGAATCAGCTCAGACTTATCTTACTTCTCAGAATGTAAATTTCTTCATCACTGTAAGTGGGCAAGGAAGTTTCCTTTTCTCTGATAAGACTCTCCTACAAGACACATCAAATCCTTATAGATTCATAAACGTGTCTCGTCTTTTGATTTACTTGATCAAAAATATAGGACCTATTGCCAAGAGATATCTGTTTGAATTTAATAATGAAATAACCAGATTATCTTTTACTAATAACGTTGAACCCATTTTGGATGAAGCATTGTCTTCCGGTGGATTGACAGACTATACCGTAGTTTGTGATGAAAGTAATAATACCCCGGCAGTAATTGCACAGAATGGATTCGTCGCCGATGTGACTATAACTTCAGCTATTCCTATCATGACCATAAACTTGAGATTCACAAACCTCAATACATAAGGTAACTAGATGGCAACAAATCCTCAAACAATTTCTGGATTTATCTCAAACTTCAACGGTGGTCTAAGAAACAACAGATTCAGAGTTTCTGGATCGGTTGGAAACCAAACACCTACTTTAACTTTTCATGTAAAATCTACATCATTGCCTTCGTCATCAATAACCCCAATTTTAGTCCCATACAGAGGTAGAGCATTTAAAATGCCCGGCAATAGGTCATATGCTTCTTGGCAAATATCTGTTCTCGATGATATAACTGGCAATAATTCTACTGGTTTATGGAAGCAATTTCATGATTGGTCACAATTATTCAACACTCATGCAGGAAATATAAGTCAAACAACAAATCCTGATATGACTGATAAAATGAAAGACTGGTCAGTTGAGCATTTAGATATAAATGGAAACCCAGTGAAAAAAATACAACTCAAATATTGTTGGCCATCCGAAGTTGGTCCTATTGCACTGAGTATGGAAGAAAATGAAACATTAACTAGCTTTGCCGTAACTTTGGAATATTCTTGGTTTGAAGTATTAAAATAATTGGAGTTATAAACTATGCCTCTTGAAATTTTTGGATTTTCTATCGGACGAAAACGTGCGGATGGTACACCCGATACCCTTCCACCACAACCTCAAGTTGTATCTGGCGACAAATACGATGGCGCATATGTTGTAGAAACAGGTGGAGTCCAAGGAACTCTTGTTGACTTTTCCGGTGCAGTAAGAGATGAAAATGCTCTTATTCAACAATACAGATCCATGTCGATTTATTCTGAAGTTGACAAGGCTATAGATGATATAACAAATGATGCAATTGTTCCCGGGACTCAAAAGAGACCTGTCAGATTGAATCTGGACAATGTTCCTCTTTCAGATGTTATTAAAGGTAAAATTCAAAATGAATTTAATCATCTTTTAAATTTGCTGGATTTCAATAACAGAGGATACGATATATTTCGTAAGTGGTACATTGACAGCAAACTGTATTATTTTATTCAAATAGACAATAATAACCCTCAACTGGGAATATTGGATCTTATTCCGATTGATCCGATCAAGATCAAAAAAGTAAGAAAAATTGAAAAAGAAAGAAAAAGAGTTGATCCAAATGTTAACATGGTTCTTCCTGTAGTAAAGAAAGTTGAAGAATTTTACATCTATACGGACACGGATAGAGAAGCAATGATTCCTACGTCTCCTACTGGTGTTAAATTCTCAACAGATAGCATCTGCTACGTTCACTCAGGAATTGTGGATGCATCTACTCGTCGTGTGGTCGGATATCTACAAAAAGTAATCAGACCATTAAACATGCTTAGGCAAATAGAAGATTCGGTTGTCATTTACCGTATAGCCAGAGCACCGGAACGTCGAGTGTTTTACGTTGACGTTGGAAACCTTCCGAAGCAAAAAGCAGAACAATATGTTCGTGACATCATGAACCGTTATCGTAATAAAATTATTTACGATCCGGCATCTGGCTCCATCAAAGATGATCGCAATTTCCAATCCATGTTGGAAGATTTCTGGATGCCCAGACGCGAAGGTGGTCGTGGAACCGAAATCAGCACTCTGGATTCTGGTGCAAATCTTGGAGAAATGACGGATGTTGAATATTTCCAAAGAAAACTATGGCAAGCATTGAATGTTCCCCTGTCCCGTATGTTACCTGAAACAGGGTTCAACATGGGTAGAGCCGCTGAGATAACCCGTGATGAAGTAAAGTTTTATAAGTTCATAGATAGATTAAGAAATAGATTTTCTGTATTGTTTGCCAGTCTTTTGAGAACTCAATTACTTCTCAAAGGAATCATAAGTGATAGGGATTGGGAAGATATTAATCAAAACATCGCATTTGTTTACAATCGTGACTCTTATTTTGATGAGTTGAAAGAAGCAGAGATACTAAGGGAAAGAATGGAAATCCTTTCGACCGTAGATCCTATGGTAGGAAAGTATTTCTCTGAAGAGTATATCAGAAAGACTTTGTTGAAACAAGACGATCAGGACATAGTGAGAATGAACGCAGAGATGGAACAAGAGTTAGCCATCAGACAAGAACAGATGATGCAGCAGCAAATGATGCAACAGCAGATGGCACCTCCTGAAGAACAAGGTCAGCAAGGACAGAAGGGTCAGCAAGGACAAAGGTAAATGGGACTAAATTTAGGTAAAATAATCAATGAAATAACGACTGGAAAAGAGTCGATATTTATTTCCTCTTTAAAAGAGGAATTGAATGATCGTTTATACCAACTGATGGCTGAAAGATATGTAAATATTTGTGAAAATTTATACCTTGAAAAAAATGATGATTCTGAAAGCGGTTTGACCCCTGTTCAGGAAGAAATAATAAAAATAGAAAACAAACCTATAAATTCTCTAATAGCTACCCTCCAAGAATCTATAAAGGACGAAAAAACTATAATTCATAGATTCCTGACAGGGGAAAGTATAGCAATAACACAAGAAGACTCAAAATGTCTCATAAATCTTCATGATTCACTAAATAGAATTAATCAGGATAAGATGAGAAAACTGATGTCTGAGAATTTTTCAGAATACAATAAAATATTGCAATTTTCTAAGAAATACACCGAAAGGACTCTAAGATGAGTAGTTTAAACCTTATTAAGCTGGCTGCGACCGAAAACCATGTTCAATTCCGTTCAGAATTGAATGAAATGTTATATTCTCTTCTCTCGGAAGCAATTAAAGAAAAAACGGTAGATGTTGTTGCCGAAGTATTTAATACACAAAAAATAACCGAAGATACAACTCTTGAGGGTTACATTGCCTCAGTTATTACTGAAACAGAAGAAAAATTAGGAACAGAACTGAGCGAAGAGGAAATAGGTATTGCCGCTTCTCACATCGTCGCAGTTTTAGAAGCAAAAAAGAAGGATGAAGAAGAAGAAGAAGAAGACGAGGAAGAGGAAGAAGAAGACGAGGAAGAAGATGAGGAAGAGGAAGACGAGGAAGATGAGGATGACGAAGAAGAAGAGGAAGAAGAGGATGAGGAAGAAGAAACCGCTAAAAAAGGCGGAAAAACCTTTCACTTCGATATAAATTCTCATAACAAAGGCAAGAAAAAATGAAGCTAATTACGGAAATGAATGAAGAGGTTTCCTACGTTGTAGAGGGGACCGAAAACGGAAAGAAGAAATTTGCCATCGAAGGCGTTTTCATGCAATCCGATACAGTCAACCGTAACGGTAGAGTATATCCTAGACAAATTCTAGAGGGTGAAGTTGATCGATATAATAAAAAATACGTCATGGAAAGACGCGCTCTCGGTGAACTAAACCACCCATCAGGACCAACTGTCAATCTTGATAAAGTTTCGCACTTAATCACCGATCTCAGAATGGAAGGGAAGGATGTTTTTGGCAAAGCCAAACTTCTGGAAACACCTTGTGGGCAAATTGCCCAAAGTCTGATCGAATCTGGTGTCAAGTTAGGAGTGTCTTCCCGTGGAATGGGAAGCCTAAAGGAAAATCGTGGATATAAGGAAGTTCAAAAAGACTTTATGCTTTCGGCTGTTGACATTGTTGCCGACCCATCCGCCCCAAATGCTTTCGTGAATGGCATAATGGAAGGTGTAGAGTGGGTTTGGGAAAACGGTGTTCTTAAACAAGAAGTTATAGAAAATTATAAAAATGCTATAAAAAGAGCCCCAAGCCGCGAATTACAAGAAACTGCAGTTAATGTTTTTACCGACTTTATGAATAGACTTTCAAAAGGTAGAAAATAACTTTTGTATAAATAAAAGTTGACCATTAAAAGAGGACTAAAAATGGATAATATCGTTCAACAAGACGTTCAAGATTACTCAGGCAGAGGAGACTCTGACTATTCTGGTAGAGGTTCGATGTTCAGTAAACCAGTAGCTGCACCGGGTGTGGCTCAAATGAACATGGCTTCACTCGCACCTAATTCAAGACCCGCTCCGATGGCAGTCGTGAATTCAGCAGGTATGGCTGCTATGGCAGCACAAGCCGCCAAGAAAAGAAAAGATGAAGAACAGGGCCAAGGTCAAGCTGCTGCAGCTCCCGGAGCCCCTTCTTATGCATCAGAAGGTTTTGACTTCGATGCCATCTTTGATGGTGAAGGCTTGACTGAAGAATTCAAAGAAAAAATAAGAGTTGTGTTTGAAGCCGCTGTCAATGAAAGAGTTAATTTTATTGCAAACGCTTTGGCTGAACAAGCCAACGCTGCTCTAGCCGAACAAGTTCAAACCGTTTCTGAGGGTCTTGCCTCGAAACTAGACGATTACTTGAACTATGTTATCGAAGAATGGATGGGCGAGAATAAACTGGCTCTCGAAGAAGGAATCCGTATGGATATTGCAGAATCCTTCCTTGGTGGCTTGAAAGAACTTTTTGAATCCCACTATGTTTCTGTTCCTGAAGGAAAGGTTGACGTTCTAGAAAGCATCAACACTAGCAATGATGCACTTGAAAAAGAACTCAATGAAACCATCGAAGAAAACATTGCACTTCGCAAAGCTCTTGTTGAACAACAAGCAGGTCTTGTGTTCATAAAGATTGCCGAAGATCTTACCGACACCCAAGTTGAAAAACTTGCTTCCTTGGCTGAAGGTCTTCAATACGATAGCATCGAACAATATGCAGAAAAATTAGCTATACTCAAAGATAGCTACTTCCGTCAAGTTCCGATGAATGAATCAAGAGAAATTGTTCATTCTCTTCAGGAATCAACCGATCAAAGAATTTCACAGTCAAATGACACTATGGGTGCTTACCTAAATGTCATTAGCAGACAAGCAAAAAAATAAGTCTAACTTAATACAAAAGGAGAAAAAAGATGGACTTTGCAGATACTACCCCGTATGACACTCTCGTTGAAAAGTGGGAGCCCGTGCTCGAACACGACGCACTCCCAAATATCGGCGATTATCACCGTAAGCGTTGCACCGCAGTTCTTCTTGAGAACCAAGAAAAGGCTCTCAAAGAACAATTCCTTGCCGAATATGGCAATGAAATGGGTGGCGCATTCCTCAATCCGCAAGTTGGCTCAGCCAACAACGCCCTCGCAGGCTACAGCCCAGTGCTGATCAGCCTTGTTCGTCGCGCAATGCCTAACCTCATTGCCTACGATATTGCTGGCGTTCAGCCAATGACTGCCCCGACCGGACTCATCTTCGCGATGCGTTCACGTTACGGCACTCAGAGCGACTTCAAGGCTAGCACCAGCTTTGGAACCGATGGCGTTGCCACCACTCGCAACGTCAACGAAGCTCTCTTCCAAGCTCCATATCCAGCATTCTCTGGTCGTGGTAATACCTACGGCAAGACTGGTATCGGTGGTATTACCGGTGCTGCTACCCTCGAAAGCCAAAACCTCAGTCCATTCGAAGTTCGTGATATGGATGCAGGTAACGATTCTTTCAATGGTGCAACCGCTGCTCGTTCGTGGAACGCTTTCCGTGGCATGTTGACTTCTGAGGCAGAAAACCTCGGAAATGCAACTAATAGACCTTTCCAAGAAATGTCATTCACCATCGAACGTCTCGCAGTCGAAGCTCGTAGCCGTGCTTTGAAAGCAGAATACACCACCGAACTCGCCCAAGACCTCAAGGCAGTTCACGGTCTCGATGCTGAAACTGAACTTGCTAACATTCTCTCACAAGAGATCCTCCACGAAATCAATCGTGAAGTTCTTTACCAAGTTTACCGTTCAGCCAAACAAGGTGGTAAGAGCCCTGATCTCAAGACTGCTGGTACTTACGATCTTATCTACGACTCAGACGGTCGTTGGTCAGCTGAACGCTTCCGTGGTCTCATGTTCCAACTCGAAAGAGAAGCAAACGTGATCGCCAAGGAAACTCGTCGTGGCAAGGGTAACTTCGTTATCTGCAGCTCAGACGTTGCTTCAGCTCTCGCCATGGGTGGCTACCTCAACATCTCACCGGCACTCAATGTCAACCTCGAAGTTGACGATACCGGTAACGTGTTCGCAGGTGTCCTTAACGGCAAGTTCCGCGTCTTCATCGATCCATACGCTCCAACCGGCGTTAACTTCGCCCTCGTTGGATACAAGGGTCAAGTTGCATACGATGCAGGCTTGTTCTACTGCCCCTACGTCCCGCTGCAAATGTTCCGTGCAGTTGGTCAAGACACTTTCCAACCGAAGATTGGCTTCAAGACCCGCTACGGCATGGTCGCCAATCCTTTTGCTGAGGAAGTTGACCTAGCTGCCAAGGGAAGTGCAAGCACCGGTAATCAATATTACCGTCTACTCAAGATCGACAACCTCCACGGTATGGGTCTGACCTTGGGCGCAGGAATGGGTTGATAAATCAGATTAACTCTGACTGAGAGAAGGGAGGCAGAAATGCCTCCCTTTTCTATTGGTCATACATACTTGTATGGTATGCTACGATTGCACCGATAATACAGTAAAAAATGGTCCTAAAGATGCCAATCTTTTAGCATCGAATTATTACTATTTTAGTATTGATAAATTACCTCAATTTAATTTATTTGTTCAGTCTGCAAATTTGCCGATGATAAGTTCAAGATCAATCAATCAACCAATAACATTGGGAACTTATCCAAAAATACCGGCTCAAAATTATTACTTTGATGATCTTCAGATATCTTTCTTGGTCAATTCCGACATGTCAAATTGGATTTCAATTTATGAATGGATGAAAGGTATTGGAAATTTAAAAGAGATGACTACAGAAGGACAACTAGATTATGATGACCAAAATGCTGTTTTTAGCACTGCAAGTCTTTTGGTGACTAACAGCGCATATAAACCAATATTGAGTGCTAAGTTTCATTATGTGTGGCCAAAAAACTTAGGTGGAATCAACTTTACCACACAAAACACAACTTATGAACCAATAACTTGTACCGTTAATTTTGCGTATTCTTACTATGAATTGGTGCCTGTGGGTGTAACGTGTTGAAAAAGGATTTTATATTATGGAACTTGATTTTAAATCGATTGAAAATGATCTAAAAATAGATGAAACTCGACTGGACGAAGAATCACTTAAAACTCCTCAATTGCACAATAAGTATTTAATGCTTTTGTTGAGATTAAAAAACAGAAAAGATAAATTAGAACGAGAACTAAAAAGTCTTCAAAAAGACAAATGGTTATATTATACTGGCAAAATGTCCGAGGAAGATCTCAAAAAATTTGGGTGGGAGCAATTTGAACTAAACGTACTGAGAACTGATGTTGATCGAATAATGGATGCGGATTCTGACCTACTTGAGATAGAAGGAAAATATAAAGAAATTTGTAGAATTGTTGATTATGTCGAAAATGTGGTTAAAGTCATATCCAATCGTCAATGGTCAATTCGTGCAGCAATAGATTGGCAGAAGTTTGCGAACGGACAATAAATACTGATATGGAACATGTGAACATAGAAGCGGTTGATTCCGTTTTCGTCCGTATCAATGCTGAAAAATCAGTCATCAAGGAGATGAGCCAATTTTTCAGTTTTGAAGTTCCTAACCATAAATTCATGCCTGCTTATAGAAATAGGGTATGGAATGGAAGAATAAACCTTTTAAATGCACATAAGCACCTTATTTACCGTGGATTGATCGATTACGTTATAAAATTTTGCAAAGATAGAAATTATTCGGTAGATGGTTTCAAGGAAGAACAGGCAAATATATCAAAGGATAATTTATGGAAATTTCTAAAAGAATTCGTCCGTCCTCATGTACGAGGAGAACCTGTGGATGTTCACGATTACCAAATGGATGCTATACACCACGCCATAAGAAAAAAGAGATGTCTTCTCCTGTCTCCGACCGGTTCTGGAAAGAGTATGATAATTTACTCCCTGATACGGTATTATCTGGACACTCTACCGAGTCACACAAAAATTCTTATAATCGTTCCGACTACAGGTCTTGTCCAACAAATGATATCGGATTTTGCGGAATACTCAAAAAATACAAAATGGAGAGCGGACAAAAATTGTCATGGAATTTACGCTGGAAGAAGCAAAGAAACATCAAAAAGAGTAGTTATTTCAACTTGGCAAAGTATTTTCCGAGAACACAAAGAATGGTTCGATCAATTCTCTGTCGTTGTTGGAGACGAGTGTCATCAATATCGCAGTCAATCGCTTGTTACGCTGATGACCAAATTAAAAAGTTGTCCCTATAGGATAGGAACAACAGGAACACTTGATAACGTATATGTCCATAAGTTAATTATTGAAGGATTATTTGGGCCTGTTTACAAAGTAACAAGCACCAAAGATCTAATCGATAAAAACATACTGTCTGAATTAAAAGTTGAGTGCTTGCAAATCAATCACTCAGATCATGATCGTTTATTATTAAAAAGAAGAACTTATCAGGAGGAGATAGAATGGATTGTGACAAACGAGAAACGAAATCAATTCATAGCGGACCTTGCGGAAAAACTGAAGGGCAACACGTTGATTCTGTTCAATTATGTGAGCAAGCAAGGCATACCGCTTTTTGGGATGATGAAGAACTCATCAAAAGAAACGCATTTCGTCTCTGGCAAGACGGAAACAGAAACACGGGAACAGATAAGAAAGATAGTTGACAAATCAAATAATTCGATCATGGTTGCCAGTTACGGAACTACAAGCACTGGTATCAACATTCGAAATATTCACAATATTATATTTGCCTCTCCTTCAAAATCCGTAATTAGAGTTTTACAATCTATTGGAAGAGGACTCAGAAAAAGTGAAACAAAGGAAAACGTGGTCATATATGACATATCCGACGATCTTAGGTACAAAAAATATGAGAACCATACCTACAAGCACCTTCAAGAGAGGATCAGGATATATACTAAAGAGAGATTCGTGCATCGTCTGATATCAATAAATTTGCAAAGGGATGGGCATGGAACAAAAAACACGATACAAAATAATGAAGTTGAGAAGCGGTGAGGAAATAATTGCACGAATTGCAAACTCAACTGATAAAAAAATTACCGTGGAAAGACCAATGTGTTTCCGTTCATTGATGATTCAAGATTATTATGGTGTGCCAAAAGAAATTCTTGTCATGAAAAATTGGATCCCTTTGAGTGTTGAAAACAGCATTGACATTCCAAAAGATCATATAGTATCATTCATAAATCCAAATCCTGACGCAGTTTCTTTATATGAAACCGAAAAGGAAAAGGAAGATACAAAATCAAAGTTAACTGAATTTAAAAAAGAAGCAAAAATTGACGAGGATGAGGAATTCAAGAAAATGATGAAGTTCTTGTCAGATAATACTCAAAAACTCGATGACATGTTAAAAGACATTAAAAAGGTCGATGAAAATAAAACACCAGATAAACAAAATAAAGAAGACATGATTTTCATGAATATGATGTTTCCTCCTGAAATGTTAATCGATCTGATAGAATCGGACATCATTGATCCGGAGGTTTTTGGTGAGATGTACAAAGATATAAAGAAGAGCAAGAAAAAGAAACCTCTTCCTCCCACCAGCAAGAAAGCTCCAAAGAAAGGACTTTCTGAGGGAAACTCTTCCAAGTATACCGGAGACCAAAAGAATCATAAGGACTTCGGTAACAGATGGACAGATTGGAATCCTGACTTATCCTCTGAAGATTACAAATGATCTTAGATGGTTCATGTCATTGAATCCCGACAAGGAAATTATAAAGGTGTTGCTGATTCTTGTCAAGAACAATCTCCCGTAAAAAACAAGATCAAGAGTCTTGATATTCAAGGGATTGTGTGTTATAATAAGGCATGCCAAAAAAAACCAATCATTACATAGACAACAAAGAATTTTACAAACAAATGGTGGCGTGGAAAAAGATAGTTGATGCCGCTGAAAACAGTGGCGATCCACGACCACCAGTTACAGATTATATCGGAACTTGTATACTCAATATAGCCGAACATCTGTCTCAAAAGCCAAATTTTGCAAACTACCCCTACAGGGAGGAAATGGTGGGCGACGGCATAGAAAATTGCCTGATGTATGCCCATAATTTTAATCCTAGAAAATCAAAAAATCCATTTTCATATTTCACTCAAATAATTTACTTTGCCTTTTTACGAAGAATAGAAAAAGAAAAGAAACAGGCATACGTCAAATTAAAGGCAACCGAAATGATGGATGATGGAACAATGCACAGGTGGTTCCGGGAAAACTACCTTGAAGAGGGAAATAAGGAAACAGAAAATCCATTGATGGATGTGTTTCAGTTAAGCGAGACGGATATGGAAAGATTATCCGGAACAAAAAAGAAAAAGAAGAAAAAGAAAAAGACAAAGAAAAAATGAAACTTGCGATCATAACCGACACCCAT
>Ga0315909_10006590_pt1 | contig 13087 bp, 26 predicted proteins | sample LakEriMetagenome_11_FD_203527 | JGI IMG/M metagenome (GOLD analysis project Ga0315909, IMG submission 203527) | Freshwater fungal communities from buoy surface, Lake Erie, Ohio, United States - Buoy 2 MA125 | ecosystem: Environmental > Aquatic > Freshwater > Lake | place: USA: Lake Erie, Ohio...
GCTTCATGCTCAGGAGCGCCGTTGATAATTTTGGCAAGGTGGCGCCCCATCGCGTTATCCGTGATGACTTGGGAGCCGCCAATCGACCAAACTCCCCACGGCCCCGGCGTATGCTTCGTCTCGTTCGTTTCCATTTGGTTCCTTTCGTTCACTTAACATGCTTCTCCAGAATCCGCTTCTGCGCCCGCTTAGTGAGCGCGTGGCAGGTCGTGAAATGCCCCGCCACACTGTCCCACACGCGAATGGACCGATCCCCGTAAATCCGCACCAGGTGAAGCCGCAGAGGCTCCCCACTGAAAGCACGGCACCGCTCCTTCACTTCAACGTGCGGAAAGTACGTTCCCGTCACGTCGTCCTGTATCCACTTCCCATCAAATGTGTATCCCATAGGTTTCCTTTCGTTCTCCCCGGACTCCATGCCCGGACCGCATGGCACCAGCAACCCGCCGATGCCACGGGATCCGGTCATTCAGCCGCATACATCCAATGCCGGTCCGGAGTCCGATTCGGGAGCCGATTCTTCAATCGTTGAATCAGGGAAGTTATCCGGGATTCCCGGATATCCCCGTCCGGGATCGCTGCAAAGGCTTGCCGAAACTTCCGAATGCGTTTGCTTGTCGTCTCCTCGTTTGCGTGCGTTTTCATAGTAGTATTCCGATTTGCCGAGCCATGCCCGGACCACGCCCACGCTCCGTAGAACGGGGCGGGATCCGGTCACTTCGTCGCAATCGCTTGTACACTCTTCGCACCGGTTCCATGCGGCCTGAAGCCGATCACAAAACCCCGATCCGCCTTCGCGCACAGCCTACACTTGTCGCATGACAACCCCGCAACCCTTTGCGCCGGGCATACCACAACCCGATTGCCACCGGGAGACGTGAATCGATCCGGCGATTCCATCGGAACAACGGCAACCGTGGGAAGACCGGTCTTTGCCAGCTTGTCGGCATGCGCCACGCTATTGCCAGACAGGTTCACAGTGAAACCATTGCGATTGGCTGCCCGGATCGCCCGCAAGTTAGTTCCGGATGGCGGCTTGTGGGTGTATGTGAATCCGCGCTTCCCCTTATTGGCATCGGCAAGCTCGCCCAGTTTCCCGGCATCGATGGAATCTCCGAGCCCTGGGAGGTCTCCGGCTTGGTTGTGTCGCCAAAGCTGGCCAGATGGGAAGGAACGCACGGCATGAAGGAATTCGACCCATTCAATCCCGCGCTCACCCTGAGACACCTTCGCCCAGTGCAAGGCAAGCGGACCACTTTTCGCGTAGCAACCCCGTGCGCGAAACGGACAGGCATCTGGGCAGGTCTCCGATGGCGAAGTAGAGACCGGGATCGGACCCGTCTTTGCGTTACTTGATTTGAAGGACAGATGAATTTTCATGGGATCTCCTGTGTGTGGTTTACTCTCCAAAATATAACTCCCGAGCGTAGGCCAAGAGCGTTGGTTCGATTTCTTGCCATTCCTCAATTCCGCAAAAACGAGAGACATCATTCCATGGCGTTCCCCAGTCCTGAACCTCAAGACGGGCCGTCTTTGGTTGTCCGTGATAATCGAGAGTTCCAACAATCCGACTGGCTGGGCCTCCCGTGCTGAGGAGGATGCAAAATTCCTCTGGATCCCGGTCGTCGGATCCCGGCGCGTACCACCCGGAGCGAACCGTGACCTCTAGTGGGTCATCAATGATCGCCTGTCGCGCATCCTCCGTTGCGATCCCGTCGCCGGCTTCCTGCAATGCCTTCACCATGTCCAGGATGGAAGCGTAAGCCGCGCACCATGTTTCCTGTGCTGATTTGATTTGAATAAAGTTCATTTGTTTCTCTCGTTTTGGTTTTGGTTGCGTGTCCCGACTTCGCCCCACTCCCTAGGAAATCCCCGGGAATGGGGCGCTATCGAATCACAGAAAACAGACGATTGCGACAAGGGCGAGGAATACCAGGGCAAGGCCGATGGTTTCGATGAGTTCGGAGAGGGTGGGTTTCATTCTGCCGGTTCCTCGATAGGTTCCATCGTCCCGCATCCTTCCCGGTAATCGCAGAGGATCACGGCCCCGCAAGCGTCGCACGTATCCTCCCCGAAGTCCCCGGCCGCCGTGCATTCCGGGCGCGTCCAGCGTTCCCCGCATTTGCAACGATAGGACAGGCGGAACCAACCCTCCCAGTCAAAGTGTGTGGAACCGTACACTTTAGCGGCTTGGTGCAAACGCTTGCCAACTTCCCCGTGTCCCCGATCCCAAAAGCCCGCCCCATGGCCGTTCCGGGAAAGCCAAAAGTCCGTTCCCGCCTGTTCAAAATCGAGCCCGGCAAGGTCCGTCTCGTTCGAGGCTTCAAAGTCCCGGCAATCGGCGGTTGCTTCGCGAACGAAGCTATCGGGGAGCCGCTGGAACCAATCCAGGGCGCACGCTTGGAAGTCGCCGGGGGACGGATCCGGGCATTCAGTCCACATTGCGGCGGTTAGGTATCCCCGAAGAAAGGGATCGGTGGGAAGTGGTTTCATGGCTTTGTGTGATAGGAAATTCAGTCTTTAGAACCGTGCCGTTCCGCGATGTCACCCCAACAACCAATCCGGTAGTTCCCCCGGAAGCGTAGGATTGTCGTCGAGTATGTATCGCCCGCGTTGCAATACTCCACCCATTCTCCCCGCCGCGTCTGGAACGCTTCCACGCCGGAGGTTTCCAGTTCCGCGTCGAGGCAATGCAAACGCACGTCCGAAGTCGCGGGAGGGTTGTAACATTCCCGGATCCGGCGGTCTCCGGCCGGAAGGCTGGCCAAGGCTTCCCGGTTCATCCGGAAAATTGCCTTGAGTTGCTTCCCGTGCCCAGGGAACGCGGCTTCTAATGCTTTGAGTGATGGTGAGCGGAATTTCATTTTATGTTTGTTTAATGTTCCAACCAAAACCCCATAGGAATTCCCGTGGGGCTTGGATTGAATCACTTCACTAGGTAGGAAAACCGCTTTGCGTGTTCCCGGGCAGCCGAGCCGCTACGGACGGCCCGCTGGCCCCGGAAGACTTCAACGTCTAGAACGTTCCCGGCCGCATCAAACCAGGCCGACATGCGGTTGCCATTGTATGGGATCCGGTGGACGACTCCGCCGCCGGCTGTAAACTTGTGTGGTTGCATTTACTTTTGGGTGTTATAAAATAGAAAACTCCGACTCTTTCGCGATGTTCCAAGCGCGGCCCCACACTGTGCAAAACCGCTCAAAGTCATCAGCCGGGGAATCGCTAAAATGCACGGGGATTCCGGTAGCGTGGAAGGCTTGTTCCATCACTTCGTTTGCGTCCGTGAAATCATGGGAATGGCAAACGTCGGGCCACGTTTCCGCACGGTTCCGGGCGATTACGTCTTGGATCCGGTCGCCGATGGTCTGGCGGAGGATTATGGAGAATGCGCGGGCGACCATCTGCGCTTTGGATTCAATGGGAGGCATGGAAAGAGGCAAGGGTTGAACCGTTCCAGCCGCTTGTGTGGACGCTTGCTGGATAGGGAGCCGGGCAAGTCTTGAGGAATTCCAAGGCCTCCCACACAGACGCTACCTTGCGCCGAGCTTCGCGGGTTGTACCGGGACGGACGCCAGGTTGACGGTATTTTAGGAGCATGGGAGGAAGGTTAGGAAATGGACTCTCCGGAATGTTCGCAGATAGGCGATTCGTCGCAATTCGCCGTGCATTCCAGCCCGACGACACGCCACCCGTCATTGCAACGGTTCCGGATGGACCATAGGACGGAACGGAGGTTTTCACGGACGGCGGCAAAGGAAAGAACCGCCCCATCCGACGTGACAAAAAAACAAGCGTAACCTCCCGGCCAAGCGTATTCACCCGCACGGAGGGAAGCGCGGAGTTCCTGTCCGGTTTCAATCTCCCGAAAATGCCGGGAATAAACGGGCCGGATGGGATCGGCTTTCCAGCCTTTCCGGTTGTCAAAAAGGGAGCCTTCAAAGGAATGCAAATGCGGGGGAAGTTTCATTGGGTTTGTTATGTTTGGCTTTTCTGGCGTTCCATTCCGTCGCCTAACATTAGGAAACGGAAGGGAAAGCCCGGTGTGGCCGGGGGTGGGGTGAGTTACCAACGGAAAGCGGTTCCGTCCCTTGTGACGAATTCATCGGAGATTGCCATTCCTCCCCCGATAGCTTCGGCGATTTCCAAGGCAACGGGAACCGGGAGGCTGCCATCCGGAACGGATTCCCAAGCGGAACCGTTGAACCGTTCAAGGTCCGTGGGGACTGGATAAGATTCCCATATCCATTCAAAGGAGCCGATATGCCAGAACCCTTTTTCGTCAGGTGTGTCCGTTGCCGTAGGTTCGTCGTCGTCCGAAAGATTCCGCACGATACGGACGCCGGGAACGTATTCCACAAGTTCAAGGTTATCTCGCAATACCTTTGCGACAATGGCGGCGCCGTCTTCCTTGAATCGAACAACAGCCCAGCCGTTCCAACGGCGGTCTGTAGCGGCTTCCCCATAGAACGGGGGAATCCCTTCAATGGTGATAATTGCGGGAGCGTAGTTCATAACATGGAATTGTAGGAATTAGAGGAACAGTCCGGAAACGAGGAGAGCAACAACGGACACAACGGAAGGGGAAGTCCCGTCCTCCGCGATGACGCGGGATTCATGGCGTCCAATGGTGATGACGTAGTGACGGGCGCGGGGCCAGCGTTGGGAACGGAAGCCGATCCCGAAAGAGGGAAGGCAACGGGATTCTAGGTGTATCATATTTTCCTTGTTTCGGGCTTGCTGGCCCTTCATCAGTCCCCCAGCGATAGGGGGAGACAAGGAGCCCGGTTATCCGGGCTGGGGGGGGCTTACTTGGCCGCCAGTTGTGCCTTCAACGTGGCCACTTCGGCCTCAAGGGCCTTGGACCGCTCTTCGGCTTCGGCGAGGCGCTTAGCCTCATCAGCCGGAACACCGGACGGCTCAAGGAAGAAACCGACAACACCGGACTTGGAGACGGTCATTCCACGGCCCAGGAACTGAGGATCTGCGGCGAGTCCAATGAACTCCTTCGACATTGCTGTCTTGAGCTCGGTTTGGCGCTCCCGCTTCCACCGCTTCAAGGCTTGGCCCTTCAGGCCGGACACTGAAGACAGCGAGGGGCCTGTCTTGCTGTTTGCAGGCAACAGCCCGACTCGTCGCATTCCAGATTCAGACTCCTTCAAAGTTGCGGCCGAGGCCAAGAGTTCTGACGGGGAATAGTGGCGAAATAAAACGGCTTTCATGGTTATTGAGTGTGGCGCATTAGGTGCCCCGAAAGACATTCCCGGGGAACCTATTCGCCCCACTGTCCAATCTTTAACAATTCCCGACCGACCGAAGCCGTATCGGATTATATGATCAGACAAAGGGAGAATAGTTAAACGGAGACGGTTTACGCGCTCCGATTGCGTTGCGCTTTGCCTTGCGCTCTTTTAGTGGGTGGGTGACCTTACGGGAAAACCCCCGGCTGTTGCGTTCCTGCCTTCACACACTGTCCTGCCCCGAAAGCCCGTTTGCAGTTTATTCCTGCAACCATACAATCCCCACAGCTAGTGCGTTGCTTCTAGGTTGACGCCCTATCGCCTCGATGCCCGGGTTTCACGTTACCGGGAATATTTGAATGATCCAGTCGGACGCTTGTTCCGACACTAGGTTCTAGGAAATTGCGGAAAATGTTGATTTTAAACGGTTTACAATCAAATAAAGGGAACAAAGGGGCGTCAATTGGGAAGTTTCGCGTCCCCACTCCCTACAGAGCAAAGGAGTAAAGAGGAGAGAGAGGAAGAGGAACGGGAGAGAGGGGGAACGGACGGGAAAGGCGGAGGAAGGCGAAGGAGAGAGAGGAACGGCAAGGAAGGAAGGGAACGGCAAGGAACGCGGAAGGAACGGGCGGGAAAGGAAGGGAACGTCCAGCCAGGACGGAAAATGCGGAACGTGCTGGAATGGAAGGGTTTGCGGGGAGCGTAAAGGAGGGAGGGAAGGAAGCTTTACGCGAAACCAATTTTCCGGTTCCTCCTGTCTCGTTTTGACCAGAGTGTCTCGTTTTGCACAAGGTGGTCAAAAAAAGCCACTTGGGCTGCCTCTCCGGCTGTAGTCGCGGAACCTGTTCCAGCCCAAAGACTTGCAAACCCTTGGGAAACAGGACTTTGCGGTACAAAGTGAAGACCGGGGGCTAGGTCTTGGGGGTACGCCAGGGTCAGAGTTATATTTAGTATGACCCCCTGATCGCAATCGCCAGCCCTCCCAGCCATTCCAGCATGCCCTCTCTCCTCTCCTTCCTCCTATTCCCCGCCTTCCCACTCTCTCCTAGCCTTCCCACAAGCTCCTGCTCCTTCCTTGGCCTCCCGGGACGTTCCCACTTCCCCGCACGTTCCTTGGCCTTCCTAGGCGTTCCTGTGGGTTCCCGTCCTTCCTGGGGTCCTCCCTCTCCTGCCTTCTCCTCTCTCTCCTGTCTCTCCCCTGCTTCCTGTGCTTCGTTGGGAGTGGGGAGGAGGAACTTCCCTCTTGACACTCCCTTTCTCCCCTATGTCCTGGGACCCTCCTGTTGATCGCCAACCACTTACGTCCTCTGAATCCCGTGTTTCCCCACACGTCGGACATGGAATGTCCTATGGGTCCTAGGGTACCGCGAACCCCCACCGGTCGGGGAAACTGCACCCCGGGGGCCTTCCTGGAACCCTCCTCCCCCTCTTTCCTGTCCCTTGGGGCAGTCCTCGATTGGATTTTTTGGCCTAGGGGAGCAGGGAGAGGAAACTTCCCCCTTGACGAGGGGTCCCAGGGTAGGCCATGCTCTCCCCCGTCACGAACGACCCTATGAGCGACGAAACAACTCCAGCATCCACCACCAACGCAATCCTCACGATCCTTCACAACAAGGCTGACGCTGAGTTCAAGGCGAAGCTCGAAGCGGTTGGTGAATTGTTCAATCAGGCAGTCTCTGGATTGAGCCTGCCCCACATGGTCTTTCTCGACAAGAAAACCAGCGCCTCCCAAGCCATCTGGTCCATCAAGGAACTTATGTTCAATGCTTACCAGCAGCAATACCGTGACCGGTATGTAAGGCGTTGGATGGACAGAAACATGGAAGCCCTTTCCACCCTCCGCGAATTTGAATCCCAGCAATCCTGACCCCATGACCCTCAAAGACGTTGAACGCCGCCACGAAGATCGGCTCAAGATTGTTTGCTCCATCATGTCCGCCAGTAGGATTGCTGAAATTCAGCCTACAGTGATGGCCAGCACTCTTGTGCAAGAACTGGAAGCCGAGCGCACCAATGATCTCCAGCTCGTCACGGAGTTCCAGCCTGCACCGGGAATCCCGAATACCTGCAAAGGCGTTAGCTCCAATCACGCCAACCTGATTTCCGCCCAAGAAGCTAAAGCGGCTTTGCGGGCAGCGCAAGGGATGTTGAATCGCCCCATCGCGAAAGATGTCATCCGGAGTGGTCAGGAAACTCCTAAGGCGACACAGGAGCCTCTCACAAGCATGGAGGAAGTAGACAAAATCTACCGAGAGAACCAAGATCGGTTTATCGAGGAGAATTCTAAAAGCAAGATCCCGAATCCATCCTACCGCTCCATCATGGAAGACGCGATCCGGTGCGGTGCGGTGATGCCCAAGACGACCCAGACCCCAATCACGAGCCTGGAGGAGCTGGACAACCTCTACCAGCAGATCCGGGAGCAGTTCATCAAGGAACACCCATGAGCGCCTCGCCGGCCTTGTTTGGCCTGACACTGGAACAGGTGGCGCAGATGACCGCCCAGTTCCTTCCCGTGAAGCAGCGGCGTTCCCCGGTGTTCCGGTCGAAGGCCCGGATCGTCCCCAGGAAGCGGACGCGCCTGAAGTACGTGGACATGACGGTCCCCAAGAAGCTCCCACCGTTTGAACTCACCGAGGCGGCGGTGCTGGTGATTCGTAAGCAGGCTGGTCAAAAAAAGCCACTTGCCCGGATTGCCTTGGAGCTGGACTTGTCGGTGCTGTTCGTGGAGAAGGTGGTGACGGGCGAGCTGTACCCCCACTTCGGAGGACCTCTGTCCCACGAGAATCCCTGGAAGAAGCAGCGCCGGTTCAAGCCCCACGAGATCGTCCAGATCCGCGAGGAGGTGGCGGCCGGTGGGGTCCACGAGGAGGTCGGGAAGAAGTGGGGCGTCTCCGGCCCCGTCATCACCGGGATCGTCTATGGCTACACCTACAAGGAAATCGGAGGTCCACTGAAATCCAAGAAACCATGAACCGCACCCTCCCCCACTTCCTGTACGCCCTCATTGAGGCGGTCATCGTGTTCCCTTGGCTGTTGTTGGCGTCCCTTGGAACGATCGCCTTGGGCATCCTCATGGAACTCCTCCACTTCTCGTGTGACGGGAACTTCAGGAACCTCCTGTCGTTCGTGCGCTACGAGGGCTGGGACGCGCTCCAGTTCCCGTTCACGGCCCTCTACGACCACATCATCGGCCACCACGATTCCTTCGTCGCCGCAGTCTACCAGTCTCCCGTCACGTCCCACTTCCAACTGGGACCGCTGGTCCTGGCGGCCTGTGTGGATTTCGTGGTCGTCCACTGGTTCCTGTGAACGTCCTGTCCCTGCTGCTTCCCCTTGGGGCCGTCCTCTGGCTGTGCCTCATCACCGCCCTCGCCCGCTGGGACCACCAGCGAAGGGTGCGCTACTGGGAGAACAGGGAAAAGAAACTTAGGCCTTGACGCAAATCCCCTGATTGGGTCAAGGTCTTGGCCGTGCTGCCGGTCCCGTCCTGTTCGGCAGCTCGGGGTAGGGTCAGGGGAGGTCCCATGTTGACGGGCGTGTGGGGCCTCCCCGTCTTTCCGAAGAGAATGAAACCACAAACAGTGGACCGCATCCTTTCCCTGGAGACCGGAACTCCCCGTTTTAAGAAGGGGGACATCGCCGGGATCGTCGATCAGGTGAAGAAGTACAAGCTCCGCGACTCCCTGTCGTGGACCAGCCGTCGCCGCAGCAACCGCTTCAAGAAGAAATGAAAGCCACCCTTATCGCCGCCACAGCCCCGCGTCTCTCCCACCCAACGGAGACGCGCTTCCTGACCGCCGAGGAACTCATCGTCTACTGTGCGCGTGTCAGCAACCCGTCCAACCAGGGCAACGTGGAAACCGGGGAGCGCCTGTTGCGCTACTGCATGAAGCATGGACACTGGAGCGTCTTCGAGACCGCCAGCCTCACGGTCGAGGTGGAGACGTCCCGGGCCATCGCCGCACAGATCCTGCGCCACCGGAGCTTCACGTTCCAGGAGTTCTCCCAACGGTATGCCACCACCGACCAGCTTGGGGAAGACCTGTTCGAGCCGGTCGAGATCCGCGTCAGGAACCCAGGTGGTAACCGGCAGGGGAGCGTGGTGCCTGAGGAGCCTGTGATGATCACTGAAAACACGAGAGCAGAAAGCTCAATCTCGCGAGCGTTGATGCGCTGCGAATTTGAGTACAGAAACCTGCTTGCAGCCAACGTCGCCCCGGAAGTGGCCCGCATGGTCCTCCCGCTCTGCACCAAGACCCGCCTGTACGTCACCGGTTCCGCACGTTCCTGGATCCACTACTTCCAGCAGCGGTGCAGTCCACACGCGCAGAAGGAGCATCGCCTCCTCGCCGAGAAGATCCGGGACGACTGCTTCAAGCCCGTCTTCCCCATCATCCACCAGATGATCACGGAGGCTGCCGTATGACCCAAGCTCCCCGCACCCCCACATCCACGCTCGTCAGGGCGCTGGAACTCATCGCACGCAACAAGCATGGCGAAAGTTGGACGGCAGAGGCTGTGATGCTGGAAGCGGCCCAGAGGCTCAAGGAACTCCATAAGGCCCTCGAAAACTCGCATTCCCTGAACGTCAACTGGTCGTCGCTAGCCGAGCCTGACATGCTGGAGCACTTGAGCGAGTACCGAAGGGTTCTGAGGGAGTCCAAGGAAGTCCTCGGGGACGATCCGTCTTGACCAAGGCTCGCTGGCCGCCTAGAAGGTCCGCAGACAAGCCGTTCCGGGTGAGGTGAGAGGCATCCGGGGTGGTGGAGTTCGATGATGACTAGAGACACTACAATTTTGCCCGTCAGCGTTCAGGTCGCCCATTCTAGTCTGGGCCTCTCCAATTTCCTGAGCGTTGGCGGGCTTTTTGTTTTGTTATGACATATTACGAGAAGCTTAAGGATCCACGTTGGCAGAAGCTGAGGCTTCAAGTGTTTGAGCGAGATAAGTGGACGTGTGAAGATTGCGGGGCAACAAATAAGACTCTACACGCGCATCATGTTTCTTACGAGAAAGGATTAGATCCTTGGGATTATCAAATACACGAGATTATGTGTTTATGCGAAGAATGCCACGAAAGAAAGCATTCGCTTATTACATCTCTACAAAAGGTGGCATCTTACCTTCCTAATAAAAGCATAGACACTATGGGGTGGATTTCACTTTATTACAGCTCATTGGTTGATTCAGGGAATTCTGAAGAAGCTAATGGAATAATGAACGGTGTAAAACTGAAACTTGAGCAGCTTTACAAAGCTAAAAAACAAAAGTCTTAAAATGAAGACAATTTTTCGCACTGTAAAAGTCTGCAAGTACACCCAGATCAACAATGATATGCTTCGCGACAGGTCTTTGAGCCTGAAGGCGAAGGGGTTGCTGGCGATGATCTTGACGCACTCTGACGAGTGGGTGGTCACCAAGTCGTGGCTGGAGGGGATCTGCTTGGAGGGCAAGGACTCGATCCAGGCTGCGCTTGATGAACTCCGTGAGGCTGGGTACGCCCAGTATGACGGGCAGAAGAGCGGCCCGAATGGTCAGTTTTTGCCTGCTTGTTGGACGTTCTTTGAGGAGCCTCACCGTAGCGGGTTTTCCCGTAGCGGTAAAACCGGTGACGGAAAACCCGCCCCTAAGAAGACCATCTCTCCAGAAGACAATCAGAGAGAAGAAAACCATAGTGTCGGGAACGGATTCCCGACGCCCCAGCTTCCCCAAGAACGTCCTGTTCCTTTCCTTGAAGCCAACCCGGAGGCGGAGCCGAAGGGGCAGGGAAGAGAAACCCCCCATGTTCCGCGCACCCCCCTTACGCCAAAAGCCCCGTTCCGCACCAAGGACACTCCCCGAGCCAGAAACCCGCTCCTAGAAGCCATGGCGCTCTGCGGCGGTGGCTCCTTGGAACACATGACACCCCCGGAATGGGGCCGGGCCGCCAAGGCGCTGAAGGACATCCGGTCGGTGAAGCCGGATCTGACGGTCGAGGACATCCGGGTCGCGATCGAGAACTACACGAAGCTGTACGGCTCCGGATTCCTGACTTCCACCGCCATCTCCAACAACTGGTCCAAGATCCGCCCTGGGGCAGTGATCGCTCCGAAAGTGCAGCAGTCCGCTTCAAAGCCTGAAGAGTCTTGGAAGATCCAGAAGAAGATTGAGCAGATTGAAGAGTTGATCAACACCCATAAAGGAAACGAAGAATCCACCAAATGCGACGATCCAAACAACATTGCACCTGAAGACTTTGCTGCATTCAAGGCGTTGAAAGCCAAACGCCGTGAACTTCTTGATCAGCTTGCGAAGGCACTATGACCCAACCACTCAAGCTCCCTCCCCACTCGGTGGAGGCCGAGCAAGGCGTCCTGAGCTGCCTTCTCCGGGAACCCACGGACCTGATCCCTACGGCCCGGGCCAAGATCACGGGCGAGGCCTTCTACACCTTGACCCATCGGGCGATCTGGGACGCGATTCTGGCCTTGAGCGACCGGATGGTGGCGGTGGACCTGATCACGCTCCAGGAGCACCTGAAGACCCGGGGCGAGCTGGAGAACGTCGGGGGTCTTGTCTACCTGTCCAGCCTGTATGATGCGGCCCCTTCGGCGGCGAACTACACGTACTACGAGTCCATCCTGCTGGAGAAGCAGATGCTCCGGGGCCTGCTGAAGGTCGCCTCGAAGACCACCGATGCGGTCTACACCAGTGACGCCAAGGCGGAAGCGGTGGTGGCGGAGTGCCTGAGCGCCGTCGAGGCCCTGACGAAGGCGGACGTTTCCGGGACGACCACGGCGAAGGTGTCGGTGGGGCGAGTGATTGACCGGCTTCAGGCGGTGCTGGCTGGAACGCTCCCTCCGTCGATCAAGACGGGTCTTTCCACGTTCGACGACAAGGCTGGTGGGTTGTGGGGTGGGGACCTGATCGTGATCGCGGCGAGACCGTCCGTGGGGAAGACCTCGCTGATGGTCCAGATCGCCCAGTCTGCGGCCTCCGCGAAGGACCCGGCTGGTCTGTTCTCTGCGGAGATGAGTGCGGACTCGTTGACGGAACGTGCGGTGGGTGGTGCGGCTGGGGTGAACACCCGTTGGGTCTCTCACTGGCGGGAGCCGGAGTTCAAGGCGTTCATGTTGGAGGGTGTGAAGTTCGCGAAGCTGCCCATCTTCATCGACGACACCCCGAAGATTTCCGTGGAGAAGATCCGTGCCATCACCCGGGAGTGGGTGAAGAAGCATGGGGTGAAGATGATCGGGGTGGACTACGTGCAGCTCCTGACCACCGAGAAGAAGACGGACAACCGGGAGCAGGAGGTCGCCTACATCTCGAACATGCTGAAGCTCATCGCCCGCGAGAACAACATCGCCGTCCTCGCCCTCGCCCAGTTGAACCGGGAGTCCGAGAAGAAGGGGGCGGGCCGTCCGAAGATGAGCCAGATGCGCGAGTCTGGTGCGCTGGAACAGGACGCGGACGTTGCGGGCCTCCTCTACCGCGCCGACGAGGAAGAGGAAGGGGGCGAGCAGTCGCGCTACAGCGGCCAGCCGTTCAAGGTGTTCCTTGACGTCCAGAAGAACCGGTACGGCGGCGTGTTCAGGGTGCCCATGATGTTCCACCCCAAGAACCAGCGGATGGCTGAAATCTCGAAGATTGACCAGTAAGAAACTTCCCTCTTGACGGCAGCTTCAGCAGACCACACCATACATGAATCAAAAATGACATGGATCCTACCAAAACAACTACACACATTGGCTTGTGCGCTGGATACGGCGGCATTGAGCTTGGACTCCACCGAGTCATCCCAAATCTGCGCTCAGTCGCTCTTTGTGAGATCGAAGGTTTTGCCATCGCGAACCTGGTCGCAAAAATGG
>Ga0315909_10006594_pt1 | contig 13077 bp, 22 predicted proteins | sample LakEriMetagenome_11_FD_203527 | JGI IMG/M metagenome (GOLD analysis project Ga0315909, IMG submission 203527) | Freshwater fungal communities from buoy surface, Lake Erie, Ohio, United States - Buoy 2 MA125 | ecosystem: Environmental > Aquatic > Freshwater > Lake | place: USA: Lake Erie, Ohio...
CTTCATATCTCAAATTCTTTAACATTTCTCTACTCCTCTTTAGGTAATATAAACCCGGCCAACAACACCGGGTGCCGTTCGTAACGTTGGTCAATCAAGTCGACTTCCCCTGAAACACGCCACAGGTGTGTTTCCAGCGGGGTGCCTAGGAACCGCCACCCAGTGTTCACCGTTCCTTTAAAATCATCCGAGAACGAGAGTTGTTGTAACACCCCTGGGGCCAACTCGAGCCGTTTAGGAGGCTCGCCGGTTTTCTCGATGTAACTGCGGACAGCAGCCGTTACAGTTTCAATCACGAATTCGTTATGGTTCATTTTTCTTCTCCTGTAATGAGTCGTTAATATTTACTACAGAACGAATTTTGCTCTTGCTAAAAACAGAAGTCAACAACTTTTTCACGCATTTATCGAAATAATTCCGTTGTTGTTGATTACATTACCTTTTTTTATTAGATTCTCGATGGCGCGTTTAATGTTGTAACCACGCAACTGGTATACGCGCTTCACTTCCTCGGTTAAATAATTCTCATCCGGCCATACTTCCATCGACTCGTAAATCGACTGTATCACGTCGAATACAACCGTTTCCGTCGCGCCGAGCGTGATGCCTTTTTCGCCCTTCTTGATCAGCAAATCGACGTACTCAACCACGCAGCTAGTACGATCCTCCCCATATTCGTTTTTACCGAACGCCACTTCCCTCAGCCGAAAGCCGACGTTGACGTCTTCCTCCGACCCGCCGTCTTTCATTTTCGTGACCGACAGCATCCTCCGGTCATCATCTTTGAGTACCTCGATTTCAACGTCGCAAGCGCCCTTTAACGACGAGTGCCCCCGCGCCCCGATACCCGACTTCGGGCTGTGGTGTATCAGCATCACCGAAGCGCCCGTGCCCCCAACAATTGATTTACAGTGCGATACCACGACGCCCACATCTTTACCGGAGTTCTCGTCCCCTGTCATACACGCCGCGTAGGTATCGAACACAATTAGTACATACTCGCCGGCAGCATTTACCGATGCGATGAAATCCCGAACGGCTTTTTTCGACATCAGATCAACAGCACTCTTAAGGATACTGATGTTGAGTGCGGTGAGTCCATGCTCCTGGCAGTAAGCGCGAAGCCTCCCACGAAATCCTACCGCCCCCTCGGCACACACGTAGAGCACCTTCCCCTTCTTTGTACGCCTGCCGCTCCACTCGACCCCCCGCGATATCGAGCCGATCAGATCGAGCACGATGAATGTTTTGCCGGTACTCGGCGCACCGTAGAGCATCGATACCGCACCTTTCGGCAAGACCCCAACGCAGAGCCAATCAATAAAAATCTCCTCTTGCGCAAACGGGTATGCGTCCTCGATCAGGTACCGCGAACTATCCCCCTCCGGCATGAGCGCCGCATGATCGCCGTATGATGCCGCATGTTCGACCCCCGATATATCCTCGAAATCACTCGCCGGTGTGATACCAAGCTGCTCCGCATACTGATCGAAAGTGCGATCCGCACAATGCGCATGCAGACATTTGATCGCCGCACGCGCATACCCACCGGTATGCGCAGGCCAGTACGTTGTGGCCGATTCAGCGGATTCAGTAGTATGTTCATGCGAAAACGGGCACACGATGTGCACACGCCCGTCAGGTTCCGTCGACAACACCATATTGCTCTCGCTCAACGCCCGGAGCACCGGCTCTTCGGTATCAATCAGGATCGGCGTTGATTTTTTCTTTGCCGTTTTCGCCTTCGCAATCCCGAATTCAGCTTCCAGAAACTGAAATATTTTCTCGAACGTTTCTGGCGAGATCGTCGGAATGCCGTCCTCGAGGCGATCCCACTCGTACCTGACCCCTGAAGTGTGGTGCCCTGCCGCGATGAATTGCTGGCGATCACCTAGAAACTCAATGATCCCGTGCTCGCACGGAATCACGCGCTTCAAGAACTCATCGGTTTTATTCTCGAGCTGGAACGCCAACAGAATTTTTGACGAGTTGCTACGAAACCGGCGGGGGAGTATAACGCCCTCCTCTTTGAGTGTTATCGCGTCCACATGCCCTAGCATGCGATCCACGTCCGCTTGCACGACGATGTCGAAATCCATGCCCAGCGCGTTCCGGGCGATCAGGGAAATCCCGTAGTCTGGGTTCCTCGCCCACTCGAGTAGTTGCTGCTCGGTTGCGTGATGTGCCGTCCAGTCGGGGATACCGACGGCATGACCCTGCCGGTTGTACATGCTCGGCGTTTTGCCGAGCGATTTCATTTTCGAATTTGGCGAAATGGGCGCCTCCGGATTCGATACCACCGGCAGCAGATCCTCGCCTAATCCTAAGATCAGGTCGAAGAGCGTCCACTCATCCGGGGTTGCACCCCAGTTTTCCCTGTGATTCATACGTCCCTCGTTGTTTTTAGTTATCGAGATCCAGATCGTACAGCGTCAGCAGCGGTAGCGCACAGCGCTCAGGTGTTGCCTCACATCCTTCACGTAATACTCGTGCATTACGCACAGTGTTCGCCGCGTCGACAATTTTCAAAGCGAGCGTAAGACGTGGATTCTTGCGATGCCTACCGGCTAATTGATATAGGTAGTTGATTGATGTATCCGCTGCGAGCGCCACTTGACTGCGTTCCAGATCTGTGGCCACTTTCAGCCACTCTGCTAATTTAGTTCGTGCTTTAAATTTCATATTGCCCTCCGTTTAGTGCGAGAAGTATACATCAATTTATTTTGCAAAAGGTATTAAAAATTTATTGACAGCGAAAAAACACAGGAGTACTATGCTCGTAAATCGCAGCCACCATGAGTCGTCAAGCGCAGGTGAGCGATACTAGTTCCAGGTCTCCGGTTGACTATAACTACCGGCGTTAGGGTAGAGCCGTGACGTGACGACGGCCCCGCATATACTCTAAGCGGGTGCTAGCCCCGGCATACAGGGGCGCAAATACTTTTAGAGGAGAAAGCATGATGTTAAGGATAAACCACCACAAAAGTCACAGAGGCTTCACGCTAATAAACGAGGGTCATGTCGTCAAGGTAGCGTTCTGCACCGACGAGACCTCGGCCAGAGCCTATGGGAGCCCGATCCCCGCAACCTTACGAATCGGGGTATACCTTTCCACCGGCGAAACAATCTGGGGGGATGACATAACCAGAGAGGATCTGGGGGTGTAACGATGAGAATTTTCGGGTTCGAAATAAGCAGATCACGGCCAGTGCCAGCCATAGACGAGATGGTTCTACATCAACCAGGGTACGAGGCGATCCGCCTCGTTGATCTTAACGCTGACGAGTTGAGGGTTAGACTCGCGCAGGTGATACAATTAGCAGCAAGGGGACAGGGGTATTATTCGCCCCCGCACCACAAGTACCACAGACTTTACATAACCGACACAAGGAGCAAATCATGCACGGAATAGAAACAATTAAACAGCTCAACGAGCTGGCGGCACAGAACGCGAACGCTGCCGAAACCCTGGCGGCAGCAGAGAAATACCACGGAGGAAAACCGTCGACACTTGACGGGCACTACGCCGAGGCTGTAGCGAACGCCAGGGCCGAACGCGAGAACCGTATCAGGGAATTGGAAAATAAATCCCTGAGCGAATTGGTGGACATATTGACGGGACTACAATACCCGTCGATATTGGAGGCCGCTCTGGCACGTAAATTGGACGCTTATGTAAACGGCGGGCGGGAAGAACATCAAGGAGGGGGGTTAGCATAATGAGTATCGAAAGCGATTTGAGCCGCATTGCAGCGGCCCTTGAAATAATAGCGGGGCACATAGCATCCCCCGCAACGGTGCCCACGAACCTAAGGGCGCTGGATGTCGACGCCCCCGCTCCGCAGCCAAAGAAAGCTAAGAAACCAGTTCAGGAACCAGTTCAGGAACCAGTTCAGGAACCAGTTCAGGAACCAGTTCAGGAACCAGTTCAGGAACCTGCGAAAGCGACCAAGGTAAAACCCTCTGGTGCTGTCAAGTTCGTCGACTTGCGCCGAGAGTTTTATGAGGTGCTGAACAAGCTGCGGGAAAACCGTGCGTTGGGGCCGCTCAAAGCACGAGCCATAGGGATGGGGCTGCTGGAGAAACATTGCGGTGAGGGGATCAAAGTGCTCGATGAGAAAACCCTCGCACCCGAAAAGTATCAAGAATTTTACGACGATCTGCAGGAGGTGCGCCGTGAGTACACAATCTAGGGCGCACGCCATCCTCAGCCCTTCGGGTGCCGAGAAGTGGATGAACTGCCCGGGGTCTGTGGTGCTGGAACAGGATCACCCGGAAAGCGAATCGTCGGTATACGCCGACGAGGGCACGGCAGCGCATCACCTGCTCGCGCACTGTATCGACCACAGAGCCGATCCAAAATCCCTGATCGGCAGGTTGATACTAGTCGACCACGGCAAGGCGATGTGGGCGAATGTGAGAGATCCTGACACCGACACACGACGGTTTTTCGAAGTCAGCGTGGACATGGCGGGGTATGTCAACGCCGCGCTTGACGTGATTCACAGTTACGTCGGCCCGGAGGGAGCGTCGATAGTAGATTCAGAACAACGGCTGCCGATCTCCCATTTAACCGGCGAGGAGGATGCGTGGGGCACGGCGGATGTTATTGTGCTGTGCGGCGGGGCGCTTCACGTATTCGATCTCAAATACGGCAAGGGTGTGTTTGTTAATGCGGTGGAAAACAAACAGCTTCGCATTTATGCGCTGGCGGCACTGGAGGTGTACGAGACGTTTGAAGAGATACACACCGTGATCTCGGTTGTATTGCAGCCGCGTATGGATAATTATTCGAACGAGATCCTTACTGTTACCGAGCTCAGAGAATTCGGTGAGCTCGTTAAGGTCAGAGCGGCGGTGTGCGGGCAGCAACTGGCGGATGCAGACCGTGGTAAAGTCGATCTGGTACTTAACGTCGGCGAGCACTGTCACGATAGTTTCTGCAAAGCGAGGGCCGAGTGTCCCGCGCTGAAGGAACATGCAATTAGAACAGCCGAGGAGGCGATCCGGGCGATCGACGATAACGTGGCAAACGAGGAACTCGGCGTGATCGCGGCAATGATTCCGCTAGCTCAGAAATACTTCGATCAGGTACAGTCGAAGGTCACGGCTGAGGTTCTGGCGGGGCGCGAAGTACCTGGGTTCAAGGCTGTTCTAGGTCGCGAGGGAAACCGCGAGTGGGGTGATGAAAGTATCGTCGAGGAACTGGCGATGAGGTTAAACGTAGACTCGGTCTACGAAACTAAGTTATTATCCCCGACTAAGCTGTTGAAGTTGCCATTGAAGAAAGATATTCTCGAGAGTTTTGAAGGATTAGTGGTGCGGAAACCCGCATCACTAACTGTAGTGCCAGAGTCAGACAAACGTCCGGCTGTGGTTGTAGCACCGGAAAATGATTTCGAAAATCTGGAATCATAAATCGCAAATCGTAAAACGAAAGGAGTAATACCATGAAAGTTAAGTTAAAAAATGTAAGATTATCCTATCCGCACCTGTTCACCCCGACAACCTTCCAGGGCGACGAACGCAGCAACGCCAGATTCGGCGCGACGTTCTTAGTCAAGAAAGGCAGTGCAGACGACAAGGCAATTCGCGCCGCAATCAAGGAAATCGCGGTCGAGAAGTTGAAAAACAAGGCCGAGGTTACGCTGCGCTCATGGGAGAATAGCTCGCAGAAAATGTGCTACACCGACGGCGACTTGAAAGATGGCGAACAATACGAGGGCATGATGGTTCTCGCATCGCACCGTGGCGAATCGCAAGGCGCACCCGTGGTTGTCGATCGCGACCCAACGATCCGTCTGACAGAAAAAGACGGTAAACCCTACGCTGGTTGTTACGTAAATGCTACAGTCGATCTGTGGGTGCAAACGGGAATGTACACCGGCGTCCGCGCAACACTAATCGCTGTTCAGTTTGCGGCAGACGGCACGGCGTTCGCCGGAGCCCCCGCTGTTGTTGCGGATGACGATTTCGAAGATCTGTCGGATCCGGACGAGGAAGATGACTTCTTCCAAGAAGATCCGAACCGCGTCTCTAACACCCTGCTGCCGGGGTGGTTCTCGAATCTCGCTAATATCGTCGTGCCCCGAAACTACATCGACGACGGTGTGCGTAAAACCGGCGGGCTTAAATATACAAGGTAAAGATTGAGAGGCAGGGGGAGGGCACGAGCCCTCCCTTATTTTAACGGAGAGAAAGTTATGAAGCAATTATGGTTTGATACGGAAACGTTTTCCGCGACCCCGATTACCGAAGGTACGTACAAATACGCGGAGAATTGTGAGGTCATGATACTCACTTACGCGATTGACGATAACCCTGTTGAGATAGTGGACTTCACGAAGGGAGAGCCAATCCCCAATGAGTTCACCTTCGCATTCAAGCACCCTGAGGTAGAGATCTGGGGGCACAACACGATGTTCGACCGCACGGTCTTGCGTTACGCGCTCGGGCTCGAAGCGCCGATTGAACGCTGGCGGGATACGATGGTGCAGGCGCTGGCGCATGGCCTGCCGGGGTCGCTCGGCACGCTCTGCGATATATTCAAGATCAGCGAAGATAAGGCCAAGATCAAAGACGGATCGAAGCTGGTACACCTATTTTGCAAACCGTTGCCTTCCAACAGAAAGCTGCGCCGCGCAACACACGAAACACACCCGGAAGAGTGGGCGCGCTTCTGCGAATACGCCATCGCCGATACGGCGGCAACGCGAGAAATACATCGGTTAATGCCGAAATGGAATTATCCGAACAACCGCACGGAGCTCGAGCTCTGGCACTACGACCAACGCATAAACGATCGAGGGTTCAACGTCGATCTGGAGTTGGTCGACGGCGCAATAGCAATGGTTGCCGAAGAGCAACAGCTATTGAAGCAGGACGTGCGAGAGAAAACCGACAACGACGTACAGAGTGCAACGCAGCGAGACGAGATGCTGCGGCACATATTCGAGCAACACGGTATTTATTTAAAAGATTTGCAGAAAGATACTCTCAAACGGGCGCTCGATGACGAGCGGGTGTCGGAACCTGTGCGAGAGTTACTCAGAATTCGGCTGTCGGCAACATCAACCTCGACAAGCAAATACAAGGCACTGCGTAAAGCAGTTAATGCCGATGGTCGATGCCGTGGGACTTTACAGTTCTGCGGCGCCCAACGAACTGGACGGGATGCTGGGCGCACGTTTCAGCCCCAAAATCTACCCAGTCGCGGGCTTTTACCGCCCGAAGAAACCGAATTCGGGATTGGTCTGATGCGCGACGGTTTAACCGTGCGCGATTATTTTATAGCGGATCCTATGATGTTGGCCGTTTCAGCCGTCCGGGGGGTGTTGGTGCCGTCCGACGGTAAGATCCTAAACGTATCGGACCTGGCCAACATCGAGGGTCGGTACGCTGCCTGGACAGCGGGAGAGGACTGGAAGCTGCAAGCGTTCCGAGATTACGATGCGGGCATCGGGCCTGATTTGTATGTGCTGGCCTACGCGAGATCGTTCAAAGCGGAGCCGGATAGCGTCACGAAAGACCAACGCCAGATCGGCAAAGTGCAAGAGTTGATGTTGCAGTACCAAGGCGGCGTCGGAGCGTTCGTAACCGGTGCTGCTACTTACGGGTTCGACATCGAAGAGCTGGCTGAAAACATTTACGACACACTGCCGGAGGCGCCGGTATCGGAAGCCAAGAGCTTTTTAGCGTTCTGCGTCAAGAAGAAAATGTCCCGCCACGGGCTGTCGGATCGGGCTTTTATCACTTGTGATGTGTTGAAAAGGTTATGGCGAGAGGCACACCCGCAGATCTGCAGTTTATGGAAAGATCTGGAAGAGGCTGCGCGTTGCGCTATCGCCGCCCCGAATACCGAGTTCCGTGTGCGGGGTCTAGTCGTCGACCGCAAGGGCATGTGGTTAAGAATCCGGCTGCAATCCGGTAGGTATTTATGCTACCCGTCACCTCGGCTCGACACTGACGGGAAGATCAGTTACATGGGTGTCAATCAGTACACTAAAAAATGGGATCGGATCAACACCTACGGCGGCAAATTGTTCGAGAATATCTGTCAAGCAGGCAGTCGGGATGTTCTGTTTCATGCGATCCCCTCGGCGGAAGCCGAGGGATATCAGGTACTTATACGAGTCCATGATGAATTAGTTTGCGAAAGCGAAAAAGATTTGACGGTCGAGCACCTTTCGGAGATAATGACTGCTCCCCGTGACTGGACTGTCGGCCTACCGCTAGCAGCAGCCGGGGAAACACTTTTGCGTTACAGAAAATAAGGAGACAAAAAAATGCTTATGAATTTATTTGACAGCCCCGACGGGGCGGATGTCTACCGTTGTACGGTAGTCAACGATTACGGGCTTTGGGACGGAGTCGAACTTGTACATCTACCCACACGGGTAGTAGTACGGTCAACCTCCGAACGCTCCGCGTTCCTCAACCAGAAGAGAGCGGAAGCGATGCTCGCCGATCAACTACTTGCCAGAGGGGTGATAAGCCATGGATGATTTTGAATACGTGTGCGTTCAACTATTCATCGCCGTCGAAGACGACGGCGCCGAATGTATAGGCGTCGCCGAGTGGGAGGGGGAGAAACCAACAGAAAACCCCGACGGATGGGTGCGTTGGATAGGGGACGCTTACGAGGTACGACTCTCGAGAGGGCGCGATGACAACGACACCCTTCAATGAGGGCCGACGCGCAGCGAAGGAAGGCCGAAGCATAAACGACAACCCCTACGAGGGGGTTAAAGAGAACAATCAACAGAAGGATAATTGCCATGAGTGGTACGAAGGGTTTGAAAGTCATGAGGGAAACAAAAGTAGAAGCATATCTAGTGTCACAAGTGAAAGCTCGTAGAGGTTTCGTTCGGAAAGTAAAATGGGTTGGCCGCCGGGGGTGCCCTGATCGGTATGTATCGATACCGAACGTCTGGTCTGGGTTCGTCGAGCTAAAGCGCCCGAGAGGGGGCAAGCTATCGCTCGGTCAGATACACGAGATCAATCTGCTGTCCGATGCCGGCACCCGGGTCGCGATAGTACATTCGATCGAGGAGGTTGACCAATGGCTGCAAGTGATCGGGGCGAACGAGTGATCACCGGGGGTTTGCTTGATATCGTGGGGCAGATAGCTTCCGCCAACGATAAATCACGGCTGACCCGACTCGAGAGGGATTGGGAGCATGGTAAAAAAATATGCTGCGTAGAAGGCTGTGATAAACCGAGAAAGTTCCCCAAAGAGGGGTCGGCGCGGCAATGGCCATACCCGTACTGCGGGGAGCACTACAACGAGAAGATACGAAACAGCCCGTCAAGGAGGGCTAAACGTGAGACAAAAACTGATTAGAAGACCTTATCAAGAAATTATTATCAACAGATTAATCGATCACGATAGGTATGCGATCTGGGCGGGCATGGGGATGGGTAAAACCGTTTCTACGCTCACGGCAATAGATTACCATCAACTGATGGGAGAAAGCGCCCCTACGTTGATTATAGCGCCCCTTCTCGTAGCCAAGACGACATGGGTCAACGAACCAATGAAATGGGATCATCTTCGATCCCTGCGGGTGATCCCGATCGTAGGCACCGTCCGCGAACGTGAGCAGGCGTTGAAGATCGATTCGTCTATCTACGTGATCAATTACGAGGGGCTGCCATGGCTCGTTAATTTTTTCGGGGATCGATGGCCGTTCCAACGTGTCGTCGCCGACGAGTCCACGCGACTAAAGAGTTTTAGGATTCGGCAGGGAGGAACCCGTGCGGCGGCACTGGGGAAGGTTGCTCACACAAAAGTGAAATACTTTCACCAGCTCACAGGCACCCCGGCTCCGAACGGGCTGATCGATCTCTGGGGGCAGATGTGGATGATCGACGGCGGCAAACGCCTGGGCAGGACGTTCACAAGTTTCCGTGAGCGTTGGTTTACCACCGCTCCCGACGGGTATGGGATATCGCCCCACAAACACGCGGCTGACGAGATCAACAACATCTTGTCGGACGTAGTGTGTTCTCTACGACCGGAGGATTGGTTCGATCTGAAAGCGCCGATAGTCGTTAACCGTTATGTGGAACTGCCGGTGAAGGCGCGGATGCTGTACAAAGAACTCGAAAAGAGTTTCTATGCTGAACTTGACCGGCATCCGATCTCGATATCGAACTCGGCGGTGCTTACACAGAAACTCCTGCAAGTCGCGAACGGCGCTTGCTATGTGGATCCTCTGGTACAATCTGACGAAGATCCAGGACCGAAAGAGTGGAAGGAAATCCACGACGTGAAACTTCAGGAGCTCGAGAGCATAGCGAACGAATTCGCCGGTGCGAATCTGCTGGTGGCGTATAATTTCCGATCTGATCGAGAGCGGCTGGCGAAAGCATTTCCGAAGGGGAAGTTCATCGATCCGAAATCGCCGAACGTGGCAGAACATGCGTGGAACAAGGGCGAGATACCGATGCTGTTCGTGCATCCTAAGAGTGCGGGACACGGGCTCAATTTGCAACACGGGGGTTATGTGCTGGTGTTTTTCGGGCACAATTGGAATCTCGAAGAACGGTTGCAGGTGATGGAAAGGATTGGCCCCGTGCGGCAGATGCAGTCGGGGTATGAACGGAATGTGTACATCATTAACATCATCGCCCGGGATACGGTCGATGAGCTCGTGATGGCGCGTGTAGCAACGAAGAAAAGCGTACAGGATCTCGTGCTCGAGGCACGAGCAATTTCAAACAAGAGGAGATAATATGATGGGCGACATAAACAGAGAAGCAAAGAACCACCCGATTAGGAGCAGAGTCAACCGGGTTTACGAGAAACTAAGCTCGATCGAAAGGCCGATGTTGATAATGGCAGAAGAAGACGATCTTGTTTGTATAAAGAGCGGCACGGTGAGTTTCGACCGGATACTGAACAGTCCGACCTCCCGCAAGAAGGTCGTCGGCGTTTACGATTGGACGATCGATCTGAGGGATTTGGAAAATGATATAAGGGAACATTTACAGGAGAATGGAATTGTCTACGGATAGTGAAAGATTAGCCGATGTATCAGACGTCGCCACGCGGCTGGCGGATGCAGAAGCTGAGTACGGAGTAGCGGCTGTGCGAGCCGCTGCGAGTTTGATTGAAAAAGGAACCCCCGGAGTTTGCTACGAATGCGAGAGATACTACACTCGGTTAGTCGGGGGTTTGTGCGGGTTCTGCCGCGATGGCAGGATCCCTCCGTGATTATAGTTTCGGGAAATCGTTATCCGATTTGTTTCTACCGAATTGCGATCCGTTGAGTTGCGCGGATTCTAACAACGCCAGCCTGTGCGTATACTGCTCGTGGCGCAGGCTGAGTTCCCGATGTATTGCGGCGATGTCCGCTTTGATTCCACCCCAGACCGCCGCTGCGACAACGATCTGCCCCACTACAAACATGATTACCGGACCGTACTCGCCGAACATTGATTATAGTCCTATGATCGCCGCGCCGATGAGGGCACCTGTTATAGCAACGATAGTGACACCTAATAGATACCAGGCGAGCGTATATCGGCTGCGTGTTAACTGTCGAGCGTAACCGTCCACCTTCTTGTCAAGCTCTCGGTTTTCCTGTTCGACGACCTTTTCAGTTTTTCGTAGGAACGGACATATTTTTTGAAACAGATTCACGGATCACCCCCTTTTCTTTTTAGTCAACAATACGCACCGAGCAGGCCGAACTAAGAACGATGTTGCGGCATGCTAAGTACAGCTCTTTTACCTCTTCTGCGGATCTGACAACATCCCAAAGGCTGTTTGTAATCTCTTCGGAAAGTCGTACCTTGGATTCTGCGCGATGTCCGGCAGCAGCTGCCGTGGTATTAACACCGGATCCGGTGTTGGGCACTCCGTTGTCTGGGCACGCTGCGGCAGTGATGTACAAGCCGCGACTACTAAGATCAGTAATAGTCCCGTTAAGCTGCGCAATATTTTTGAGGTGTTCATTGTGTACTCCCGCTAATTCGGTTTGTCGATCCCGTTCGATATTCTGGATCTGCTGTCTAGCATCCTGCCGTTGTTTTTCTAGCTGCGTATTTATTTCAAGCTCTCGTTGCGCCCAGACGCCTCGCTCGTATTTCCGCCCGGAGTCGAAAACAAAATACAACGCGGCTGCGAGCACCGCTGCGACTAATATGTAAGGCAACAGTCTCAGTAATAATAATGGCATTTAAGTCTCCTCTGTGCGGGACTGATTATATAATTTATATGCGTATCCTGTCATCCCAATTATTGGAGCCTGCAACGCGCCCAATATAGCAACCGTCCCCGCCCAATCGGCTCCCGCCGCCAGTGCTGCAAATGCGTACTCGACAGATCGGTCTGTAACCCACGCGGTAAGCGTCATCAACCCCAGCATCGTGAATCGACGGAATGAATATTTGTTGAGAAATATCATACTAATCTCACCGTGCCTGAAATGAACCTACCGGCTCGGGGGGATGTTATCGCATAAGGCGCGATCCAGGTACGTCCGACCAGAACATCTGGGAAGTTCTTCGCCATTCGGGTTCCGTAATAGGGTTCCCCCTGCAGCCCCATATTCGTAACCTTACGCAAGGACATGGACGGGGGGTCAAACTCCGCCATCCAATAGTCGGCTCTACTAGGTGTAGACGGGTTCTGTATCCCGTAGAACATGACGATACGATCTTTCGTTTCAGTACTCAGATATACGCACGCCGGGTAGAAATATCCAGCTTCGGTACTGCCCTCTAAGGTATCTAACCCCTGCGTCGAGAAAGTGTACGTATCATGTGCTACGGTATTAATCTGAGCGCTCGCGTCAATAGTAGTATTATTATATTCTCGTATTATTGTGGCACCCGTTGACGGGGTATGTGCAATACCGTAATCGTGCGTAGTGGATTCGACCCCGTCGAACGCTGAAGTGATCTCCTCTGTTGTAGCAAGAGTCCCCGATATGTCTAGGTAGCCAGCGTTAGTCATAGCGAACCCAACCGTCCCCCAAGTTTGTGGGTATGTAGGTGTGGTAGGTTTAGTCTGCATACCTACGAGTCTGCCGTACCAGAGTTCGAAAAAAGGGTTGTAGCACATCTTTA
>Ga0315909_10006595_pt1 | contig 13076 bp, 17 predicted proteins | sample LakEriMetagenome_11_FD_203527 | JGI IMG/M metagenome (GOLD analysis project Ga0315909, IMG submission 203527) | Freshwater fungal communities from buoy surface, Lake Erie, Ohio, United States - Buoy 2 MA125 | ecosystem: Environmental > Aquatic > Freshwater > Lake | place: USA: Lake Erie, Ohio...
CATAAGCCGGTCGCATGAAAGGATGTGGCGGATTCTTTTTGGTTCCGTACTCCACGGCGAACGGGTAGAAGTAACGCTGGTTTACTTCCTTACCGCTCTTATTCTTTTTCTTTCTCTTGCTGTAAGTAACCAGTTGCTCTGCGTTCTTGAATCCAACCCGAAAACCGACACGACCGCGCTTTCTTTTTAGTGCGATGATTCCCAAACTCTTTTTCATCAACCCAGTATCGACCGGGGCCAAGCCGCGCGTCGTGTTGAGAATTGACTTTGAACCATATCGCAACGCTGTTCGGATAATCTTGTTAGCAGCAGTTTTACCGATGCTGTCAAACAATCTTTCGATTGCCTGCAATCCAGTGACTTCAATGCTTGCTTTGAGTGCCATTTACAATGCTTCCTTACACCACAACTCCAACTCCACGTTAAAACTACCGGCATTTTTCACCGCTGTAATTTCAAGGGTTCGGCTGCTTCCTTGTTTCGGGACAACTCGCATTTTGCTGGTGATGCCCGCCACGTATCGCGTCTTGATGATGCTCGTAATGTCCGGTTGCACCTGCATCGCGTTCCAAAACTCGCGGCCCGTTGTTATTTCCTCGCCGCCCCAAACTTTGGTGAATGGCTGCCAGTCCGCAATTCGATGCCCGCTGGCACTCTTGGCTATTCCCACATCGCGCAGTATCGTCATGCGAAACGGAAAGTCCCCGGCAGCGGATTTCTTCGGCATCGACATTACACACGTCCGTAATCCTCTAGGCTCAAAAGGCTATCGAACATCGGCAATTCGCTTGTGGCACTTCCGATGTTCACCGGCTCACGCACGCGGTACAAATACGCCGCCACGCTCAGGATGTAGGTTTGCAAGTTTGCGGGAACGGCACTCGCCTGCCCGTAACCCGCAACGCATTGAATCGTGACCGCGTTTTTTTGGTCGCGGGCTGTTGGCCACACGTCTCCCCATCGTGGCGTGATGCGTCCCGGCTCGCTGTAAATGTCCACTTGGTAATCACTGGTGGCCATTGTCGTGGTTGTGCCATCAACCGCTTGCACGTAGCCGATGCTCGATACGCTTTGCAACGGTGGGCGGGGAACATAAATCGCCGCGGCCATGTTGTGACGCGTGGCCTGCGGAAACTCATCAAGCGATATTCGCAAGGTCTTCGTAATGATCGATCGGTCCAGTTTCTTTTCCGCTAACCGCGTGGCCGCTTTGATGTAGGTATCCAGCAAGCCGTCTTCAGCATTTCCGTCAATGTGCGCGTGCAGTTTCAGCGTCTCCACGCTAACGGGAGTGTCGGCTGATTCGGAAACGACTGATACCGCAAAGCTCACGCTCGCACCTCACGCATCCGTGGCCGTCGCTGGGCACGTTCCGGCGCACCAGCAACGGCGGTTGTTTCGAGAACCGCGCCATCAACGAACGTCGCGTACTTCGCCGCTACGAGTTGTCGCGCCTCCACTTCGGGGAGGTCGATGACCGAACCGGCAGCCGCCGATAAATTCGCCCCAGCGTAATTGCTTTTGAGTTTGATTTTCATTGAACGATTGCCGTAAAGGTTCCACTGGTGCCGGTACTCGCGTTGCTCACTGTGACTTTTAGCCGCTCGTTGGCCAGCACAAACGGCACGCCCCCCGTTGTGCTGCCGCCGGTCGTGCTTTGAATAGCCTGCCGCGGAACGTAGGAATTGAAGCCAGTAAAGTTGACTAAATCCAAAACCGTTTGCGTGGTGCCCTCAATCGTCACCGTCACATCGGCGTTAGTCGTGAACGGGGTCGAGCCGGGATGGTAAACGATGTTGATTAAGGAACCATTGAAAAAGCCCTCGCTGGGAATGTACCCAGTAGCTCCGCTCGTATTGTCGGTGGTCAGTGTCAGACTTTTTTTAACGGTGTATGCCATGAGTTCACCCGAAGTGATGTTGGTGCCAGTAGGTCATATCATCTTCCGCACCGGCCAAAACAATGCTTTGCACTTCCTGGCCGTTAAGCTGCTCGCGTAATTGGCCAATCGCTGCCTCGCACTGTGCCGAACGCTCCAGCAAGTCTTCTCTTGCTTTGTCGTATTCCTCGCCCACGCCAACCACAGCCATCAGTCGGTTGTTGTAGTACGTGGCGTGCCGCTGCAATCGAGCGAGGTCGAACTTCAGCTTGGTAATGTTTTGGCTAACTTCCTTTTTCTTTTTGGAAATGTCGCCTTCGCGGGCCTTGTGCTTTAACCGCATCGACTGCGGGGCAGGGGTGAAAGCGTAATCAAAGGCTGTTTTGCAAAGGTCGCTGTTGCTGTGAATCGTGACCGAAATACCACGCCCGGCCGCAACGCCAATCCAGTATTCGCATGACGGGCGTTGGTGGGCGTATTCACTGCGCAAGCCCTCGCCATGCTGCGCCATATCGACGCCCCACAAGCCAACTTCCGACGCACCTTCATGGATTGCCAGTGCCAACATCCACGCAACACTGTTCGTGTAATAGTGACTTGGCTCGCCAAGCTCATTGCGAACTAGCGGGCCAAATGCTCGTTTGATTTCCTGTCGCGGATACACAACGGAACATGGAATTTGCGATGCCAGTTCTTGGGTGTAAATCGGTTTGCCGTGTTCACTTCCAAGCCATTTCTTGTACGGTTCATTCCACCGGCTGAAACCCGATTCAAGGTCGTGCAACTCGAACCAGCGGTCCCATCGCGGGCAATCGCCGGTGTTTAACGCCAAGTCAGATAGCCCCCAAATTTCCCACTGGTCATCCTGGTATGGGGCCAGCGCCCGGCTACTAGGTGCCTTCCCAACAATCGCAATTTTCTTCATGCTTCGCTCCTGGTTAGCGAATAGGTTTCGTTCCGGTCAAACAATAAACACCTGGAATTCGGTACGGATAACACGCGCAAAACATCCCTAGCGATTGCATCGCTTCGGAATACCACTCGCACGATTTGAAGTAGCGCGGCATCTCTTCCGCGATAACCAAATTCGGTGCAATCGCCTCTTCTGGTGTGCCTTGAACAATGATGTGAAAGAGCAATCCGCCTTCACTCAAAAGCCGATAAGATTCGGCTAGCATCGGCATCGGGTCTTCAAAGTGTTCAAGCACGCCAATCGAATACACACAATCAGCCGAGTAATCCGGCTCGCCGGTATCGCAGCAATCGGCGACGATACATTGCGGTGGCGGCAGTCCGCACTTGGCAAAGTTGTGCCGCGCCAACCGCAGCCCACCTTCGGCCAAGTCAACGAGAGTTACATCGCAGCCTTTGGCGGCAAGGTACTGTGACGTTGTGCCACGCCCTGCGCCGAGTTCAAAGAACCGCGCGTCAACCCGTAACCCTTGGGCCAGGTTCCAAAGGTCCGTGAAGTACGCGCGGTGGTTTCGCTGATGAACCGTGATCGGCTCATCGGGGGTGTACAGCATGGCATGGGGACCAGTAGCAATTTCTTGCCACTCTTGGTCCCATGCCTGCCATTCACCGGGGATTGAGGCTAGTGCCTGGCTCACTTTATCACCCCAGTTTTTAGGTTGAGACAATTCCCAAATTGCGAATCACGTCCAAGATGGAATTGACCGTTCCACCAAGGTTGTTGATCGCCGTAATCGCACCGGCAAGGCTGGACGTTGCGGCCGTGGTCGCGTTGCTAATCGCCCCCTGAATGGACGAGTTGAACGTGATTTGGCCACCAGTCTCCACGTCGATGGTGTTGCCACCCTGCTTGCGCGAAATCTTCCCGTTGTAACTAGGCATCGGTTAGTCGCTCCGCATTAGGTGGTGGGGGAAATGACCGTCAGTTCACCAGCAACGTGAGTGCTGGCGTTGGTGGTGGGACCAACCCGCACACCATACGGCGTGGCAATCACCATGCCGACGTTGGCAGTGCCGGTGGAATTGACCACGGTTCGCAGGTAACGATAGGTCGGCTTCACCAAGTCGATCTTCATAACCGACGCGGTTTGCGTACTCGCCAGCGTGACCGTCGAACTGTTGTAGCTCGCGTTGGCGAACGATGCCGTGGCGGTCGATGCCGACACTTGCAGCGTGAACGAAACGGAGCTTGTGGTGTTGGCGGTAACGTGCCGCAGCATCACACCTTCGCAGTTGTGCAGCCCCAGGTCCAAAATGGACGAGGCCGTTGTGGTGCAACCCGTGGTGTAGGTGTGCAGCACAATGTCTTTCGTGTTTTTCGAGAGGTTCATGGTCTATTGCACTCCTAAAAATTAGCCAAGGGTAACGCGGGAGAACGCTTCGGCAAGCACCGGCATGCCGTCCACTTCTTGACGGCCGATGAAGCCGACCTGGTTGTTTTCGGCGTAGAGTTCATCGAGCCGTTGCAGGCCCATGCTCTTCGCTTCGGCAATCCAATACTGCTTGAAGTCGCCAATGATGCCGACGTACAGCCCACTCGTGAAAGTGTTGGGGGCGTACTCGCTCATCGCATACGGCACTTCCAAAATCGTGTCGGGCGTGCCACCAAGGCCAGCCTGCCACAGATATTGGCCGTTGCCGTCCTTCAGCTTGCGGATGTTGCGCACCGCGTCACGGTGGAACACCCAGCGGGTTGAAGGCGAATTCATGTACTGCGCCTTCAGGTTGAACTTGGCGTTAATAAGACCGTCAGCGGTGATCGCCGTGCCGGTGTTATCCGTCGAAACGTCGCGCGAAGTCGGGATGCCGTCGTTGCTCGCGGTGAACACGCCCAAAGGCTGGTTCGATCCGCTGCCGGTCAGGAATCCTTTTTCTTCGGTAATGGCGAACTTGTAGCCAAGCCGCTGCGTGACCAACGCTTCCGCGCCCATCGAAGCACGCTCCAACAGGGTACGGCTCACCTTGATGCGCTTGGCCAGCGGGTGCGGCGTCAGCTTGCGTTTGCCGAACGCCATCGTCGAATCTTCGCTGCCGGTTTGGATTTCGGCGGTCCAATTCGCGTCGGCCGGGTCGGCTTCGAGCGAAGCAGCACCCAGGCTTTCGGCCATGCTGAGCTGGTACACCGTCGCCAAACCGCGAATGAACACGAGGTCATCCACGAACTTGACGAGCGAAGTCACCATTTGTTCCGGCATTTGGAGGTAGCCACCGGACACGTCCGAATCGGCGGACAATGCACGGAATTCATCGGGGCCGGTCATTGCCAGCCGCGACAAACCTTGCCGCATGTAACCGCTGAAAGCCGAGCGATATTCGTCGCTGGCAAAGCGGTTCTTGGTTTTGTTGGCGGGGGCCAGCGGTTCCGGGTTTTCCGGCTTGTCGGGCTGGCTGCGTCGGCCGCGACTGCGGGCAAGTTCCCGCTCTTCGTCGGCCAAGAATTTCGAGCGACGTTCGGCCGCTTCGAGTTCGTCGATCTGGCTGCGCAGTCCATCAACTTCGTTGGTGATTTCGTCGAACTGCTTGGCCTCTTCGGCGGTCATCGACCGCTTTTCGGTGGTGGCTTTGTCGTTGAGGGCCTTGGCTTGCGCCCACAGCGTTTGCCGTTTCTCGCTGAGTTCCTTGATAGTCATTTCGCTTGACTCCGTGTTAGAGCCGGTAGCGAAATGCCGTTGCGACTAAGAGTGCGGGCAATACACCACCGGCAAGGGTCTTGGGGGACACTTGCAAGCGGCTTTGCCCGCGAAGGCGTGTCAAAGCACACTTATGAGCGGCGCACCGTGCAGCAACGGCTGCGAGAGAATGCGCGGCTGAAAGTAAGTTGTTGATGTCGGGTTTTCACCCGACGATTACACTCTACGTTGTTGCCGTTGTTGTTGGCAATGATTTTGTATCAAACTTGTTTTCGTACTTACGAACCGTGTTTACGCTCACGCCCAACATTGAGGCGATTGCACGAATTGATAGCGGCTCTTCCGACTTGCGCAATGCCGCAATCTTTTGCCGCAAGCTCCACGGCAGCGGGGTTCCACGATTAGCCATTCCCTAGCCCCTTTCAAATATGCGCGGATACACCGGATGATCCGCGCATCCGTAACGCAAGTGTGGGCACGGGCAAAAAGTCCGCCGATAGCCGTTGTTTGGTTCAGATTCGACGGCATCTCGCACCACGGTCGTTGCTGGCTTGCCGCATGTATCGCACACCCGCAATTCTTCCTGAATCCGTTTCTCAATCGCCGCTTCCGCTAACTCAATCGCCTCTTTCGCGTACCCGCCGATATGCGGCGTGATAATCAATCGGTCGGGATGCTCGTTCGCGTAGGCAAGCAATTCTTGATTGATGCCGTCGTACTCGCCGCACACCACGTCTAACGCTGCGCCGGCAAGGTGCCCGCTGCGTAGGCTGGCAAGCAGCGCCGCCTCATCCACCACCTGCCCCCGGCTGGTGTTGACAAAGTACGCTCCTGGCTTCATGGCAGCGAAGAATGCCGCATTGCACATACCACGGCTGGTATCGTTTAGATCGACGTGCATTGTCACGATATCGAGTTCACTTAGTGAAAATATGCCAGCCGGTTCCGGGAAATCTCCGTTACCTCCAAGCCTTGTGCTGGTCGCTTCTATTGCCCCTTGCCCACGAATAAACGGCGCAAGCATTTCCGAGACCATACTACCAATCCTGCCGTATCCAATTATGCCAACAACCATTTCGCTTAGTTCCCGCCCCATAAACTGCGTGCGGTCCCAGCCACCACCGCGAACATGATTTGCTGCCACAGGAATCTTGCGAACCAGCGACAGAATCAGCCCGACAGTGTGTTCCGCCGTGGCCGTGATGCGTGGCAACACGTCGGTATCACGCAGCGAAAGTACCTTGATGCCCCGCCGCCCGCACTCGGCTAGGTCGATATGGTCCAACCCGGTGGCCGGGCAGCCAATTACCTTGACCGGCCCGATCATATCGAGGTACTCGGAATCGACCCGCCGCGACAATCCGACAACGGCATATTCACTTACAGAACCCATTGGTAATCCTTTTCAATGTATTTGCGGAACAACGCCTCAGCGATAACTAAATCATGCGGCTCGTCGATGTTGACGGCTCGCTCTGGCGGAATCTCGACAGCGCCAGGAAGTTCGCCGCACAAACTTCCCGCGTCGATGATATGCCGCTTCGCCATGTATACCGTGCCGTCGCGGTGGTACATCGCTTTGAGTTGCGAGCGCTGCGAATTGTGGAAAGTATCGCCAATCGTTCGCCCGTCGCCAAAGCACCACGCCGGATGCCGGTCGCTGCATCGCACGGATGAGCAAACCGAATCGTGGCCAATGCCCATCAAAGTAAAAGCGCACTGTACATCGCTTTCCAATCGCAGCGGGTTCGTTGGTTGCAGGCAAAGTACAGTGTCACGCTCGCTGTACATTTTTTTGGCATGTTGCAACACGCTAACAGTCGATGCCGTGTGGTTAGCCAACTCCGCAGGCCGGCGAATAGCATCGAACCCAAGGTTCATCGCATGCCAATAAATTTGCTCGCTATCGGTAGATACCACGGCGTTTAACTTGCAACGCTTGGCAATGTTCAACGTGTAATCAATCAGCGGTCGCCCGCAGAACATAGCCATCGCTTTGTTCGGTATCCGCGTGCTGCCACCACGGGCCGGGATAACGGTCAGGACTCGCATTGCACACCTGCGCTTTCGATAATCTGTTGCGGCCAACCGCCCAGCAGTTTTGCATTGTTGGTAACGCAATGTCCTCCAATTGGGCCATCGAAATGCTTTAGAACGTACTTGCAAAACTCTGGATTGCCCATTGCCGCATAGCCTGCGTTGTACGTTTCCCCGGCATGACGATAGACAACATCGAAGTCCACTCCCATTTGCTGGCAGGCTTCGTAAATCGTTTTCTCAAGTGCAATGTTGACGCCGTAAATCGTGGTGTCCCACAGCTTGAGCATCTCGGTCGTTTCCTGCTGTGACACACAATGCACCTTGCATTGCGGAAACAACGCCGCCGCCTCTTCGGCTAGTTCGCCGCCAAAGTATTTGACGAATACCCGCAGGCTTTCCAGTAGGTGCGGATGTTTGCCGCGCACCGGCGAATGCACCGCGTCACACTTCCGCGAAGTACCAACGGGCACCGTGCTATGGATTACCACGAGCGACGGGCTGAACTGCTGCCGGTAGCTCGCCACCGCCTCGCAGAATCGCTCCGAGTACGGGAAGCAGATATGAACCACGTCGTATTTGTCGCACGGTGCGGGCTTGCCTAGGTCGCACGAATCGGCACCCAGCAACGCCGCCACCGCACTACCAACCTCACCGCACCCGATAACTAGCTGTCTCACTGGCGTACTCCGTTCAAAAGGAATGAAACCACTTGCTCACTTACGGTTCCGTCGCCGTAAAGGCTACTTGGCTCGGTGGTTCGCCCAACAGATAACTGCGATTCGATGCAGGCTCTAATGTTCGCCGCGTCACACGATGTTTGCATGACATTAGCGCCGGTCTCGCGGCCGTTCTGCCGACTACCCACCAGCACAACCGGCGTGCCGAAGAATGTAGAATCGCGCACGAATGACGAACTGTTGCCGATTGCACAACGAGTATTGGCCAACTTCGCCATGTAATCCCGTGGTGCAAGATTCTTGTACGTTCTCAGCCAGTCTCGTGGCTTTTTTAGGAACGTCCGAGTCTCCTGGTGAATCTCATCGCTGCCGGGGTCGATGTTTGGCCAAAGCAAATCAACCTCGTGCGGCACATCCTTGATCGCATTGAGCAAAGCCCGCATTTGCGTTCGCTTGTCGGCATGCTCGGTTGTGTTCGGATGAAACGAAACCAACAGCGGGCCACTTGGCTGGCCGTCTTCATCGAGGTCGGCAAATACTTCCGCCGCTAAGTCGCTAGCTGGACAGCCCACTGCCACGATACCATCGGGCTTGCCGGTCATTCGCCCCACCGCTAGCGCCGCCGCTTCGGTTGCGGGTACGTGCCAAGTCGCCATTGCCGTGATTGCGTTTCGCGTGCGGTGGTCAACGCACTCCGAAGTTTCGCCGCCCTGGAAGTGCATAATGGGAATGTTCATCAAGTGTGCCGCCGCTGCTGCGCCTAACGCCTCATAGCGGTCCCCGATCATCAACAGCATATCGGGTCTTAACCGCTCTAGCGTGTGCGCAAACAGCGGCATAACGCTACCGCACGCGCATGCCATCGCTAGGTGGCTGTTGCCCTCGTGTTCGTGGCACAACTCGGCATCAACCGCAAATCCATCGCTGCGAACCAAATCGACGCAACGCCCGAAGCGCGGCAACGACATAGTACCAGCACAAACAACTTGGAGAGTCAATTGCTCGCACTCGGCAATAGCCTCCATCACCGGCAACAGCCTGCCGTAGTTGGCTCGGTCAACCAGTAACACGCATACTTTCACGAAATGTTCCCCATGAAAATGCTTCGCATCGAAGATAACTCCGATGCCATTTTGTCTTTATCTACACTGCCCATCCGTTCGACAAATCGCACACCTTGAACCAGTTGCCGCAATTCATCAATCGTGATGCTTGCAGGCACGTCCGGTCCCCAACATTCTTTCGACCAGCAAACATGAACCTCGCTCATCGAAGCATCTTCATAGGCTGCGATGATGCTCGGCCATATCGTGCCGCTATGGTCCGACAGTCCCACGGGTTTTCCATGCCGCCGCAAGTCGCGCATGGCGTTGATGCCGATACGTTCCGGTAGGCATGGGTACTCGGAAGTGCATTGCAGGAGCGTTGGCGACAAGCCATCGGCAACCTTAACGGCCGATGCAATCTCTTCGCTGGTAGACATACCGAAACTCAGCACCACTTCATGCATTCGGTGGCGGGTAATTGCCTCAACAATATCCGTGTTGCCCGATACCCCAGAACCCAACTTCCAGAAGTCCGGTTCGCATTCAGCATTAGCCAGCCACGCCACTGAGCTGGCCGCGAACACCGACAAGCCAAACTTAACTTTGTGTTTATGACACTCCGCACGAATGCTGCGCCAGCCGTGTAAATCGAACGCGGTACGCCGCCAATAATCTTGCCGCGTCTTATCCTGTGGGAAGTTCGTACCGCTGCGAAAGCACGAGACGCCATCGCCGTAGTGACACTGGAATTTAACGGCATCGGCACCGGCGTTTGCACACGCCCGAATGTAGGCCAATGCCGTGCCCAGGCAACCACCGTGAGATAATCCAACTTCAGCAACAATCTTCATACAAGCCTCCTGGCGGTAGTGTGATGCTTGATGCCAGATAGATACCACGGCTGCTCAATGTCGCAATGAACGCCGTACTCCAAGTGATAATCTTTATAGTAATGCTCGCATTCTTCCCATGCTTTATCGAATGCGCGGACACTAGAAGCACGAATATCAAACATCACAACCAATGGTGCGTTGCCCTCAGTAACCATCAATCCGGCATCCAAGCAAGCCGCCGTATCTCCGTTTGGCAAGCGATTACTTGGCCCATCGACATACAATAAATCAGGCCCCATCCAATCGTGCCTTATCCTGTACCGGCAAGTGTTGCCGTCGAAAACAACTGGCGCAATTACCGCCTCGTGTTTGTCGTAGCTTGGCAAGTTGCTCTTGACTTTTGAATAGAAGTCCTCGTTTTCTTCCACCGTAATCAGCTTGCAGCCGTATTGAATTTCATGCCTATAACGCTCGGCATAATGCAAGAACACCGCCGTGGTGCAGCCAGCGCCAAGCTCAACAATCGTGCGCGGCTTGTAGCGAACGAGCGCATCCCACAACTCAAGCAGCTTGAGCGGGTAGATATGCCCCCACGAAAGCCCTGCGGCAACGTGCCGCTCGCAATACTGCCACACTTCCGGCAGTAGCTTCGGCAGCGCATGGCGCGCGGCATCGCACTTGGCTTGATAAATTGCTGAGAGGATACCTTCGTTTGTTAGCCGCGGAGTAGCCGCAGGCGGTTCTCCCGCAACCGCTGCTCCGCTTCCAACGCAGCCTGGCTCTCGCGTTGTTGCTGTTGTTCCCATGCTTCCAATGAAGTGAGTGCTGGCTCAAGCACCGAACGGAGCGCAAGCTCCGTGCTGTCGGGATAAGCCGGGGCACCAGTTAGAGTTACCTCAAACAAATCAAGAGAATGTAGCTCCCGCAAAAGCTCGTCATTCTCCGTCCGAATCCAAGTTTGGTCGCTCGGCTTCGCGCGAAAACCGAAAGACCAACCGCTTAAATCGCCACGTCGAATTTCCTTGATCGCATCCATTCCTACGGTTGTGTCTGGCGGAGTAATTTCGACGTACAGCCCGCGCTCATCTTGCGTCAGCTTTAGCGTTCCCGTTGATCGCCGTCCCAGCTTGTGGTTTGGCGAATGCTCAACAAAAGCAAAAATGTCTTCGCCGCTGGCCAGCGTGCGTGAAAACGCTCCCGGCGCAACACGCTCCCGCCACCCGTTCGACCGATTCTCGGTTCGGATTAACTTGCTTAGCTTTCCAAACATTGCGGCGTAGCCAACAATGAGCGGCGGGCCTTCGGCGGGGCCGTCCACAACGCGAAGTTCACCGCTAAACGTACTGCGAATTTCTTTGTCCTTCATGTCGATACTCCTAAAATCAGGGTAAGTTCCTTGTCAACCAATGAGCTTGCACCGTCCTTTTCCCAAGACACGGCACACCGCTCTACAGCGTCCCCGAAACTATCGGGTGAAACGCCAGCCACTTCCAGCAACTCAGCCCTGGCTTTCTCTGTTCGCATCCTGGCAATGCGTTCCGCTTCCTTCTCTGGCGTTCGGTTCGGTGCCAACGTGGATTGCACCGCCCGCAACGAGGGAAGCAACTCATCGGCAAATAGCGGTTCATGCTCCGCGTAAAACTCATCGACCCACGCCAAGAACCTTTCCGGCTTGTTCGCGGCCCGGCGTAATGCTTGGGCTTCCTTGCGAATCAATCGCCCAGCAATCTGCACCATCACGCCACGATGGGCGATGATCGCAGATTCGCGGTTGAACGTGCTTCGCTCTTCCGGCTCGTTGTCTTCTTCCCTTTCAGTTTCCGGTTCGGGCTTTTCACCAACCGGCTCGGCTTCGGGTAGCCGCCCAGCATTTTCAACGGTGGTCATGTTCAGCGGCACGAAATGCTTTTTGCCCAAACCATCCGGCAACGGGTTGCGATTTTCAATCGACCGCCATTCGTCAATGTTGATCGCACCGTTTTGGAATTGAACTTGCAACGCCTGGGAGCGTGCCGCCGTATCGCCACGAAGCAACGCATCAACTGAATGCTCCGCGAAGTATTCATCGAAATCTAAATCGGACAGCAGTTTGCGGTTAATCTCTTGCTCCCAAATTACAAGCAATGGCATTAACGACAAGGTGACGAACTCTATGTACTGCTGCTCTATGTTGCTGTAAGTTGCACGTCGCAAATCGCCAATTAAATTCGACGGAACCCCATACCACCTAGCAACCTCCGCTACGTTGTGTTCCCGCGTTTGCAGGAATTGCGAATCTTCGGGGGAAAAACCTAGCGTCATCGCTTCCGCGCCTTCAGACAGCAACGCCAGCTTGTGATGGTTACTTGGTCCCTGGTGAATCTCGTTCCACTCGCGGCGGAAGTTTTGGCGGGCCGTATCGCTCAACTGCTTGGGATGTTTGATGATGATGCCCGGTCGCGCGCCGTTACCGAAGAACGAGCTACCGTGCCGCTCGGTTGCAATGCCAAGTCCAATCGACTCGCGGGCATTGGCGATAACGCTTTTTCCGCAAACACCATCGTCGCTAACAACATTCGGAACATGCAAAATGTCGTTTTGAGGGAATTCAACTGCCGAACCACTGTTATTTTTAACTGTGTAATATAACTGGTCATCAGAATCGTAATGGCACTCAACCCGACTGGGGTGAATTGGCCACAGCGCCACCGGCAACCCAGCGCCGTTGCGCTCGATTTCCGCATACGCATTTCCGTAATTAACCTGAAACTGAACTCGGCTCGAACGAAACATAACGCTTGTCATTTCCGGGTTCGGTCGGTCGTGAATCAGCCGATACACCGGATGCGTGCGGGCCTCTTCCTTGCCGCCACCAGCGAGGCGGCGATATAGCTTCAGTGGAAGCATTGAGCATGAGCTAGACAAAAGCCGAGTGGCTGCCCACACGGCTGAATACTTCATCGCAGACCGTTCGTCAACATGCACACCAGCCGACACCATTGAATCGCCAAAGTACGCAC
>Ga0315909_10006598_pt1 | contig 13073 bp, 6 predicted proteins | sample LakEriMetagenome_11_FD_203527 | JGI IMG/M metagenome (GOLD analysis project Ga0315909, IMG submission 203527) | Freshwater fungal communities from buoy surface, Lake Erie, Ohio, United States - Buoy 2 MA125 | ecosystem: Environmental > Aquatic > Freshwater > Lake | place: USA: Lake Erie, Ohio...
GCCGTCACCAGCCCTCGCCACGTAGGCTTTCTGGCCAAACAGATAGAAACCCCCAGAATCATTGTTGGAAAGTCCTTTTGTGTTGGTGGTCAAGATTTCCTGTGCAGCCCATTTCAGCTCATTGAGTCGTCCTTCCCTTAAAGAGTTGTAGGTCTTGCGGGCATACTGAACGTTTGCTGTGTAGTAAGACAGGGCCTCCTTCCTGTCTTCCTCGAATCGCCAGCCTTGCTGAATGCCGCGATCAAACGCTGCGGACTCTTTCTCTAGGTCTTCAATGTGCTGATTGAGTCTTGTCTTTGCCCTTTCTTCCTCTGGTGATGGCTTAAGGCTGGACGGGTTTCGGACAAGCTCTGCTTTGCGGACAAAGATCCGCCCAGCCTGAGTGTTGTCCTGCCGATACCAATCCATGCGCTCGTCAGTGACCAGTCCCATCCGCTGAACCAATTTGGCCAGTTTGCGGCCGTCATTCCATGGAATCTCAGGGGTGCCGATCTGCTTGTCGGTGACTCTTTTAACTTCGATCGCATCAACTGCGGCCACATTTGGCATGATTCCCGCTTCCTCCATGAATGCCACAGCTTTTCTGGCATTCACGCCCTGCTGCCCTGGCGCCCTGGCAACCTTGAGCAAGGCCTCCGCTAGCTCCTCGCCTCCATAGTTCACTGCTCCGGTGCGGATGCTTCTCTTTGTGATTCCCCTTCTGAGCCTCGCTTCCAGCTCCGGGGCAAAGGGTTGATCAGTTGGGATCAGACCCTCTGTCCTTTCTGAGCGTTGTGCTTTCAGCTCTTGTGCCCTTTGCCCACGTCGGGCTTGGATCTCCTCGACAAGTGCGCGCGCCTCAGCGGCTTTGGGCACTCCCAGGCCCCGAGGCTTGATTTCCCCCCTTGCCAGCTGCTCAAGGCGCTGGAGGCGTTCCTTGCTGGTGGAAGCCTTTCCTTCACTGCGGCATTCTTTCTTGACCGAGATGCAGGTGCTGCCGCAGCCGTAGCCGGTCTTGCACTTCCGCTGCACGGCATCTAGGCGGGCCTGGAAGCTGTCGAGAGCATCGCGCCGGCTGCCTGCCCCGCCTTGGCGCCGGCGCGCAACCGCTCGGAAGACGTTGTTGAGGGCCCACACCCGGGCACCGTCTTCACCGGGGAACTCCGGCAGCGACTCTTCATAGGCGCGGCGGTCCCACTCGAAGCGTTCCATCTGTTCCTCGCTCGGGTTGCGGAAGGCCTCCCGCAGGCGGGCGGCAGCCGGGCTGGTGCTGCCCAGGAAGGGAGCGAGCGTCAGGAAGATCCTGCCGGCCCGCAGGCGTTCATCGTCTACGCCGATCAGTTCACGGCGGACGGTCCAGCGCTCGTTCTCCGCCCATGCCTCGAGGCCCCCCATGCGCTTGATGTCCCTGTCGATGTCTTTGACGCGGAGCAGCATCTCGGCGTGATCCTGCGGCGACCGCTTGGCGATCCGCAGAATCTGGCTGGTGGCCCACCGCAGCTCATCGGACGACAGACGTTGGATGACCGCCGCCTCAAAGGCTGTCCCAGCCAAGCCTCGGTACTGGCTGCGTTCCGGCCGGGGGTAGGTGATGTAGCCGCGATCGTTGAACCACTCCTGGTCGTTCTGGGTTGCGATCTTCTTCAGGCCGGTCGGACGGGGTAGGCCTTCGCCTCGGGGCTCCAGGGGCCGCATGCGCCGCGGCTTGCGTTTCGGACGAACCACGCGCGGCTGAAGAGGGCCACTCTTCTCGCCCTCTCCCTGGCCGCCCTGCTGGCTCTCGCCGATCGGTTCGGCCTTCGCCCCCACATAGGCGCCCTGCGACATCCAGGCACCGCCCGGATACCAGTGGCCATCAGGACCGAACTCACCACCGGGCTTGGCGCGCTGCAACTCCACCTTCACGCTCGGCCTGCGACCGCTGGCCTTGGCCTCCGCCTGGCGCCGCTTCCGCTCGGCCTTGATCACCGCCTGCTGCTCCTCCCGCTGGGCCTGCAGCTCTGTGGCCATGGCCCGGGCCTCTTCTGCCTTCGGGACGCCGATGCCCCGCGGCTTGATCTCGCCCCTCGCCAGCTGCTCAAGGCGCTGCAACCGCTCCCGGCTGGTGGCCGCGGCCGGGCTCGAGCGGCATTCCTTCTTCACCGAGATGCAGGCCGACCCGCAGCCGTAGCCGGTGCTGCAGCGGCGCTTCAGGGCATCGAGCCGGGCCTCCAGCAGCTCCAGCGGATCGAGCAGGGCAATGACGGCCATCTCAGGCTCTCTCCAGCATCCGCACAAACCTTCGGATCCGGGCATCACGGCTATCGCGACGGACGGCGCCAGGGAAATGCTCCTTGCCCAGCTGGGCGATCAGGGCGTCGAAGAACGGCTCCATGGCCTCGGCCTGCTCACGGGAGGGCCACAGGCCATCGCCGAAGCGGATCCGGTCTTCACCCTTCCGCATGCCGCCCTCATGCAGCTCCCGGGTCAGATAGGTGTTCGATCGTCCGGCCTTTGCCAGCTTCAGCGACACGTGCGCCTCGAACGAACGGGCCAGCAGCTCCTTGTCATCCAGCCAGTATTTCTCCGACAGCTGACCACCGGCTCGCTTGATCTCCCGCAGCGTGGTCTGAACCTGCCGCAGGAAGCCGCTGCTGCTCCAGGCGCTCTGCAGTGCGCTCATGGCCTGAATCGACTCGCGGGTGGCCTTGATTCCTCGGTACTCCGATAGGAAGGTGGTCCCGCCTGACACGTAGTTGTCGAGCGCATGGCCCCATTCATGGGACAGCGAACCGACGCCGTTCTTGCGGGTCAGGTTGATCACCTTCAGGTCGGGCTCATAGTGAGCCGCTGCACCGCCGCGGCCGCGGGCACCGATTGCCAGGCCGAGCGTGCCGTTCAGGCCGATTGCTTGATCTGGCAGGCCGATCGCATCCGCCAGGTCGACCAGGGCCTCGGCAGCCTTCTGCACGTGGTGAGCGCGCTCGTCATCGGTGACCGAGTTGCCGTACTGCAGGCCCCGGAACCCCAGACCGTTGATGATCTCGTCGGTCGCCGCCTGCGGGGTGCCGCCCACCTGCCGGCCACCTTCCCGCTTCACATCACCGACGTAGCGCACGCCTGGATTGAAGCGCCACTTGCCGCTGGTGTTCTCCTGCCCGAACGCCTTCGCAAGGCTTTCGCCTTCGATAATCCGGCGGGCCGGCTCCAACGCAAGCTCCAAGGTGCCGCGTGCATCGTCGGGGTTGAGCTTGCCGGCCTCATTCAGCGCCTTGGCAAACGCATTCATCTGCCCGTAGACGCTGCTCGTGCCGGTTTTCACCAGCCTCCGCTGCATGTCGATCAGAGCATTGGCGGCCGGGTTGAACGGATCCCGGTAGGTGCGGTAGTAACCGGTCCCCTCCTCACCGCGGTAATTGGCGATCAGCTCGGTGAGCTTGCTTGCCAGTTGCCGCCGCAGAAGGCCAGGTTCCATGTCCCGGTTGTCCTCGACGAACTGCCGGACGGTCTGGAACGCATCGAAGTATTGCTTCCGGACAGTCTTCGCATCGACCTCCTCGATCGGCTTGCCGGCGCGGGTGGCGCTGCCGCTCTCCCGCCGACGCTCGGCGGCACGCACATAGGAGTCGACCTCCTTGGCCGACAGGCTCGGGAAAGCCTTCAGGCTCAGGTGAGCCTCCATCCGTGACAGGACGTTGTGAGGGCTGATCCCGTCGAGCAGATCGATCGGGAAGTTCTTCATCAGGTTGTCCCTGGTGAGGAGCTTCTCCACCTCACCGGACGCTTCCGCCTCCTCGATGGTGCGGAACGCATTGCGCTTGTGCCGGGCCGAGTTGACCAGATCTTCGCCGGCGTTGCCGATCGCTGATTTCCGGGCGAACTCGTAGTCGCCGCTGCCCTCAACGGTCTCGGCCTCTGCCCGCGGCGTGCCCTTGCGGGGCTTGCCGCGGCCGGTGGTGGCTTTCTTGGCTGCAGCCTCCTGCTGGGCTTTCTCGGCAGCCTTGGCGGCCTCGGCCTCCTTCGCGGCGCGGGCGGCCTGCCGCTCACCCCGCAGGGCCTGGGCCCGGCTGGTGCGCCGGCCCTGTAGCTCAGTGGCCATCGCCGCGGCCTCAGCGGGTTTCGGCACCCCCAGGCCTCGGGGCTTGATCTCGCCCCTAGAGAGTTGCTCTAGGCGCTGGATCCGCTCCTTGCTGGCCGCGCCGGCGCCGCCCTCGCTCCGGCACTCCTTCTTGACGTTGATGCAGGTCGATCCGCAGCCGTAGCCGGTGGTGCATTTCCGCTTGGCCGCATCCAGGCGGGCGACCAGGTAGTCGAACCAGTGGTCGGCCGAATCGCGCCGGCTGCCGCGGCCCTTGCGACGACGGCCGCCCAGCTGGCGCCGGCTGGTGCTGCCGCCCAGGGAGCTCTCGTCGCCGCCCTCGTTGAACTCCTCAGCCTGGACCCGTAGGTCGATCGTCTGCTCAGTGAGCTCTTGCAGGCGTTCATCGGAGGCTTTCATGTCCTCGATCAGCGAGCGCATAGCACCGGCGACGCTGCCGGCCTCAGCTGCACGGCGGGCGGCATCAGATGGCCCCGCAGCACGGCGGGCCTGATCGGCCTGCTGGAGCTGCTTGGCGAACTCCGCCTTGAAGACCTCGCGGGCCTGATCCTTGCTCATACCCCGGTAGCGGCTGCGGCGCTCGAGGATCCACTCGCTCTCGAACAGCTGCTCGGCCACCATCCCCATCTGGCGGGCATCGGCTGCCTTCATGGCATTCAGGGCCTGACGCATGGTGTCGGCGATGCCACCAGGCTTGCCTCCGCCGGACTGAGCCGGGGCGAGCTTGCCGCTGGGGCCACCCCCGACCGGCTCCATGGCGCTGTTATCCGGATTGGCTGCCGCCTCGGCGAATCGCTTCAGCTTGTTCTTCCAGCCGCCTTCGTCTTTCCACCAATCAGGGCCACCCAGCTTCTCCCTGGCGGTCGAAACCAGCTGCAGCATGTCGGTGTCTGGGGAGACACCCAGCCGCACCATTTCGGCGACACGGGCCCGATCGGATTTGAGCTTGCCGTTGGCCAGCACCTGAAGGGCGATCGCCTCATTCGCTGTGAAGCTGTCAGGCGTGGCGGATGAGGTGCCCCCCCCCTTGCGCTGCTGGGCGCGCTGCTGGCGCAGCTGCGCCGCACGCTCCGAACGGGCGCCGCGGATCTCGGCAGCCTTTGCCGCGGCCGCTTCACCCCGCAGTTGGCCGATGCCACGGCCAGCCTTGCCTCCCTGTGCAATCTCCTCCAGGCGCTGGGCCCGCTGCTTGCTGGTGCTGCCCCCCTCGGACCGGCACTCCTTTGCGGGGCTGATGCAGCTGCTGCCGCAGGCGTAGCCGGTGGCGCACTTGCGCTTCAAGGCATCGATCCGGGCCTCCAGGCTGTCCAGAGAATCACGTTGTTGTCCGTGGATGGTGAGCAGTCGTTGAATCAGGCCATCAAGGTCGATTTCGTCATTTCCGTCCAAACGACCATCAGACCGGATTGCGCCAACTCTGCTGAGCTTGCCGTTCCTAACAATCGCTACGCCGACTCCATCAATAAACGTGAATCCAGCCCGGCGATACAGTGCACGGCGTTTGTCCCCGTAACCATCTTCTTCATGGGCAGTGCAGAGTACAAGTTGCCCCTCTTCCATCCTGGACACAAGCCCCTTGACCTGCTTGGAGATTTCAGATGAGAAGCGTCTGGCAACATCGCCCGGCAGCTGGATTCGATCGCCTCCCAGCTTTGCTTCGTTTCCGCCGGCGCCAGTCAGCCAGGCCAATTCAACGGCATTGTCCACGGAATCTTGGCCAACATCGATGCCTTGGTCTCTCAGCTTTCTTGTGATCGGCTTAGCATTAGCATCTTGGAGAAATACTCCAAAGCTCAATTTGTCAACCAACCGATCACCCTTGCCTTGTGTCGCCGGCAGCCTCAGTGGCTCCTCTAGTTGAACTTCGTAGCGAGACTCGTGCCAGACAATGGCATTGCCATTCTTGTCTTCGTTATTTTCCACGCTCTTGACGCCCCATTTCTGGGGGCCTCTGCTCAGCAATTCCTGTTCTCTCTGTTTTTTCCTCTCTGCAGCTTCTTTTTCTTTCTGCTGGCGACTATTACGTTCAGCCAGGATTCGCTGAGCGCTTGCCATCGCAGCATCCGTATCTCCATTTGAGGATCGCTGCACTGCTTGCTCGCTCCCGATGCCCAAGCGCCTGGCCAAGCGCTTGACTTTTTGTACCACAGTTGCGGCCATCGTTTTTCCAATATGTCGGACAGATCCCGTCTCCTTCCCCTTTCTGCATTGACCACTGGTGCCGTAAAACGATCCATCAGGAGCCTGGCAACGCCGATCCATGCGGTCTGACAAAGCCACCAGGCGGCACTCCAGAGCATCGAAGCGATCGGCCGAATCGAACAGGTTCATGGTCAGCTCATCGCGGGGCGGTTGGTCGGGCTTCAGGCCGGCGTTGCGCAGCTCCTCCTCCATCGCCTGCACCACGGCCTCGCGCAGCTCTCTGGCGACCTTGTTGCGGTTCTCGCCGGCGGTGACCCTGGCCGCGGCCTGATCCAGGGCCGAGCGGATGGGCCCTGAGAGGTTCTTGAGCTGATCGAAGGTGCGCAGCACGCTGCTGGCCTCGTTGGCCTGCTGCTGGCTCTGCTCGACGTTGATCACGTTGCCGCCCTTCTGCTCGAGCAGCTCCTTCGCCTGCTGGGTCTTGGAGACGGCGCCGAGCAGGCGGGCCTCGCGGCCGAGGGCCTTCTTCAGGCCATTGGCCAGTTCCGCCCGGGCCAGGCCGGTGTCGACCGAGGTTTCGTTGGCGCCGAACAGATCGATCTCGGTCTGGCTCTGGCGCGTACTGACGGCCAGGTGCTCCACGTACTCGGCCAGGGTCTCGTCGGTCATCGACGGCCGGGCCTTCAGCATCTTGTAGACCTCGCGCTGCTTGTCCTGATCCAGCCCGGAGGCACCGATGACCGCAGCGCGGCGCACCTTCAGGTTGCCCTGCACCACGTCCTGGAACATCTCGTCAGGCAGCTGGGCCAGGGCCAGGCCCCTCTCCGCCTTTCCGCTGTTCAGCGGCAGCCCCTTGGCCTTCACCTCCTCGATCGTCTTGACCCCGCTGTCGCGGAAGAACTTGCCCGCATCGATCTCGGTGCCGGCGCCCTCGGCGATGTTCTGCATGGCCCCGATCGCCCGGGCCTCCTGGGCGTCTTTGGCCTTCAGGTACCTGACAGTCACCTCCTCGGCCCCCAGGCGCCTGGACAGGGCCAGGCGGTTGTGGCCGTTCACCACATAGGTCTTGCCGTCAGCAGGGTCCTGCCAGACCGACACCACGCCGGCCAGGTTGGGATCCCAGCGCTGCACCCCTGACAGGCTGCCGACCTCGCCGGTGGCGCTGCTGCCGATCTTGTACTGGAACCGCTCGGGGTCCACCTCCACCTCGGAGGGCTTCACGTTGCGGACCTGCCCGGCCATCGGCTCGCCGCCGGCGGCGCCGGCTTCGGGGATCTTGCCGGTACGGACCATCTCGACCACCCGGGGATCCTCGAGCAGTTTCTGCAGCTTTGCGGTCTGGCGGCCTTGCTGCAGGCCCTGGGCCTTCGCATCGCGCTGCATCTGCAGCTCCTGGGCCTGAGCCGCGGCCTTCGCGTCGCCCTCCTGGGCGAGGGCCTGCAGCTGCTTCAGCCGCACCTTGCTGATCGCGCTGGAGGGCTGCACGCGGCACTCCTTGTTCATCGCGATGCAGGCCGATCCACAGCCGTAGCCCTTGCTGCACTGGCGCTTCGTCTTGGCCTGCTGAAACTTCACTCCACCGCCTCGCCGGTAGTCCAAGCGCATCGAGGGATCGCGAGCCATCAGAAAGCCCTCGGAGCGGAGCTCCCACTGGCGCTCGTCGATCCCGTCCCAGGCGGGCTGGTAGCCGATGGTGTCGGAGTCGCAGCGGAACCGGTAGACCAGCCCCTCGGACACGGCCCGGCCGGCGGTGATGCCCCGCGGCTGGCGGCTCCAATCGAGCACCTCAGCCCCAGGGAGTTGATCGCGCAGGATCTTGCCCACCAGCTGGGCAACGGGGTCGACGCTGTCCCGGCGCTGGAACAGCGGCATGGATTCGTCGTACTCGGTGACGCCGAACAGAGATGACTGCTGCTGTTGGCCGCGGTTCATAGCCATCTGGAGCCGGTCGCGCTCGGCCCTCCTCTCGGCCTCTTGCCAGGCCTTGGCGCCGGACTGGTCGCCGGCGGCAGCCGCGGCTTGACGCTGCTGGCGGGCCAGCTGGGCCTGCTGGGCAGTAGTGGTCACATCTTGGGCATTGATGCCCGGCTGCTTGGCCTTGGGCGCCAGGCCAGGATCGATGCGACTGGGGTTGGTGAGCACTGGCTCGGCTGCTGCCGGTTCGACCTCTCCGCCCGTCTTTTCCTTCGGATCAAAGAAGCCAGCCCGTATCGGCCGTGAGTGCTTGTTCCCGCCGATCCGCACGTCGATCATCGTCCCGCCGCGAGTCGCCTTACCTGCACTCACCCAGCGATCGGCGCTCTCGAGCAGGTCGTAGTCGGATGTATCCGCGTACATCCGGCGGTGGTCGCTATAGCTCTGCCTGAACTCCGCCTGCCATTCTTTTGAGCGGCGCTTGTTAGAGCCAACCTCTGCGTCAGCATCGGCCTGTGCATTGTCTTCTGCCATCCAATGCTCGACCGCCTTTCGATCACGGAAATAATGAAAGTAGGCCGGCCGACCATTGCGGACTGAACGCCAGAACTTCGATGCTCCTTTATTTTTTACCCGCTCGGCCGTCACGTCGTATTCGATGTCGCCACTGACCATCGGCTTGACGGTCAACGGCTCATTGACCTGAGGCGTTGGTCGATATGGCTTGGCCTGGCCCTCTTCCTGCTGGGACTGGCCCGCCTGACTGCCTTCGCCCTTCCTGCACGTTTTCTTGGGATCGATCCAACCACCGCCGCACTTCTCGCCGCCGCCACTCTTGGCGGCCGCCCTGGGTGGCGACGCTGCCGGCGCGCTGAAGTCAAGGCCGAGCTGCCCCGGCGACACCTTCACCTTGGCGTCAAGGCGCTGCAGTCTCAGCTCAAGCGCATCGAGACCGGTTTTCGACACTGCAGCAACCACGGATCACAGCTATCCCTGGTTTCATTCTGACGATCTCACCGTTTCATCTCTTTCGCGGAAAGTGCTAGTCAGGCCCCGATAGCGTCAAGTCGCACCAGCACTTCTCGGTAGCCATCAGCCCGTGCAGGGCTCCAGCGACGTTGCAGCGCACGTCGTGACGCTCGCAGCGATTGCACCAGGCCTGCGGTGACAGGATCAGCCGCGTCCCGGCGCCCTGCTGCTTTGCGGTCATCGGGCATGAAGGCCAGCATTGAGTCCCGCATCTTCTTCAGCCGCTCTGCCACTCGTGGATCACCTCCTTTGTCGGGATGGTGCTGCATGATCAGCTTGCGGAAGCGCGAGCGCACATCGTTGGCGGTCGCCTTTTTCGGGTCAAGGCCGAACACGGCCCAGGGCCTGAAGTTCTTGATGACGTCGATCCCATTCACCACCGTGGGACCGTCCGGCAGGTTGCGCTCGTTTTCGGGCACCTTCACGAAGCGCCGGTAGAGCTTCAGCCAGTCCTCTTTGCTCTTCAGCGGGTTGGCCTCCTCGCCGGCCATCGACATCTTGTATTCGTCGTCAGCCTTGAGCGCCGCCACGCTCTTCACATCGAAGGCTTCCAGGACGGCACTCTTCACCTCCTTCAGGCTCGGACCCTTGCCGGGAGGCTTGGCAGCAGGGGCGGCCGCTGTCTTCTTCTCCGGTGCCACCTTTCGCTGTGGTGCGGCCTCGCCACTGGTCTGTCCCGCGGCAGGCAGCATCTTCACTGCCTGCTCGAGCTTGGCCGCGGCGGCGCCGCCCTTGGCGCGGCACTTGCGCCCCTTCTGGATGCAGGTGTTGCCGCAGGCGTAGCCGGTGGTGCAGTTGCGGGGCTTGCCCCTGGCTGCATCCAGGCGGACGTCGGGCCCGACCACGTGATCAGCCGAATCGCTGCGGCCCCCGCCGGAACCTACAGGCCGGTAGGTGACCGTGCCGCCCTGGATCGAATAGTCGAACAGGACCCCATTCGACTTGAACCGTCCCGACACCTCACCGGTCGCCTTGGACGGATTGACAGACATGAGCTGAACCGGGCGGATCAGCGTCAGCAACTCCTCCCGCACCAGGCGGGCGATCTCCTGCAGCGTGGTCACTGATCGCCCTCCCAGGCCTCATTGACATCAGGGGTGGCCGGATCGTCTCCCTTGAAGTGACCGCCTCCCACCCGGGCGCGCCGCTTGCCCTTGGGAGGCTCAGCGACGGCAGCCGGCACAGGGTCCTCCTGCGGCTCGGGCTCCGGCGTGATCACCACAGGCGCCGGCTCATGGGTTGGAGCAGGGCACACCACCACGTCCGCCGCGATCGCAGCCTCTTCAAGAGCCGCGGCCAACAGCTCGGACGATTCAGCGTCGGCAGCGAGATGCGCAGCCTTGGCGAGCGTGTCCCTCACCTCGTAGATGCCGTGATTGCGACACCACTGCCCCAGGGTGAGCAGCGCAAAGGCGGCGTTCGACTGGGCCATCAACACGGCAGGAGCGATTGCTCACGGTAGGGCTCGGGTTCGGCTGCCTGAATGCAGAGGCTGAGCGACCCGAACCCTGAACAGATGCAGAGCCATCCAAAGTCCTGTATGGTGCGTCTGGCCGCGGACGCCGCAGGCCAAGTTCGTTCGCTCACCCCCCCCTATGCCGACACGCCAGGAGTCGCTGCTGCTCTATGTCCCTGCAGTGCTGATCATCCTTGCCATCACGGTTCTCAGCTGCTGGCGAGACGAGATGGCCCTCAGAAATCAGCCCCAGTCCGGCACCGCTGTGCTGCTGAAGCCATGATCGGATTCTTGGACGACATCTGGACGGCATTCAGGGCCGCCTTCTACGCCGCCAGGCGACTCCGCCATCACAGCGTTCGAGGCTGGTATCGACGCGATGCCATCCGAGATGCTGCCTTCCTCGCCGCCTGGACGCCAGAGGAGCTTCGGATCGGGGCTTCCCAGTGGGGCGGCGCATCTTGCCGCAGAGAGCTCCAGCGGAGGGGCCTCTCGTGAGCCTCTTCGATTGGATCTCGCCGTTCTGGCGGCCCAGGCATGCTGCACCACCTCGGGGCAGCTACGGCACCTACCCAGGCAACGAGAACACCCTTTTGGGCCGCTGCATGCGGGCCTACAACGAGGCCCCCGGCAACTGCCTGGCGACCAGCAAGGGCGTTTCCTTGGTGCTGGAGCACCTAGCCGCCGAGATCATGGCGGAACAGCACATGCGGGGATCGATGGATGCCCACGACGTGGCCCGCATGTTACTGGAGGGCGCTCGTCCCCGAAAGCTCCAGATCGAATGGAGGGAATGCACTCGTGAGGACTGACCGATCCACAAGACGCGTCATCTACTCACAGCATTTGATTGGCTTTCTTGTGCCAATTCTCTCTGTTGGATGCTGGTGGTACAGCATTCAGGATCGCTGCGTGCCAACCACGTTTTCAACCAAAGACTGTATTTCTCATCAGCCGTCGCATAATTCATGATCTCGACCATCCCGGGCCTTGAGGCCCCGCCGCTCTGCCCTGAGCGGCTGCTGATCATCGACACCGAGACCACCGCTCTCACAACCAAGGAGGGCCGCTGCATCGAAGTGGGAGCCATCTTGTTCGACGTCGACAGCCGCTCGGTTCTGACGCAGGTGTCGTTCCTGATGCCCTGTGAGGAGAACCCGGCCCAGCACGTCAACGGAATCGATCCTCTCGTCACCAGGTTGAGTTCTCCATGGGCTGAAGGTCTGCGGCTCTTCGAGGCGATGGAACATGAGGCCGACGCCCTGGTCGCCCACAGTGCGGCGTTCGATCGCCAGTGGTTCGGCACCGATGCGTTGCCGGAGCTGACCAGGCCCTGGATCTGCTCGAAGGAAGACATCCGCTGGCCCGAGGAGCGGCGATTGCGGCCCAGCCCCTCTCTGGTTGAACTGGCCCTGGCCTATGGCGTGCCCGTCTGGGCTGCCCACCGGGCCCTCACCGACTGCACCTACCTGGCCCAGGTCTTTGAGGCGTGCGAGGAGCTGGAACCGTTGCTGCAGAGGGCACTCGAACCCAGAAAGCTCATGAGGGCCGTGATCTCGTTCGACGAACGCGAACTGGCCAAGGCCGCCGGCTTCCGCTGGAACGAGCCGGTGGCCAAGGCCTGGACCCGCCGGCTGAGCGCGCGCGAGATCGCCGAGCTGCCTTTTCCCGTCGTGCCGTGCAAGGAGCCATGAGCATCAATCCACTGATCCTGACCGTCCCGGCCCTGGTGGCCGCTCAGTCCTGGCTGGCTGGGCCCGGGGCCCGCCTACTGGCCCGTCGCCAATCGTCCCCGCGATTTCACGACAACGCCGTGATCGGGCGGCTTCTCCGACGATTCGATTTCAACTCCAACATTCTCGATCTCACGATTCGGATCAGCGACCGCTCCCTGGTCACCATGACGGTCACCCGCCTGGTGCCGGCAGCGGAAATCGAGGCACTGAGCGACTGGATCAACACTGAAGATCTGGCACTCGAAGTCGCCGCCGAAACCGGCTACCACCTCGTGAGGAGATCGGACCATGGCTGACGTATTCGATGGGCCGCTCACAGCCTCCGATCCCTGGGCTCACATCCGCGCCCACGCCGCCGAGGGCGGCCTCTACGCCAGTGCCATCGAGCAGCTGCTGAATCGGGTCCAGTCCCTTGAAACCACCCAGCATGCGCACATCACCGAGATTGCCGGCGATGAGGTGCTCCGGATCCTGAAGGGCTCGAAGTCCCCCACGCTTCGGGCACACGTCGGCCTGGAGCCGATCCAACTGCAGCAGGGTTCCGATGCCGCACCAGGCCTGTGGCGCAATTTCTCGGAGCTGGAACAGCTTGTGTTTCGGCTCTCCGAGCGGGTTGAAGCCCTCGAGGCCCGGCCCGAGGTCCAAGTGCTTCCCACTAATCCCCAGGAAGGCGGCCCCAGCCTGCTGGCGACGATCCAGCTGCAGCAGGGAACTGCGCCGGCCGGCGAGCTGCTGGATG
>Ga0315909_10006599_pt1 | contig 13072 bp, 14 predicted proteins | sample LakEriMetagenome_11_FD_203527 | JGI IMG/M metagenome (GOLD analysis project Ga0315909, IMG submission 203527) | Freshwater fungal communities from buoy surface, Lake Erie, Ohio, United States - Buoy 2 MA125 | ecosystem: Environmental > Aquatic > Freshwater > Lake | place: USA: Lake Erie, Ohio...
AAGGTGCAGATTTTTGAGGGCTTTCCCAAACGCTACCCCATCTTAACAGACCCCCAAGCAGTGGGGCTCCTGTGTCGTCAGTCTGACCGCAAAGCTACTGGATTCTGCCGTGTGTTCATGGTATGAAACACGCCAACGGGGGGTCCACGCATGTCCGATGTCATCAGTTTGATTCGCTCGCTCGCCGCCAAGATCAAGGCTGGGCAGGCCACCGTCTGGGATTACCTAGAGGCCGTCGCGCTGATCAGCCAGGCCCTGCTGGACCTGCGGCGCTCGCCGATCGGCGCAGCCACCGAGGCCGGGCAGGCTGACGAGCTGATGGCTGCCGCTGACGAGCTTGCCGACGAGCTGCAGGGCGAGCCCCTCGAGGTCGCGAGCGAAGGCGCGCTGGCCACGGCGGCACTGATGGCCCTCCTGCGACTGCTGCTGAAGCAGCTATAGCCATGAGCATGAGCCGCGCACGGCAGGCCGAGGCGCTGGTGGTCGCGGCCGTGATCGGTGCCACGGTGCTCGGCATGTGCGCGATGGCCCGAGGCGTCGAGGTGGTGTTGCGGTCCACGGACCTGCCACCGGACTCGCAGGTGTACTGGTCGGCCATCGAGCCGCGTGACCTGCACCTGGTTACCACGAGCGACGGGCGCGAGTGTCGGTTTGAGATGACGGTGCCACGAGTCGTGATCGAGCGTGAAGCGTTCGTCATCGACTGGGACGCCAGGACGTTTCAGCGCACGAAGCAGCGCTACAGCTTGGCCGGCGGCGGAGACACGCCGACACCACCGCAGCCCACACCACCAGCACCTACGCCAGTTCCCGAGCCTGATGGATTCGCCGGCGAGATCTGCCGCGCGGCCCGCCTGCTGAACGACACACGGGTGGCACTGGCCTTCGCATCATCCTTCTCTGCGGTCGCGAGCGAGATAGGAGCAGGTGCGATCACCAGTCCAGTCCAGGCCGCGGAACGAATCAAACAGCTCAACGAAAAGATCGTCGGCGGACCTGGCTGGAAACAACTAGGGGCGACAGTGGCGGCCAAGATCAAGCCGCTGAAGACGGTGGCAGAGCTGAAGGCGGTGTTCGAGCAGGTGGCCGAGGGACTGCGTGCAGCAGGAGGCGCGGCGTGAATCAACCAGGCGGGTGGTTGCCGTACGGCGAGCGAAACTTCGCGCAGCAGATGCAGAGCGATTCGTTCCGGCATGCCACGCCTGCGTTCGGTGAGGTCGGCGGAGATGTCGACCTGCCCGAGCAAGCGCTGCTGTACGACCTCGAGCTGAAGGCCAACGGCACGCTGTGCAACCGCATCTGGCAGATGGAGGGTTCCTGTGTCGGCGCGGCCGGCGCTCGCAGCTACGTGCAGAGCATGTGCGGAGATCACGTGCACCGAGGCACCGGCGAGACGATCCAGGACATCTGCCCGTGGCCCACGTGGGGCATCGGGCGCAAGATCGGCGGATTGAATTCGCGCGGGGCAGGATCCTTCGGCAGCGCGCAGGCCAAGGCGGTCGAAACGTGGGGCATGCTGCCGGCAAACGATCCGCGGCTGCCGCAGCCGACGAACCGCGACGGCTGGTTGGTCTGGACATCAAAGATCGAACTGGACTTTTCCGCACCTCGCTTCTGGCCCGTGCCGGAAAGCGAACTGGCCCCTACGGCCGGCAATCACCAGATCGCCTACGTGGCACGCATCACAACACTCGACGAGCTGTGGCAGGCGTTCGCGCAGGGCTACGGCGTGACCTGTGCATCGGACTTCGGAACGAGGCCACGAGTACGCGGCGGATACCTGGTCGGCGACTGGAACGACACCTGGGCACACCAGATGAGCTGGTCTGGTTACCTCACGATCAAGCGAGCGACGTCAGACCTGCCGGCAGGCCGGCTGATCGCGGTCGACAACCAGTGGGGACCGCAGGCCCACGAGTGCCCGTGGCTGTCGCAGCGTGGCATACGTGGCAGCTTCTGGATCACCGAGGCGACCGCGAAGAAGATACTTCAGCGCAAGGACACGGAGGTCTATGCGCATGGAAACACCGAGGATTTCCCGGCGCGGGAAATCGACTGGGGCACTTTAGGAATGGGGTGACACATGAAGTTTGTGGCAATGGTCTGTGTGGTGCTGGCGATGTCGTGCAGCGCCGAGGGTGCGATCTTCGGCCGACACGTGGTGGCCAAGAGCAAGGTGGTGACACGGAGCGCCGTGGGCACGTGTGGCATCGGCCGCAGCTGCGGCGTCGCTGGTGTGCGTGTACGGTCGAGCTGCACTGTAGTTGGCGGTGTGCTCCGATGCAGCCCGTAACCAAAGCAGTCCTGCGCATTGCCAGCGGCGAAAGGGTGGATCCTTTGTCACCAGAAGCCATTCTCGACCAGTCGATTCCGTGGCAGCACAAGCTGTTGGCGTGGGGTGCGAACCAAGGCATCCCGACGGTGCTGCTGCTGCTGATACTCTTCGGGCTGTATGACATCAGCCCGAAACTGCTGGATCAGATCCAGGCAGGCTACAACCAGAACGCTGCCGAGCTGGCACGGCTCGTCGAAGTGAACGACAAGCAGATCGAGCGCATGATGACGCAGGCGGATAACGACCGCAAACTGCTGCTCGAACTGCTGCAGGACGTCCGCCAACAAACGCAAACTAAGCAGGACTAGCCATGTCATCGCTCTTCGCTTTTTCGTCGGACACGGGCCGAACGCTTTACGGCACGATCCAGCAGGTGACCGCCGGCGGAACGCTGGGCAGCATCTGGGACAACGACGGTCTCGTGTGGGCAGCCAATCCGTCGACGGAGAAGCGACGCATTACGCTGAGCGAAGGCACCGGCGTAAACATCGGCACGTATACCGGCGGCACCGGCACGCTGACCGGCTACACGGGCCTGGTCGTGAAACGTATCCACGACGCCAACCAGTCATACGCGGTGATCGGCACGCAGGTAAGCTACCTGTCTGCTGGCGTCGAGCAGCGCAACACGGTTGAGGCGGACACGGCGGCGATCCTCACGCAGGCGACGACTGCGGCCACGCAGTCTACGAGCGCTGCCACGCAGGCCACGACGGCAGCGACGCAAGCCACCACCGCAGCGACGCAGGCCACGACGGCCGCTACGCAGTCGACGACCGCCGCCAGCCAAGCGACGACTGCCGCGACGCAGGCGAGCACTGCGGCGACACAGGCCACGACGGCCGCCACCCAGGCGACCACGGCCGCGACAAACAGCACGACGCTGACCAGTCGCCTGACGGATGCGCGAGCAATCAAACTCGACAATCTTGATGCAACAGTTAGCTCAAGATCACAGTTGACTGCTGCCCTGGTTAGAAGCGAGCTGAATACAAATCCTGTTCCTGCGTCAAATATGCGCGGTACCGACAACGCACTACTGGCGGCGAACTACACAGCGCCGGCCAATGCGGACATCGCCTCGGCCCTGACGCAGGCCACCACCGCTGCGACGAACAGCACGACGTTGACCAGTCGGCTCACAGAAACGCGAGCGGGCTACCTGAACAATCTCTCGGGAGGTGCCGTCGCACTAGAGGCCAGCCTGTCCAGTGTGGCTAACGGCGTGCAGGTGGCGATGGTCGGGCCAAGCCAGGCCGTGGTGCCAGGAAGCGGCTCGACGACGTACACGATCGACCTGTTTTTGTACGACCTCAACGGCAACATGGAGGTGGCCGACAGCACGCCGACGTTTGCGGCCGAAAACGCAGCGGGCACCAGCCGGTCGGCAAACCTCAGCGCCGTCACCAATCCGACCAACGGGCACTACCGCGTCACCTACTCGGTCGGCAGCACACACGCCGTCGAGCAGGTGATTGTGAAAGCGACGGTGGTCGAAGGCACCAAGACGCTCTACCGCACTGTGATCGTGCCGGTCATCTCGGTGACCACGCTGGCGGGCGACACGTTCACGTCATCGGATCGCACGAAACTCGATGCCATCCACGGCAAGCTGCCGAGCCGAGCCTACCTCACCGGCACCGCAGCTGCGGACGGCGACATCAACCTGGACGTCTGCGACGGGAGCCGCGATCCGTTCAAGGCCGACGTCAGCCTTCTGGCGACAGCGACTGCCCTGTCGGCTGTTGCGACCACGGCGAGCAGCACGCTAACCCAGGCGACGACTGCGGCGACGCAGGCGACCACCGCAGCGACCAACGCGGTGACCATGGTCGACCGGATCACGACTGGCCGCGCCACGAATCTAGACCGGCTCGACGCCACCATCAGCAGTGCGGTGGCGCAGTCATTGGCGGCAACCAACCAGGCGACGACGGCAGCGACGCAGGCCACGACAGCAGCAACGCAAGCGACCACCGCCGCCAGCCAGGCGACCACAGCTGCGACACAAGCCACGACCGCAGCAACGCAGGCCACCTCAGCGGCCACCAGCAGCAGCGCGGTGTCCACTAGGCTGACCGACGCCCGTGCCCTCAAGCTCGACAACCTCGACGCGGCCATCAGCACCAGGTCCACCTTCAACGCCGGCACGACCAACGTCACGGTCACACCAGGAACGCTGGCGCTGGAGGCGACGTCCCAGGCCATCAAGGCCAAGACGGACAAGATCGGCGCGACGGTGCCGACGGTCGCCGACATCCCGACAGCTGGTGTGATTGCCGCTCAGGTGGACTCGGTCCTAACGACCAACCATCCTGGCAACTGGGCAGGCGGCGGCGATGCAACGTTGGCGAAGCAGAACCAGATCCTGGCAGCCGTAGCCGGTATCGTGCCAAGCCCGCCGAGCGTGGTCTACGTCAGCGGCGCACGCACATGGACACTGCTGGGCGATGGCAGCGACTGGTACGCGCCAAACGTGCTGACGCTGGCCAGCAACTTCGCCGGCGTGGTGGCAATGGACTTTTCCTCCGTGCTGAATCCTGGCACAGGGGTCAGCAGCGTGAGCAGCGTGGTCGATCAGTCGGGCAACGCCCTGACAGCCTCGAGCCTGCTGCCGAGCCAGGACCGCAATGCAGCACACTTCACGATCAGCAGCCTGACGGCCAACACCCGGTACGACCTGCTGGTGACGATCCAGACGAGCGACGGACAGACCATCAGCGGTCGAGGAACCCTCCGCTGTGAAGGCTAAAGCAGGCACGCGATCCACGGAAAGCCGGCGAACCAACCCCGAGCGGCACCGGTACTTCGAGTCGCGGTGGACCAAGCTGCGGAACGTGGTGCTGCGACGCGACGGGCACCTGTGCCAGGAATGCCTGCGGGAAGGCCGGACGCAAGTCGGCAACCAGGTCGACCACATCCTGCCGGCCGACCAGCGACCGGACCTGTTCTACCAGGAGTCCAACCTGCAGACGCTGTGCAGGAAATGCCACGCGATGAAGACGAGGAGAGGCGAGTAATGGGCGAGACACGCGGACGAAAGAAGCAGCCAGCACACCTGCTGAAAAAGTACAGCGCCGACCGCAGGCCCGAGTGTGTGCCGCAGGCCAGCGGCGATCCGGTCAGGCCCGAGCACCTGAACCAGGACGGCTACGAGCTGTGGGACAAAGCAATCCCCGAGCTGGTCGAGATGAACATTGTCGGCAACCTCGACACACCGCAGCTCACGGCGATGTGCGAATGGTGGCAGGAGTACCGCTACTGGGCGAAACAACTGCCAGACCACAAGAACGTGCAGGCGAAGGCGAAAGCGTACCAGCAGTTCCTGACGGTGGCAGCCAAGTTCGGGCTGACGCCGAGCGACCGGCGGAAGATCAAGCCGCGAGCACCGAAGGAAAGCGTCAGTCCGTTCGCAGCCTTCCTGCAAGCCAAACAGCAACTGACTAACGGAGTCGTCGGGTGATTGTTGCCACGCAAACCAAGCACGCCGAGGCCGTCGAGCAATACTGCCACGCAGTGTCGACTGGTGCGCGCGTGGCTGGCAAGGCCGAGCGCGACGCAGTTCGTCGATACCTGCGAGATCGAGAAGCGGCCCAGGGCGAAGGATTCGCGTTCCGCTTCGACGAGAAGCTGGCGAACGCATCCTGCGATTTCTTTCCTCTGCTCGCGCACACCGACGGCGAGTATGCTGGCCGACAGTTTGAGCTGTACCCGTGGCAGACCTTTATCGTTTGGAATCTGTTCGGCTGGGTTCGCAAGGACACCGGGTATCGTCGCTACAAGGAAGCGTTCATCAGCGTCGGACGCGGCAACGGCAAGACGCCGTTCGGTGCGGCCCTGATGCTGCTGCTGTTCGCGTGCGACACGCCGCGCGAGCCGCAGGCCCAGGTATACACCGCAGCGGTTAAACGCGATCAAGCGGCCCTCAGTTTCAAAGCCGCTAAGTACTTCGTCGAGGCGGTACCGGAGCTGCGAGCGTTCATCGACGTCCATAAGGACAAGATGTTTGCCAGCGACAACCGCAGCGTCTTCCTGCCGCTGTCGAGCGACGCCAAGAGTGCAGACGGCTATGTCATCCACGGGCTGCTGCGTGACGAGCTGCACGCCTGGAAGGAACACCAACGCGAGTTCATGGAGAAGCTGCAGACGGCGCTGGGCAAGCGTCGCCAGCCGCTGGCGGTGACGATCACCACGGCGGGCAGCGAGGAAAGCAAGATCTGGAAGCAGCAGTATGACATCGCGAAGAAATGCGTCAACCAGGACGACGCCTTCGACGTGCCGTCGCTCTTTGTGTTCATCGCCGAGATCGACGAGGACGACGACGAGCTGGACGAAGCGTGCTGGCCGAAAGCCAACCCGATGCTGGAACACGGCATCGTCAAGGTCGAGTACCTACGAGACCTAGCGATCCGCGCGAAAGAGGACGCAGCGTTCCGGCACGAGCTGCGGCGCTACCACTGCAACCGTCTGTCGTACACGCAGAACCGAGCATTCACGGAGGAAGCGTGGGCACGCGGAGCGGATGCACTGCCGGACCTGTCGACGCTGAAGAACATCTACGTCGGCGTGGACCTTGGCTGGCAAGACGACTTCTCGGCGATCGGGTACTGCGCACCGCTGGAGTGGACGACCGCAGCGGACGGAACGAAGCGCCGACGCTACGCAGTGTGGGCAGACGTGTGGATCCCGCGCGGCACCAAGCGTGACCTGTCGCGGGAGCCGTTCGCGTCATGGATCCGCAGCGGCCGTGTATGGGTGAGCGAGTCGGAGTGCACCGACACCGAGCCGATGTACACGCGACTGAAGGAAATGCACGCCAAGCACAAGATCAAGAGCCTGGCGTACGACAAGTTCAACGCGTTGGAGTTTGGGCTGACCTGCGTCAACACGCTCAAGATCAAGACGTTCGCGGTGAACCAGACACACGAGGTGTACCACGAGCCGTTTATGTCGTTCAAGTCTGCGCTGTCGGACGGACGCATCGCACATGGTGGCGACAGCGTGTTGGCATGGTCGGCTGGCAACGTGATCGAGCACATGGCCGCGAGCAGCGAGAAGCAACTGGTGATGCCGAGCAAGAAGCGCAGCAACGAAAAGATCGACCCGTTCGTGGCCATCCTCATGGCGTACCGGGAAGCGCTGTTCGATGAGCGCAAGGGTCCGAGTGTGTTCGAGAAACGCGGTCCAATCGTGGTGGGGTAATCATGCCGAGAGCGAAGCAAAAACGCGGAATCCAGAATCCTGCCGTGCCGCTGACCGGCAACACCATCATTGAGTACCTCGGCGGTGGCAACGAGTCGAACGCAGGCATCCGCGTAACTGCACATAGCGCGATGACGGTCAGCCCTGTGTGGCAGGCGATCGACGTCATCACCAGCGACGTCAGTCGACTGCCGTTCCTGACCTACCGGGAGACCGACGACGGCGGCAAGGAGCGTGCGAAGGATCACCCGGTGTACCGCCTGCTGCGTCGCAGTGTCGGCAGCATGACGGCTAACCTGTGGATCGCACGGATCCTCGGACACGCACTGCTGTACGGCAACGGTTACTCGCGCGTGATCTGGCGAGGATCGACGGTCAGCGAGCTGGAGTGGCTGCATCGGGACTGGGTGAAGCCGCAGTACGAGCAGGGCCGCCTAGTGTACCTGGTGCAGTACCCGGACGACCGAGGCGGACGCCTCGAGCGAGTGCCACGGCAGGACATGTTCCACCTGGTCGGGCTGACGCTCGACGACCTCGGCGGACTCAGCCTGGTTGATTACGCACGGCACACCATCGGCCGACAGATCGCGGCCGAGACGTTTGGCGACGACTTCTTCAACAACAGTGCAGTGCCATCTGGTTTTTTCCGGCATCCCGGCGAGATGAGCGAGGAAGCGCAGAAGCGATTCCTGGCGGCGGTGATCTCGAGGCACAAGGGCAACGGCAACCGCTGGAAGCCAGCGATCCTCGAAGAGGCGATGGAGTATCAGCCGGTCGGCATCAGTCCGACGGATGCGATGCTGATCGACCAGCTGAAGTTAGGAGTGATGGATGTCGCGAGGTTTTTCAATCTTCCTCCGCATAAGCTGGGAGACGCTTCGCGCGTTAACTACAACAGCCTCGAAGCCGAGGAGAAAGCCTATTACGGTAGTAGTCTCGGTAAGTGGCTCAGCCGCTTCGAGTACGAAGCCGTCGACAAACTGTTCCTCGACAGCGAGGTGGACGCCGGCTACTTCTGCGAGTTCCTGCAAGACAGCTGGCTCAAGGCCGACACCGCCAGCCGATTCAATGCCTACGCAGTCGCCATCAACTGGGGCATCATGTCGCGGAACGAAGTGCGGCTGCGGGAGAATTTGAATCCATACGATGGCGGCGACGAGTACCTGACGCCGCTGACGCACGCGATGGACGCGCAGGTAATTGGCGACGATACACCGGACCCGATGACCGAGCCCGACGCGCCGGACCCGCCAGCCGCGGATCCGGTGGTCGACCTTGAGCCAGCAGCCCGAGCCGTGATCGCCAAGCGCGACGAGCTGGCCGGCCCTCTGTGGGACGCCGCCCGGCACCTGTGGCGCGTCTGCTGCCGACACGGCGTGCGCGAGCGAAACTTCCTGGCGTTCGTGAATGGCCTGCGGATCAAGCAGGAAGCCGCGGTGCGTGGGAAACTCGAGGCAGCGTTCCGGCAGCTGGTGGCAGACGACGACGGCCGGCTGGCCGACGCGGTCACCCAAGTCTTCGAGGGCGTCGAGGCCGTCATGCTGGACGCCGCCGAGTGCCAGGCCGACCAGCTGGTCGAGCGTGTCGAGCAGGCTGAACGGGCAATCCGCGGCTGGGCACTCCAGCTGGCGACCGATCTGGTAATTCCTCAGGCCACCCAGGCCGCAGCATAGGAGCAGAGCAGATGCACGAACGACGAACGGTATCGGGAGATGTGGAGCTGCGCGAGGCACCTGGTGGCGGATCCATGCGGATCGTGGGCTACGCGGCCAAGTTCTACCGGGAGGCCGATCCCGGCACGCAGTACGAGCTGTGGCGTGGAGCCGTCGAGCGAATCATGCCAGGTGCTTTCGACGAGGCGGTGGCCGGCGACGACGTCCGTGCTTTGTTCAATCACGACTCGAGCCAGATCCTCGGCCGCACGAAGTCCGGCACGCTGAAGCTGTCGGTCGACGACGTTGGCCTGCGGTACGAGGTGGAGCCCGCGGACACTTCGGTGTACCGCGACGTGCAGACGTTCCTGCAGCGAGGGGACGTGGACGGCAGTAGCTTTCAGTTCTCGATTCCGGCCGACGGCGAGCGATGGTCTCGACAGGGTAGTTTGGAGATTAGAGAAATTACAAAGGTTAAGCTGTTTGATGTCGGTCCCGTGACGTTCCCGGCATACAGTGCAGCAACCTCGGGCGTACGCAATGAGGAGCTGGCCGAGGCCCGCAGCCGACGCGATCAGTGGGCGCAGGACGCCGAACAGAAAGCACAGGAGAAAGCAGCACGCGCGGCACGCATCGCCGAGGTCGAGGCCAAGCTCCTTGACCTTTCCAAGCGCGTCGACTAAATACACAGATACATGAACCGCTGTCGGCGTAGCGTCACGGCGATTCATGCACACATCAGGTCAGTAAGCTCGCAGCGAGCGGCTACCTGTCGGTTTGTTTTTCACCAAAAACAACCGGCGGAAGCCGCTTTTTTTGTTGGCTCACCCGCCGGGAAACCTACGGGGAGCAACAACACATGCTCAAGCAACTGCGTGACCGATACGCCGGCATCTCCGGCCAGATGAAGCAGCTGGCGTCGAATGAATCGTTCAACGATTCGCAGCGGTCGGAGTGGAACAGCCTGGAGCAGCAGCTGGCCGACGTCGAGTCCCAGATCCGCTGGGCCGAGAAGTCCGAGGCCAACGTGGGCACGGATCCTGTCGTCCAGGAGCAGCGTGACCGCAGCCAGTTCGATCAGGGCCGCAAGTCCTTCGACCTGTCGAACGACGATCCGAATCGTCCGCTGACCGAGTACGAGCGAACGGCTGCGTTCAACGCCTGGGCGCTGGGCATCCACTGCAAGGACGATGTGGGCATCCGCGCGGCCAAGCGCATGGGCATCGACCTGCGCAACAATAAGCTGGAGTGGAACTGCGACCGTGGTGTCACCACCGACGGCATGCCCATCAAGCCTGCCAAGACCGCGCAGGAGGCCCGCGAAAACAGCCGCAAGCGACGTGAGACGCAGCAGCGTCTGGTCGAGGAGTATCGTGACAACCCCGAGCGTCGCGCCCAGTCCGTCGGCACCACCACCGCTGGTGGGTTCTCTGTGCCCGACGAGATGATGGCCGCGCTCGAAGAGAGCCTGCTGGCGTGGGGTGGCATGCGTCAGGTGGCAACGGTGATCAGCACCAACACCGGTGCTGATATGCCGATTCCGCTGGTGGACGACACCAGCAACAAGGGCGCGATCCTCGCCGAAAACACCGCTGCTGCCGAAGACGCAGACATCGTCTTCGCCCAGAAGGTGATGAAGGCGTACAAGTACAGCAGCAAGCTGATCCGGTGCAGCGTCGAGCTGATGCAGGACTCGGCGATCAACCTGCCGCAGTTCCTGGGATCGGCCCTCGGCACTCGCATCGGTCGGATCACGAACGATCACTTCACGACTGGCACTGGCTCTTCGCAGCCTGGTGGTATCGTGACGCGGGCTGGCAACAGCTCCGTGACGGTCGCCACGGCCGGGACGATGATCTTCAGCGAGCCGCTGCGTCTGCTGCACTCTGTGGATCCGGCGTACCGCAACGGTGCCGCGTTCATGGCCCACGACTCGACCGTGCTGAAGCTGCGGTCGATGGTCGACGGTCAGTCGCGTCCTGTGTGGGAGCCAGCCCTGCAGGTCGGACAGCCGGGCACGCTGTATGGATACCCGGTCTACACGAACCAGAGCATGGCCAGCTACGCCGCTGCCGCGAAGGTGCTGATCTTCGGCCAGCTGTCGAAGTACCTGATCCGCGATGTGCAGGGCATCACGATCCTGCGCCTCGACGAGCGGTACGCCGAGCAACACCAGGTCGGTTTCCTCGGGTTCAGCCGTCACGACGGCGACCTGCTGGACGCCGGCACCGATCCGGTGAAGTACCTGACGGGACTGTAGTGAGTCCTGATTGATTCGGGTGGTGGGCTGGCCGTCGGTAATCCTCGTTGCCGGCGGTCAGCTTCCACCGCACCCACACCACCACGACACACTTGGAGAGTTATTATGTTTGTTCGCGCGAACGTGGACTTCGAGACGCCGACACACAACATCCGCAAGGGGCAGCTGGTCGATCTCCCGCAAGAGCAAGCCGAGTCGGCGATCAAGCGTGGCGACGCCGTGGCGGCATCCGTCGAGGATCGCATCGAGGAGATGAACGGCGTGCAGCGTGCGACGGCCGGACCTGACGCCAAGCCGATCCAGCGAGGCAAGTGATGTTGCAGACGCTGCTGAAGCCGACGACGCCGATCCTGACGCTGGCCGAGGCGAAGCGCCACCTGGGTGTCACCTCGGACGAGCGCGACATGGACATCGAGTCGTTGGTGGAGGCGGCCACGAACTACATCGCTCGCCGCTGCGGAAGGACGTTCGGCACAACGCTGTATCGGCTGAGCCTCGACGAGACGCAGGTGCAGGACGGCAGCTATACCGAGATCGTGTTGCCCTACCCTCCGGTGCAGCAGGTGGCACTGGTCGAGTACGAGGACGCCAATGGCACGACGACCGAGCTGTCGGACTACCAGTTCCTGTCGACGGACGAGCGAGCGTGGATCCTGCCGGCACCCGGCGAGCGATGGCCTGCCGTGCAGGACGAAAACGCAACGGCGTTCCGCATCGAGTACCTCGCGGGCTACACCGAAGTCCCAGCAGAAGCCAAGCACGCAGTCCGAGTGCTGATCAGGCACTGGTACGACAACGCCTCGGCGGTGACCACTGGCACGATCAGCAAGGAAATCGAGCTGAGTTTGGCATCATTGTGCCGCAGTTTAGGAACGGGCTGGTATGCCGACGTTTAGGCTCACGAAGCTGGTGACGATCCGTAAGGCCGATAAGCCGACGACCGACTTCGGCTACAGCGGGCAGACGCCCGAGGTAGTCACCACTGCGTGGGCCGAAATCACGCCACTCAGTGGAACCGAGCGCGTCACAGCCGATCAGCTGACACCAGGAAGCACGCACCGAATCGTCATCAGATACCCGAGCGTCCACATCGACACCGGCATGATGGTGACGGACGGAACCAGTAACTACGAGATCCTGGCAGCGTCCGACCTGGGCGGCGATGCCCAGTACCTCGACCTGACCTGCACCAAACATCGCGGCGCGATCGGAAGGGAGACCACACGATGAGCATCGATCCACTGGTCAACCTGGTGCTGACCGGCGACAAGGAACTGGACGCCATGTTCGCCGCGATGCCAGAGCTAATGCAGAAAAAAGCCCTGCGGCCCGCAGCCCGCACTGTCGCCAAGATGGTGCTGGAGCAGGCCCGCGCCGAGGTGCCCGAGGATACCGGGCTACTTCGCAGCGAGCTGCGAATCAAAGCCAAGGCGCGATCCAAACGCTATCCACATACGGTCGGCGTGACTGTCGGTTTTCGCGACGACCTGTTTCAAGGTGACACGTTCTACGCCGGCTTCATGGAGTTCGGCACCGAGCCTCGATATCACAAGGTCAGAGGTTTCGCCGATTCGGTAAGAGCGCGCTACACAGGCAAGATCGACTCAACACGGTTCGCGTTCC
>Ga0315909_10006603_pt1 | contig 13070 bp, 23 predicted proteins | sample LakEriMetagenome_11_FD_203527 | JGI IMG/M metagenome (GOLD analysis project Ga0315909, IMG submission 203527) | Freshwater fungal communities from buoy surface, Lake Erie, Ohio, United States - Buoy 2 MA125 | ecosystem: Environmental > Aquatic > Freshwater > Lake | place: USA: Lake Erie, Ohio...
TAGAAGCCTCTAATTTTCTAAACCTGCGCTGTTCAATTATTGGCCCAGAAAAGCGTGGTAAAAAGTCATTGTTTGAGTGGGTCAAAAACCAACCAACAAATGCTGTCATAAATGGCTATGTAAACCATTATTGGAATGGGCTTACTACCGAGGCTTTTGCACGGGTCATAAAAGGCATAATCAAACAGGACTACCTAATAGCCGGAATACAGCACTTGCTACCTTTGGACTGGGTGTCTAAATACGAGCTAATAAAAATGATTACTAGCCGTCTTGGCAGGACTGACATTGAGGTCATACCAACAATTGCCAAGCCAGTAGACCGTAGGCTGGCAACTAAATACGGCTACACAAACAATTTACTCTGGCGCAATAGTCGCTACTTCCGAGCGCCAACCATTGCAGAGATGGTTAGAACAATGGAAGTAGAATAGACGCTGGAGGAATTATGGCTATAACTCAGGGCTACGCAACACTTATACAGGTCAAGGCAGCACTTGGAATTGCCGACGGAATAGACGACCCCCTGCTAGAAATGGCCGTTGAATCTGCTAGTCGACAAATTGACTCTTACACTGAGCGCTATTTTTACAACGCCGGGACAGCCACAAAGATTTTTGCGCCAATAGACAACTATGTTTGCGAAACAGAAGACTTTGTTACCCTTACGCAAGTGCAAACTTCCGAGGATGGCGAAAGCTGGGACACAACTTGGGCCGCAACTGACTGGCAGGCAGAGCCACTAAACGGGCGTGCCGGTGGCATTGCAACCAGCTATTACCAAATTAGAGCAATTGAAAACTACCTATTCCCATACAGACAGGGCGAGGCAACGGTTAGGGTTACGGGCACTTGGGGTTGGTCTAGCGTGCCAATTGCAATTACGCAAGCTACCGTAATTTTGGCATCAAGGATTTTCAAAAGACTCGATTCACCGCTGGGAATTATTAGCGGCGAGCTTGGGTCAATGCGTGTTGGTTTCAGGCTTGACCCAGACGTGCAACACCTTATCGAGCCATACCGCAAAATCAGGATGGCATAGTGGCCTCTATTACAGAGCTACGCGAAGGACTTGCGGCTAACTTAGCGACTATTCCAGGGCTCAGGACTTCGCCAACTATTCCAGACAACCCGTCCCCGCCAATTGCCATTGTGCAACTTGCAAGAGTGCAATATCACCAGGACTTCAAGCGCGGCATGACCGAATACAACTTTGCCGTGCAAGTCATTGTTGGCAGGGTAGATGAGAGAACTGCGCAAAGAAACCTCGATGCTTATTGCGCAAGCACCGGCGAGGCATCTGTTTCACTTGCGATAGAATCAGATAGGACACTAGGCGGAAAGGCCTTTGACTGCATAGTGACCGAAATGACGAACTATGGTTCGGTATTGGTATCAGATGTAACCTATCTAGCCGCCGAGTTCAATGTTCGTGTATTAGCTAGCTAACACATAGGAGATAAATAAATGGCAAAGCAAATCCTGACCGATGTTGTAGTTCAGCTAAACGGAACTGCAATCTCTCAGAATGTCAATTCCGTAGAGCTAACAACGACTGCCGACGCGATTGAGACGACAAGCTTCGGAAGCTCGGGATGGCGCGAATACAAGGGCGGACTAAAATCCGGCTCAGTTACTCTCGCTTTCCACAATGACTACGCATCAACCGCACTGGACAGCATTCTTTACAACCTGTTCAACACCATTGCTACAGTAACCATCAACCCAGCAGGAACGCCAACTGGAACCTCGACCCCTGAGTACGAGTTCACAGTTTTGGTCGACAACCTGTCCCCAGTTTCGGGAGCTGTCGGCGACCTCGCCGTGCAGAATCTCACCTGGACTATTACTGGCGCAGTAAACAGAGCAACCAGCTAAATAACTAAATAAGAAAGGAGACCTAAATGCGCATGCAATTAGAAGTTGAGTTCAACGACGAAACTAAAAAAGACGTGAGGGTCATTATGGCTGACATGGTCAAGTTTGAGGCTGAATACAACCTAAGCATCGCCAAGCTAGGGCAGGAGATGAAAGTTACTCACCTGCTCTGGCTTGCTTGGTCAGCACTAACCAGAGAGAAGCAAACGAACTTAGGCTTTGACGCTTGGGTTGAAACAGTTGCTTCCGTTGGAGCAGTTGACCCAAAAGCATCGAAGGGCTAGGCGACACCTCAGCTCACTGGTATCTCGTAAACATTGCTTACGAATACAAAGTCAGTCCATTGGAGCTTCTAAAGCTCGATGAGAGAATGCTTTGGACAATGGGCCGCTACCTAGTCTGGCGTGCGCAAGAGATGAACAAAAAATAGAGACCGACCCCAATGGGTCGGTTTTCTATTAGATAGAATTGACTAGAGGTGTTCACATGCTAAAACCAATCGCAACAATGAGCGATAAAGACATAAGGCAGATGAAGCGCCAACTGACGCAAATACAGCCAGGTCTGAGACAGGTTTTTGTAAACGACATAAAGTCAATTGGTAAAGAGGCTGAAAGCCCAATCAAAGCTGGAATTAGACAAATAAAGCCTCTAAGCGGTATGCAAGACCACTATGGGCAAACCTCGTGGAATCACGGTGCTAAGCCTGCCGATTCAACTACGGTTAGGTCGCGCTTGACTGCTGGTGGGCGTAGCTTGACTACTTCCCTGCTAAGCGTGCGCATAAACTCAGCCGCCGTAAGCATTGCGGATATGGCTGGTAGGTCTGGTCGCTCTGTCGGTCAGGGTAAAAGAAACAGTGGAGTTACCCCTGTAATTAGAAGAACTGCTAGCGGGGACTTAGTGGCATACGCGAGAAGAACCCCAGCCGCCGCTGGTAAAAAGTTTATTGCTAACCTAAATGCCGTAACTGGTGTCCTAAAGCGAAGCGCCTCGCGCATTGCTTGGCCCTCAGTCGAAAGGGACTTGCCACAATTTGAAAGGCGTATTGACAAGGTTATTGAGACTTATTATCAAGTAGCGAATAGGAAGTTTGGCTGATGGCAGTAAATGTAGTCCTCAAATCCGTTTGGGATGACAAGGGAATCAAAAATGCCCAAAAGGCAATACAGGATTTTAACTCTGGTTTTGACCGGGCTTTCAAGGCGGTTGGCGTTGCCGCTGCCGCTGCCGGTGCTGCCGTTGCCCTATTCGCCAAACAATCCATAACCGCTGCTAGCAGCCTTCAGGAATCTACCAATGCCGTAAATGTTGCATTTGGACAAGCATCTGAATCCATTCTAAAAATTGGAGAGGATTCTGCAAAGTCATTTGGCCTGGCAAAAACTGAATTCAATCAAGCTGCCGTTAGGTTCTCGGCTTTCGCCGAAAGGGTTGTAGGGCAAGGTGGCGACGTTTCGGGCTTTATTAGAGACATTACACAAAGGGCCGCCGACTTTGCATCTGTCTTCAATATTGAAGTAGCCGAAGCTCTTAGGGTATTCCAGTCGGGTCTATCAGGCGAAGCCGAGCCGCTAAAACGCTTTGGTATCAACTTACTTGAGTCTGAGGTAAAGGCTTACGCGCTTAGAACTGGTCTAATTTCCGTCGGCGAAACAATGACCGAGCAACAAAAGGTGCAGGCCCGCTATGGGTTGCTCTTGGAATCGACAAATAAAACCGCTGGCGATTTTGCAAACACATCAGATTCTTTGGCTAATCAACAGCGTATTTTGACTGCAACCTTTACTGACTTACAGGCTGAAATTGGAACAGCATTGCTTCCAGTAGTGGGGCAATTAGTAAAGCAATTCGCAGACTTTTTATTACCAAAGCTTCAAGAACTCGGCGATTGGATAAATAGCCCAGACGGCAAAAAGGCCGTAAATGATTTTGGCACTGCTATTGGCAATGTTCTCAAATCAGCTTTTGATTTTGGAGATTGGTTTGTCAAAAACTTTGACACAATCAAAGACTTTTTTGTTGCCATAGGTATTGGCCTAATAACCATGAGGGCACTGACTGGGGCAATTCAAATTGCTACAGCTGCAATGGCCCTTTTCAACGGCGTAAGTGCAGCCAATATCTTTATAGCCGCTGCCGCTGCAATTGCCCTAATCGCTTCCGGCATGTATTTGGTTTATCAAAACACAAAGAAAACCAATGATGCATTAGAAGAGCAACGCATTGCAATTCTAAAAACAGAAGAAGCTTGGGTTACATCTGCAACTAATGGTGCATCGGCTTACAAAGGTTTGATACCTGGGCTTGAATACAGCACGAGTGCAGTTAGTGACCTTGGAAAACAGGGATTAGTCGCTGCGGACCACATACGCGACCTCAACAATATAAAGCTACAGGGCTTGCGCAATGAAATAAATGGGACGACTGGCGAGCTAAACAGGTTTAGAAACCTAAGCAATAAATTCGTTGCCGCTTTCAAGCCAATTGAAGAAGGTGGTGGCGGTGGCGGCGGAGGTGGGGGCCTTGGCGCAAGCGTAGAGTCCGCCTTCGAAAAAGTTCAAAAGTTTATCAAGTCTGCTCAAAAAGACTTAGCTAATGCGCAAGAGCAATACAACAAAACTATTGCTACAGCACAAAAGCGCTATTCGGAGGCTGTTCTAAAGACAGAAAAAGACTTTGCAAACCGCCTAGCCGACATTGTGCAACAATCACAAAACAGGCTTAGAACGGCATTTGAATCTGTAGTTAGGGTATCCCTCACAGACATTTTTGAGGTAGAGGAAACTAAGTCAGTTGCTAACCTTGTCGCAGGGCTAACGACAAGATTGTCTAAGTCACAGGCATTGCTTGAAAAGGCTGGCAAGCTAAATGCTGCTGGCTTCTCTCAGACCTTTATTGAGCAGGTGGTTCAAGCTGGAACTGACACGGGCAACGAGCTTGCTTCCGCAATACTCGAATCAACTCCACAAACCCAAGCAGAATTGCAGCGCTTATTTACAGCCATTGAAGCAACTGCTGAAACAGGCATGGATTCTCTTGCTCGTGAGATTTATGAAAAGCAAGGCCTGGCGACAAGGGAGCTAAAAAATCTTTATGCGCAAACACAAGTTGAACTTACTGAGGCGCTAAAACTTTTACAGCTCGATTTCAACCAAGAAGTCATCGACGCAAACATGGCGCTAATTGAAGCTGTAAAAAAAATCAGGGAGACATTTAAAGAGAACATTGATTCAATGAAAGGAGACTTGGGTGGGCTCGACAAGGTTGTTTCTGATTTTCTAAAGAAACTCGGACAAACCGAGACGGCAGCCGAGGAAAGAATTGAAAAGATTACTCAGCCGCCTAGCACTACAACTGGCGGTGGAGTAACTGGCGCTATGCAAGGGGTCAATGTTGCAGCTAGCAGCCTAAGAGATGTAACGGGTATTTTTATTGACTCGGCTAAGGATATAGGTGCTGTAATTACTTACCTGCAAGAGCGCATAAATGCCGCTAATAGGTTTGCCAATGAAGCCGCAATAGCCGGAAGGACAGCGGAGGCGATGAGTGCAGTTACAACCCGCAATGAGTTTAGAAGCCAGCTTGGCATGTTGCAAGGCTTGGGCGCGGCGGCTGTAGGGACAACAATAAACATAAACGTAAAGGCCGATTCAACTCAGTCTTTGGCAATGGTTGGCAAGACTTTGGGTAACACAATTACTAAGTATGTAACAGCCGGCGGTCAAGTCCTAGTGAGCCCAACAAATTGAGCCAGCCAGTCCAAAAAGTTGAGATAGGTTTTGACATACTTTCGTCAGGCCTTGGCCCCTACTTTATTCTTGACGACCCAATAAAGGGCAAGTTGAATAACACTGAGTATCTATTGGCAGGAACGCTGTTTTTTGACGTTACTGATTTAGTGCAGTCTGTGGCAATTCAGCGAGGTAAAAACAGGCAGCTTGACCAGTTTGATTCAGGTTTAGCAAACATTGTTTTCAATAACAATGACAGGACTTTTGACCCGGAGTATGCCCTTTCTCCTTACGCCGGCCAAATTGTGCCCAAGCGCCAAATCCGTATTTCCTCTGGCGGCATAGTCCAATTTGTAGGTCTTGTCGATGACTGGAACCTTTCCTATGAACCTAACGGCGATTCCACGGCAGCCGCAGCATGTTCAGACGCGACAAGTAGCTTTGCAACACAAACAATTGCCAGCTTCACAAATATTGTCCAAAAATCAGGGGAAAGAATAAACGCAATACTTAGCCTGCCTGAAATAAATTGGCCGGTTGATTTACGCGACGTTGATACCGGCCTAATGGAACTTGGCGCAGATACCGTGCCAGATAATACAAATGCCCTTACTTACCTACGCTTAGTCGAGCGCAGTGAGCCAGGTGCATTTTTTATTGGTAAGTCCGGAAATGTAATTTTTAGAGACAGAATTGCAGCGCCTACTTCTGGCGGTGTCGTTTTGGCTGATGATGGCAGCGGTATTAGGTATCAGTCTTTGCGTGTCCAATACGGGTCAGAATTGCTTGCCAATGAAGTTGTGGTTGGCTCTGACGTAACCCTTACGGAAGCCACGGCACTTGACCTAAACTCCATTGACACTTACGGCATTTTCAACCTAACCCGCACTGGGCTACTAATAAACGATGCCGCAGATGTCGTAGAACTTGCGGAGTTTTATTCCAATAAATACAGCCAGCCCGAATACCGGTTTGAGTCTGTGGACATACTTTTAGACGAGCTAACAGCCCAAGAGCAGTCAGACTTGCTAGGCCTTGAAATTGGCGATGTCGTCGAAATAAAGTTCACCCCCAATGGGATAGCGCCCGCCATCTCTAAATACGCTGAGATTATCCGCATTGACAACTCAATTGACCTTGACAACCACATAATGTCCCTTGGGTTCTCGACACTCGACTTTGCGCTGTTAGTCTTGGATGACGCACAATTTGGTAAGCTAGACGCAGGCAACGCGTTAGCCTTCTAGGAGCAAAATGTCAGGTTTAGGCCGTAAAGTATTCACCGCGGGAGAGGTTCTTACAGCCGCGAACGTCCAGGATTACCTTCAAGACCAGGTCGTTATGGTCTTCGCTGGAACTGCCGCAAGAGGCTCAGCCCTCGGCACTTCTGTAATTAGCGAAGGTATGGTCACATACCAGACCGATTCAAATACCATAACCGTTTATGACGGGTCAGTATGGCAGCAGGTTTACCCCGCATCGGTGACCTCAATTGCAGGCTCACAGGTTGCCTTTGGCGGAACTACTACAACTACCTCTATGACCGCAACCGCGGCTCTTGACAACGGAACAATTTGGGTCAATGGCACTGCTGCTGTGACAATTACTGTCCCTGATATTTTGAACACTTGGGACACTTTGACAATTTGGCGCAACGCTGGCGGAACCGTAACCATAGCTCCGGGAACGGGCGTCACCGACTGGGCAGGAGCCGGAACCGCCGGAACAAGCGTGTCCTTCAAGATTGACCAGACCTACAATGCCGCAACTGTTCAAAAGGTTGCAGCTAACACATACCGAGTAGTTGGAAAGATAACTGCATAATGCCTATTCCTTTAGGAGTTCTTGCTGTTGCGGGAGCAGGAGGCGGTGTAATCGCAGGTGGAACTTACGACCTTATTGAAACGACAGTTTTAGCTGGAACTGCTGCATCGGTAACATTCTCTAATCTTGGTATTTATGCGAACACTTACCAACACCTACAGGTAAGAATGTTGGGCAGAACTGACGAAGCAGCAAACTCTTTTACAGGGGTTTATTCAAGGCTAAATTCAGATTCTGGGGCAAATTACACAGCACACTTTTTGCAGGGTAATGGTTCTACTGTAACTTCTGGTAGAGATACCGAAAATACTTGGGCATTAACTGGACTGACAGCTAGAAATTCAATGACGGCAAATGCTTTTTCTGCAACAATCATTGACCTTCTTGACCCATTTGAAACTACAAAAAACAAAACATTTAGGGCATTTACTGGAACTGCTGCAAGTGCTAACCGCAGTACCCTTTTGTCGGGATTATGGCTAAGCACTGCAAGTGTGACCTCTTGGACAATTCTTCCAGCGGGTAATAACTACATTGCTGGCTCACGCTTTAGCCTTTACGGATTGAGGGGTTCATAGTGCCTACTGCTACTTATATTGCTTTGGCTAATTACACAGTTACAGGCTCAGCAGTTAACTCTGTTACTTTTTCTTCTATCCCTGCAACCTACCGAGATTTAGTTTTAGTTTTTAGCGGAGCTTTGAGTGCTGATTCACCTGTTTACTTGACCTACAACGCAGATACTAGCAATTACACAAGAGTTCAAATGAATGGTAACGGCTCAACAACAAGTTCGACTTCGGGTTCTGACGGGCGTGTTGTCGAGCTTGGAAATACTCAAAGCGACTTCATCGCACACATCATGGATTACTCGGCAACAGACAAACACAAGACTGTATTAGCTCGCTCAAACGATGCAAGTATGGTTACTTATGCAAGTGCAAGCAGATGGGCAAGCACAAATGCTATTACCTCCATTCTTATTGACCCCGATTCAACTACTCAAATAGCAGTTGGTTCGACACTTAGTTTGTATGGAATTATCTCTTAGGCAGGGTAAAAGAAAATGAAAATAAACTTTGCAGGTAGGAGCTAGACATGAGTGCTTGGACATTTATTGCACACACCGAGGTTGGTTCGGGCGGGGCGGCTTCAATTTCTTTTATGTCAGTTGGTGATATTCCATCTAGTTATACAGATTTAGTTTTGATGTATTCAGTAAAACCAACTGATACAACTATTGAGGGCATTTATATCTCTTTCAATGGAAGCACAAGCAATTTTTCCGCTCGCTATTTAGAGGGTAATGGAACATCTGCTTCATCTGGCACAAGTATTCCAAGATACATTGGAGCTTTCCAAGGAACAACTGCTGATACTTTTTCTAATGGTCAGCTATATATTCCAAATTATCGTTCAAGTGTTGCTAAATCTTGGTCTGTAGATAATGTCACTGAAGCAAATCAAACAGCTGCTTATCAGGACATAATTGCAGGATTATGGAATGATACGGCTGCAATTACATCTATAACTTTAACTTTGAATGGTAAGAATCTTGCACAATACAGCTCTGCTACCCTTTACGGCATTACCAAGGGTTCAAGCGGTGGAGTAGTCGTTAGCTAAAAGACAGGTAGAATAAAAACATGACAGACAGACCAACACGCCTAGTTGTAGATTGCAGCCTTCCCGAAGGCCACCCTGACAAGGTGCAGATTATTCCCCTAACCGATGCTGAGATAGCTGAGCGTGAGGCACAAGCCGCACAAGCCGCTATCGAACAGGCTGAGAGGGAAGCTGCCGAGGCTCAGAAACAGGCAAACAAAGAAAGTGCAAAGGCAAAGCTCGAAGCACTAGGTCTATCAGAGGCCGAGATACTCGCACTTCTAGGCTAGTCATGGCTGAGGAAACAAACGGCGTTCGCATAACGCAACGAGACATCTACGAAAAATTGGTAGAGCTGCAGGCAGTTCAAATAGAAATTGTCTCGGATATTCGGAATCTCAAGGATTTGCCTCAACGCATGAATCGAGTAGAGCAGAAACTTGCTCGCATGGAGTGGATTGAGAAGCTGGTTTTTACGGCACTGGGTTCTGGCATTACAGGATTTATTGCGGCGCTATGGGCACTTCTAAGATAATTGCCCCTGTCAAGGGGAAATACACAATAACCTCGCCTTACGGCTGGCGCACGCACCCCATTACCGGTAAGCGCAGGCTACACGCTGGCGTAGACATTGTTGTAAGTCGCGCAGATGCAAGCATTATTGCGCCTGAGGCTGGCGTTGTTTTAGAAGCCCGTAAGTCCACTGCGCCTGGCGGCGGTTATGGCTGGTTTGTAAAATACAAAGGCGTTTCAGGTGCTACCCACCTATTAGCACACATGGTTGAAAACTCCTTGCAGGTAAAAAAGGGCGACAGGGTAAAGCAAGGGCAAAAGCTTGGCGTTATGGGTTCAACTGGCGCTTCAACTGGCCGCCACTTACACTGGGAAGTCCGAGGACGCGTGCCCGTAGACCCTATAAAGTGGATGGACAAGCAAAATGCCTAGCTGGAAGCACCGGCGTAGGCTTATTTACATGAGCTTTGCTCTCAGTGCCCTGATGATTATTTTTGGCGCTATTACCTACGCCTCTGACAGTTCAGTTAGCCGCGAGCTAATAATTGGCGGCGTTGCTTTGATAAGTATCATTTTGACCGCTTATACTGCTTTTGCAACATACGAGGACGTCAAAACACGAAAGGCAAATCATGAAGATATTTAGCATTGAGTTTTGGAGCTATGCGGGCGAGCGTGCAATAAAAACTGTCGCGCAATCAGCTATAGCAGTTTTAGGCACTGGGTCAATTGGCCTGTTTGCGATTGACTGGGCTGGGCTTGCATCGGTGTCTTTGGGTGCAGGGCTATTGTCAATTTTGACAAGCGTTGCTTTCAAAAAGGACTAACGCTCATTAGGGCTAGTGCCGCCCCAAATACCATACTTTTGCCCGGACTCTACAGCATACCTAAAGCAATCTGCCTTTATGGGACACTGTCCACAAATACGCTTGGCAATAACTACGGATAACCGCCTACGCGTTTCGTCCCTTATTTCCTCAGGGTAAAACAACTCCGGGAAATCCTCGCATGGCACGCCCCCTGCCGCATGAATAGCCCGCAAAAGCCCGTAATGCTTCTCGTCAAAATGTGCCATTGGGTAAGCCTATGCAATAAATGTCAGTGGTAGGGGTAAGAATCTCTACATGTTCAAAACACACGCACCCGAGAAGTTCAACAACGCGACACTACTTGGCGTATTTGACGCCGGTTCTCCTGAGTGGCACAATGCCCGCGCCAATTCCATTGGCGGTTCAGACATAAGCACGATTGTCGGGCTGAACCCATTTGAAAGCCCTTACGCTCTGTTTTGCAAAAAGACGGGACGCATACCTAGCCAAATTGAGGAAAACTGGGCTATAAGGTTTGGCAAGGCATTTGAGCAACCAATACTGCAACTATGGGCAGAGGAACACCCGGACTATGACGTCTATTTGACTGGCACTTACCAAGATTCATTGCTTCCCTTTAGACACGCCAACCCAGATGCACTTGCGCAACACAAAGAGACGGGCGAGTGGATTGTTATTGAGGTAAAAACAGGTAGGCAAACTTGGGAAGAATTACCTGCCGGCTACTACGCCCAGGTGCAGCATTACCTAGACATTTTGGGCTTGCAGCGAGCGGCCTTGGTTGCGGTGGCGGGTATGACTTGGCACGACTACTGGATTGAGCGCGATGATTTTGAGATTGACATACAGCGCCAAAAGGCAACTGATTTTATGGCTTGCATTTTTGCAGACCAGAGGCCAGAGTGGGACGGCTCCGAGAGCACCTATGAGGCAGTTAGATACCAACACCCACTAATTGACGACACAGAGGTTGAAATAGAAAACCTGCACTTGCTTTTGTCTGCGCAAGAAAAATACGACATTGCCGCTGAGGAATTGCGCCTAATAAAGTCGCAAGTGCTAGACGCTATGGGTCGTGCTAAATCTGCCTACATGGAGTATGAAGGGCAGAGATACAAAATTGCCACTAGGCAAGCAAAAAGAGACGGACTGCCTTACCTGGTAGTCAATAAGAAAGGAAGAAAATAATGGCTAAGTTCAACCTGTCCGACTACGCAACTGTAGAGGAACGCCTAAAAGCTTTTTGGGCTGATGAAAACAATAAAGACGCACGCATTGTTACTGTAAACCACACTAAGGACGCTGCGCTTTGGGTTATTGAAACACGCATCTATCTGACCGCCGGTGACCAGGCAACTGACCTGCCTAAGACTACTGGCTGGGCAAGCGAGGCAAACAGCGACCCTTTTGCATTGGAGCGTTGCGAAACAAGTAGCATTGGCCGAGCGCTTGCTAATTACATCTACTCGGGTAATAAAAGACCGAGTAGAGAGGAAATGGAAAAGGTAGCGCGCATGGATTGGCTGGAAAGGGCTGCTAGTCTAAACACAATCGAAGAACTGCGAGACCTGTATGCCCAAGCAAAAGCTAACCATGCTTCAACGGAAGTCCTTGAAGGGCTAAAAGGCTATGCTCAACGATTTGAAGCGAGCCAAGCTAAAGGAACTGGAAGAGGCGTATCTAATAGCTAGATATCGCGGGCTTGATGCTGAGGCAGCATTTTGGAACAGGGAACTAATTGAGACATTGCTAGGGGTGCTAAATGATTCAGGAAATCCAGAAACAGCTAGCGGAGCTGATAGCTGAAAATACAAAAGGCAGTAATGCCTTATTTGAGGCGGAGAGGCTTTTGGCTGAGGCTGAGTATGACTTGGATTTGGCCGAGCAAAAGGCATACATAAAAGCCCAAGGCACAATACGCGACCGCGAGGCTTTGGCTAGGTTGGAGAGTGCTGACCTACGCCTAGCCCGCGACTTGCGCAAGGCTGAGCTCAACCGCATACGCCAAAAAATCAAGTCCATTGAGACTGCCTCTATGGTTTTGGCCACCCAGGCTAAGTTGCTTGGGCAGGAAACGCGCCTATGAAGCGCCTAGAGGCGATTAGACGGGCTGTGGAGGCACACCCCTACTGTCCACATTGCGGGGCTACAAATGGCCTACAAACGCACCACAGGGCTTCCCGTGGCATGGGTGGCAGTAAGGCTATGGATAGGTTTGACAACTTGCTAAGGGTTTGCGCCCAACTAAATTACGCCATGGAGGCCGACGCCGCCGTTGCCAGTGAGGCTAGGGATATGGGCTGGAAGCTAGGCCGCTGGGATGGCTTTGACGCGCCTTATTTTGACAGGGTGGCTATGCAATGGTTTGTCCTTACCGAAAATGGCCATAAGATTCCGAGCGAGCCGCCAAACTACTTGATTTAGACAGGGGTAAAAATGGACATTGAGTTATTGGCAAAGAAAATGCGCGAGCACGCGCTACGCATAGAAGCAGAGCAAGAGCAGATTGACTTGAGCGAGCGTAAGCGCCGGCAAGAGCAATTGGATGCCCTTAAAAAGCTTTACTTCAATGCTGGGCGCTGGGCAGGTGGCGCTAGAGACAGACTTGCCAAACAATGCTTTGAGAAAATAACGCACGCCGACTAAGGGGAGATAATGCCACTAATCAGGGGACACCACGAGTTTG